>Ga0208193_1000368_pt1 | contig 26634 bp, 25 predicted proteins | sample June2015DPH_17_2_FD_184716 | JGI IMG/M metagenome (GOLD analysis project Ga0208193, IMG submission 184716) | Peatland microbial communities from SPRUCE experiment site at the Marcell Experimental Forest, Minnesota, USA - June2015DPH_17_10... | ecosystem: Environmental > Terrestrial > Soil >... | reverse complement strand
GCCGCTCAAGGTCGATGTGGGGATAGGGCACAACTGGGACGAAGCGCACTAGACCTCGTCAAGAAAGTCTTTCCGCGGCAGGAGCGGACCGGAGGCTGGTGTGAGGGGTATCCCGTCCCCTTTCATAAATCTTGATGAAAGGGGACGGGATACCCCTCACACCAGCCGCTGGCCCTCTACTACCGCGTGAGGACTTATTTGCCGGACTGGTTATATTGACCCTGTAGGACAAGCACCCGCACTTGCGTAGGACAGGCCCTGACGTAGATCCGCGAAGGCCTGGCGGGGCACCACCGTTCAGGGCAAAATTAGCCAATATTCAGTCGGTTAAGTCCTATGACCGCAGCCTGGGCGCAGAGGGGAAATTGCTCCAGCCGGGACTGGAACTTTCGAGAGGCACCCCCATCTAATCCAGTGAGCGAGTAAGACGCTCCCCGCTCTTCTCCCTGAGCGGGAATGACCCGGTTTGTCATCCCCATGCCGGGTTGGTCTGCCTCGGTGGCTGCGTCAAAGCAACCACCGGGGCCTTTTTTTATCCGCCGCCCAGCCAGCGATCCAATACCTCTCGCACCTCTTCTACGCCCTGTTTGGCATGCGCCGAAAACAATTGCGCCGTCACCGCCGTATCGGAGCATGCCGTCCGGGTCTCGCGCAATACCCGTTCTGAGTCGCGCCGATTCAGCTTATCCGCCTTGGTCAGCAGGATATGGGCGTGGCGGTCCCTGGCAAGCACCCACTCCAGCATTCCCGCATCCTGGGCGCCGAGGCCGCGGCGACTGTCGACGATCAAAATCAGTCCGACCAGGGACTCACGCACATTGAAATAGTGCTCCATCAATTGCAGCCAATGAAGCCGCACACGTTCCGGCACCTTGGCGAATCCATACCCCGGCAGGTCAACCAAGCGGCGTTCGGGGGCAAGCTCGAAGAAATTAATCAGCTGTGTGCGCCCGGGCGTGCGGCTCACTCGCGCCAGACCCGTACGCTGAGTGACGACGTTGATGGCGGTGGATTTGCCGGAGTTCGAGCGTCCCGCGAAGGCAATTTCTCTTCCCAGATCCGGGGCGAGTTGCTGCGCCTCGGCCGCGCTGGTCAGGAATTTCACATTGGGATAGGTGGACATGGACCGCCGCTTGGACGCAGATTATTGACTCTAGTGTACAATTTAGGGTTGACGGCAGTTCACATTACATGGGGTAACAGGCGATCATGAAGCGGCTTTGGATTCTCGCAGCAACAATTTCCGGTGCGCTCATCGGCAACTCGGCCATAGCCGCAGGCAGCGTCGAAAACGGCGCCACCAAGGCCGTCATTTGCCGCGCTTGTCATGGCGCCAACGGCAATAGCACGAACCCCGAATGGCCGAGCCTCGCGGGCCTCGGCGCGGACTACATTGCGGAACAGCTGAAAAACTTCAAGGACGGCAAGCGTACCAATGCCGTAATGGCGCCGAATGCCGCGGCATTGAGCGCCGATGACATGGCCGATCTGGGCGCCTATTTCGAGAGCCTGCCGAACACGGGGCTGGAAGCGGACCCCTCCTACTGGCAGGCGGGCGAGAAGCTGTATCGGGGAGGCGACGCGGCGCGGGCGATTCCGGCATGCATGGCCTGTCATGGCCCGACCGCTCGCGGCAATGAACCTGCGAAATTCCCGGCGCTGCGCGGCCAGCAATCGGTGTATGTGACCAAACAGCTGAATGACTACGCATCGGGGGCGCGCGCGACGGGGCCGAACGGCATCATGGAGACCATCGCCAAACGCCTGTCGCCCGAGGACATCCGCAACCTGGCCTCGTACCTGCAAGGCGTACGCTGACGATGCGGCCGTCACACTTGGCACTATGCCTGGGGCTGGCGCTCGTGCTGGCTGCGTGCGGGAGACAACAATCGGCGGTTGAGCTCTCAGCCGCCGGTACTTCGAATCCGGCATCGGCGCCGATCGCCGCGCAGACCGACACCCCTGCGGTCAAGCCCAAGACAGCCGAGCAGGCATCCGACCTGCCCGCTAAGATCACGCGCATCAATGAAGACGGTTCGGAAACCGTCGAGGATGTACCCAGCGACAGCGGTGCGCACAATCCGCTGCTGGCGGCGGTCGCTTCGACGGTTGCGGCAGCAACCTCCACGGCATCCGCCGCAACGACGACGGGCCCCACTCCGTGGCAGGAAGGCGTCAACTACAAACGCCTGGTACCGGCCCAACCCACCGAGGTCCCCACCGGGCAAGTCGAGGTGCTGGAGTTTTTCTGGTACGCCTGCCCACACTGTAATGCGATCGATCCCTCGATCGAAGCCTGGCTGAAAACGAAGCCCGCCTACGTCAGCTTTTCGCGCGTCCCCGTGATGTGGAACGAAGGCCATCGCTCCCTGGCACGGCTGTATTACACGCTGCAGAGCCTGGGCAAGCTGGATCAGCTGCATAGCGAAGTCTTCAAGGAAATTCACGTCCACGGCGATTTTCTCGTTGCGGCGGATCCGAACAACACGGCGGAGACGGAGCACATGCAAGCGGTGTTCGTGAGGAAATTCGGCATTTCCGAAGCTGACTTCACCAAGACCTATCACTCCTTCGCCGTGGAAACCGCACTGCAAAGAGCGGACGAACTGGGACAGCGCTATCGGATCGACGGAGTCCCAACCTTTGTCGTCAACGGCAAATTCCTCGCCGACGTGGGAACCGCCGGGACCCCCGAGCGCCTGCTGACGCTGGTCGGCGATCTGGCGGCGCTAGAGCACAAACACTAGCCCCAGCATGCGTACACACACCGGTGGCTGTCATTGCGGTCGCGTCCGCTTCGAAGTGACAGCGCCGGCGCAGCTCGAGGTCGCGGATTGCGACTGCTCCATCTGCAGCAAGTTCGGATACTTGCATTTGATCGTGCCGGCCGATCGATTCAAGCTGATCAGCGGGCGCGAAGCGCTGACGACGTATTCGTTCAATACGCACACCGCCAAGCATTACTTCTGCTCCACCTGCGGAGTGAAATCGTTCTACATTCCCCGCTCGCATCCGGACGGGGTCAGCGTCAACGCGCGCTGCATCGATAGCGGCACCATCGAGTCGATGTCGGTAACACCTTTCAACGGCCGCGAATGGGAAAAGGGACGAGCCGCGTATCGCGACGTACCGGATACTTGAGTGCGGCGCACGACGAACATAATGAGGCGTCGCCGTTAACTTATGGTGACCGCAGCCGGAGCGCTCTGCGCCTGCGGTGCAAATCTGTGATGCGGATCACGCGGGGCCTCGGCGGGCTTGGAGGATGCTATGGAAGCCCATAGGTCGCGATGAAGTATCCACCGCCATGCCGGAATTTCGTCCATCCAATGATGTGCCGCTCGTTGACGCTGCGGCGTGTTGCAACGGCCTCCGCGAAAGGATGCTGGTCGGACTGATGTTATTCACCTTGGTCCGAAGCACAGAAGCGCTGGCGGGAGATCAGGCATCGCTTGCCGATGGCACCCTGGATACCGGTGCGGGCGGCATTCGTCAGTCATCGAAACCGCCCCTGTCACTGGCGCTGCCTCTGGACTCCTTTACCGCACCGGCAATCACGGAAGAAACTAGATTTTCGGCCACGGATTTTCGGCCGCGCAAACCCACGGTCTTCGACAAGGATCCCGCGGCTAGCGCCTTCGGCGAAACGTCGCTGCTTCGGAACACCACTGTCTGGCAGCGGCTGTCGGAGTATCGATCGCGCGATCGCGTGAGGGTACTGACTCTGTGGGAATCGGGCAGCAGCTCCGTGTCCCTCCAGGCAGGCAGACGGGGCGATCCGTCACTGCAATGGACCAGCCGGCTGATGAATCGAGGCGGGTCGAGCCAGGGGGTGCTGGATCGATGGTTCTCGGCATCCCTGGCGCGCGCGGGCATGGGGCTGCGCAGCATGTCGCGACCGATGAGTGCGGCGGCGCCGCCGCCGAAGCCGGCGGCCGCTCCTGTGGAGGCTGCGGCACTGAAGTGAGTTGGGAGGCGAACCGCTACACTGCTGATGCTGGCTTCGAGGTGACGAGTGATCGAATGCAAGAGAGCTGACCAGCGAGCCATTTTTGTGAGTTTAGATGAGTAATGGGATCTTGCGCCGGCGGTCTCGAGGTCGCATATTGCGACTCATGGCGAAAGTAATGAAAAAGTCCCGGCGTAAGCGTTCTTCGACGATGTTCGAACGCACGGTTATCTATCGGGGTATCAAAATTCCCCCAATAGCAGGCCGGCGTTCCGCTACGGCTCAAGCCATTCGTGACGCATTCCGGACGAAGGCCGAGCAACTGCGTGGCGAACCAGGGCGCGGCTAAGCCGCCAGCGTCCAAGGCCGTTTTCGTCAACTGTCCGTTCGACGACGGGTTCAAGCCGATCTTCCGCGCGATGATCTTTGCGATCATCTCGTTGGGCTATTACCCGCGATGCGCGCTCGATGCCACAGATGGAGCAGAGATCAGGGTTAGCAAGATCGCCAAGATAATTGGCGAGTGCGATTGGGACATCCATGACCTGTCGCGGGTTGAGGTCGGCGCGGGCGGAGTACCGCGATTCAACATGCCGATGGAGTTGGGGTTGCACCTCGGAGCCCGGTTGTTCGGGTCAGGTCGTCACAGACGCAAGCGCGCACTGATCTTGGAAGCGCAACCGCATCGCTACGACGCTGCCCTCTCGGATATCAGCGGCCAGGACATCGAAGTCCACGCCAACGATCCAGGTCAGGCGATCCGCCGTGTGCGAAATTGGCTATCGGGGCATCGCGCACTGAATGAGCCACCGCTTCCCGGTGCAGTCGCCATGCTGGGCGACTATCGCAAGTTTCAGCTGGATGCTGGCGCACTTCTCGCCGCCCGACGTCTTGATCCGCTCGATGACCTTACGCAGAGTGACTTCCTATTCACCGTGCGCGATTGGATTACAACGCGGGCTAGAGCGCTCGCCTAACCAACTTCCGGAGAGCCCTGCCGCCCAGTGCGATTGAACCCCGATCGCGCGCGAAGGCTCAGCCGGCGAGTTGCCGCGCCCGCCGTCGAGTACGTGTCTGGAGTCCAAAAGCGAGCGTGTTTGGGCCTAAAACACCACTGATGTGCACGTAACTATATGGGACCTAGGTGTCCTTTCGGACACATTGGTTACACATCATTCCGGACACATAGGTAACACTTTCAGGCTTTTGCGGGGTGCGCAAAATGCCGTGGCAGGAGTGTTCCAAAGTGGACGAACGACTCAAGTTTGTGGCCCGGTTGCTGGAAGGCGAGAAGATGGCGGTGCTATCACCATTCTTTGCGAATCTCGAGGGACACGTAGCGACCGACGGCAGATGCGTTTGTGCCATCAAATGGCACCGCGGATCGTCCAATCGCAATATCGCCGGCAGGAATAGCAAGAAATGGAGGCCTGCGATCAGCGAGGTTTTGGATATTCAAGACCAGGCTAAGGTCGCGCCATAGCATGCTGGTGTAGGGAGGGATGTTTAATTTTAAGGTGAGATCCTCGGTCGTCCACGAAGCGATGTCCTCGCTTGGACTGAAAAGCGTGTTCTGGTAACCGCTCGTATAATTGAGCATGAGATCGGCGGTCAAGCTGCGGTACTGCCAAGTGATTCCGCCGCGCAGGCGCAATCTGGGCGGTTCGGCAATGGTATTCGCAACGTTTCCCACTCCCGGAAGAAAAGCCTGGGTGGATGTGCCGTCCAGGAGGAAATAGTTTCCGGAGAATGAGAGCCTCCATCTTCCAAGCCCGCCGCCGTCATATGCGTATTGGCCGTCCACCTTAACGCCCTGTTCGACGGTCTCTTCCGTATTCGAGAACTGGTTGTCGATGATGGCGCTGACACCCGATGGTCCAAGTCCTGCGCCATCCTGCTGAAATCCCGGCGCTTGGAAAAAGGGAAGTACCTGATTGAGGCTGGGATTGTAAGAGGTGAGGGAGGATAGCTGAAGCTGTTCCTCCAAAGGCGTCGCATTGATGTTTTGAGACTGGATGCGATTGTCGTAGGTGATCTTGAAATAGGTCATCGACCCCCGAAATTGCGGCCAGCGAATTGGCGCCCAATCTATCCCTGCAGTGACTGACCTCGATTTTTCTGGTTGAAGGTATTGACTTCCGCCGTTGATAATCAAGGCGTCGGTGGGCTTGCCTCCGGGCGTACTGCTCGGGAGGAGCGTCGTGTATGACGTCGTGGGGGCGTCGAGCTGCGAAATCAACGGGGCTTCGAACGAGGTGCCCTGAGTGCCCCGCAGGGTGAGTCCGGATGTGGGCTCCCAGCTCCAACCCCATTTCGAATTCGAAGGAGCGCCAATGTGGCTGTAGCTATCGACCCGATAAGCAAAGGACACTTCCAATCGACGCATTCCGGGGAACGAGAAGTCCTCGCCGAATATTGGAACAGTCGCTTCGCCGTAGGCGTTTAAATCCGTTCGACTCCCGGAAACCGTCGGCAGCGGTTCAATGCTCAGAACAGAGCCGCGGAAAGTATCCGACCTGAGTCCTCCCCCCAACGCGAGTCGTAGGTCACCTCCAGACAAGCGCAGCATGCGGCCGCTTCCGGAAATATCCATACTCGCCAGGTCCGAATCCGCAAGAAGTACGCTGCTGAAATGATCGCCTGCCAGGCCATCCGGATATTCTTCAGCACTTCTCCATTGATTCATGCTCGAGTACGTGGCGGTGCTGCTCACGTGCCAGGCGGCGGTCAGGTCGCGGTCCGCGGTAATCGAGGTCCAAGCGAGGTTCGCGTGGCCACCGCCGATTTCGCTATCCGGAACGAGACCACTGGTGCTGAGCTGCAAGCCGCTCATACGAAACTCTCGGGAGCTGTAGAGGCCCCTGAACGAGAGTGCCGTCTCATCAAGGCTCTGCGTCAAGTTGAGGAAGAGACTGTCTCTATGATTTTCGGGGATCAGCGAGTAGGGGCCATTTTCTGTTCCGATCCAGCTTCTTTCGGCAGCGTCGAGGCCTTGGCTGTCATCGTATTCGAAATCGAAGAGCACGTTACCGCTCGACCAAGCGTGCCCGAGGAGCTGGGAGGTTGTGAGCTCACCCGCACCGCCCTCGGTCGACTGCCCATAGCGAATGTTCGTTTCCGCCCCTTCCAGGGCGCGGCGGGTCACAATATTGACGACGCCCGCCACCGCATCGGAGCCGTAAATGGCGGAGGCCCCGTCAGTCAGCACCTCGACATGGTCAATCGCGCTCAACGGTATCAACGACACATCAACGATGGAGCCGTCGAGGCCTCCCGGGGCGATTCGATGGCCATCGAGCAAGGTGAGCGTCGCCCCGGGTCCCAATCCCAAGAGATCAAAACCACCGCCTCCGAAAATGTTGCTGGCTGCCCCCTGCTGAAGACTACCGACGTTGCCGTTGGTATTCAGCGTTGCAAGTGAGTCGGCGCCAGAAAAATTCTCCAGCATGTACCGAGCCAGAGAATCTACTGTCGCACTTCCCAACTTGTCGAAGTCCTCCCGGTCGTAAGTTGACAACGCCGCGCCCACGGGAATCTCGCCGGCGATATGCGTCCCGGTCACCACGAGCTCCTTGAGCTCGTCCGGCGCTTTCGAGGGAGCGGCTAGATGGTCCGCGGTATCGGCTTTCGGATGGGCACCGGAAGCGCTCGCGTCACTGGCCGGTCGCCTCTCGATCCGCGTGAGGCCATTGGGACCCTCGACCTGCACGAAGCCCGTGCCCTCGAGGAGGACCTCAAGGGCAGCGCGGGGTGTGAGATCCCCTTCTACACCCTGTGAACCCACACCCTTGAGGAGCGATGCATCGTAGAGAAGCTCGATACCTGAGGCCTTCTCCAGAAGCTCCAAGGATGTGATGAGATCGCTGGCAGCGATATTGAAGTGCTGCTTGGCCGCCGGGTCCGCCGCGGCCATCCCAGGCAGCGCGACGAGCAAGAGGCTCACGATAAACTCCATCAGAGCCAGTCGGCGAATTAAAAGCACGAGCATCGTATCGCTTAAGTTCTGGGAGAGCTCGGTCAGCTCGATCGCTTGGTCAGCACGATGCGGTCACCGCGTTCATCGACATTGATTGGAAAGCCGCTTTTCAAGAGCCAGAGAAATCCCTGGACATCCTCCAGGCGGAAATGCCCCCCGATGCGAATCCCTGCAATGCTGGGATCTTTGATGAGCATTTTCTTATGGGTGTATCGGTTGAACTTGGCAACCGCTTCGACAAGTGAGGTATCGCGGAAGAGGAGATAACCACTGCGCCATCCCAACGTTTCTTCAACTTCCATATCGGTTGGATGACTCATGCGAAGCCCGCTTGTATCCAGTCGGGCCTCAGATCCAGCCGACACTTCTTGCGGCGACTCGGCAGGCCGCTCGAGCCGAATTTTACCTTCGGTGACCAAAACGATGAAACCGTTGTCGTCCCGCTCGACGTAGAACTGCGTCCCCACCGCGACAACCCGAGCGCGCTCCACGCTTACCACGAAGGGCCTTGCGGGATCCTTCGCGACCTCGAAGTAAGCATCCCCGCCAATCAGGTCGATGCGGCGCTCGTCTGCCCTGACAGCGACCTCGATGCGGCTTCCCGTATCGAGAGTGACGTGAGAGCCGTCCTCGAGCGGTACCGAGCGGATCTGTCCGACCTCGGTTCGATAGCTCGTGCTTTGATGGGCCACGTACCAGGAGGTCAGGCCGATAGCCGCAAGCACCGCCAGGGTCACGGCCGCGGCGGCGGATCTCCATATTCGAGGAGACAAAGCGCGAGAAGCAAACGCCACAGTTCGACGCACCTCTAGCGGAGGGTTCTGGTGTACGTCCACCCTCTCCCCGCTCAAGGACCTCTCGGCGTCTTGCGGAAGCGAACACCACACCCAGTCTCCCCGGTCTGGTATCGCACCTGGCGTGCAATTCATTGTCGGTGCGTCGAGGTCACCGAATCGCTTCCAGGCCTCGCTGACCCGCAAGAATGCGATCCGGTGCGCGGTCGATTGCTTGAGCCAAGCGTCGAATTCGATTTGACGCTCCGGAGTCCATCCCTCCGCCTGCTTCATGGCGAACCAGGCGGCGGCCGCGACCTCAATCTCTGTGCTACTCATCGTCGTCAGCTCCGGGCTTATAGGACTTATCTGCGTCTTTGCCTCCGTCATTTGACCCAAAGACCGCCCGAGCCAGAGTTCGCATTCCACGTGCGAGTTGGCTCTCCACGGCTACCTCGCGCAGCCCCAAGCGCTCCGCAGTCTGCCGCTGTGATAAGCCCTCAATCCGACGCAGCCACACGATGCGCCTACATTTGTCGGAGAGCGAATCGAACGCGAGTGAAAGGCTTTGAAGCTCCTGCGTCGCGCCAACGTGTCGCTCTGGGGACACTTCATCCACGAGCGCATCGAACGCTGCCACGTCCGCCGTCGCTTCAATGGATACGACACGGCTCCTGCGGATATGATCGGTCAAGAGATTGCGCGCGGTGGCAAATAGGAACGCGCGTGGCGAAGCCGGCCGAGAATCCTTCGCGTTCTCATAGACGCGGACATAGATGTCCTGACGAAGATCGGGAATCTCCGACATGTTGGGCCAAACCCGATGTAAGTATCGAGTCAAGGAGACCTCGTGGGACAGGATTTGCTCTGAAAACCACTGATCGAAGGGCGTGAACACCGCCTTAAGATACCGCGCGCGCCGGTCGAAATGCACGGCACGACGGAAATATTTCGCTCCGACCGCGACAGATTTTCATGACCCGTTCGTCTATTAGTTATGGAGGCGCGAAAAGCGGCTCTGCACTTTATCTATGCGCAAGAAAATCGAGCGCAGGATGGTTTTCGGCTGTTTACTAAGGCGACGTCGCACCTCACCCACGCTCATGCCGTCTGCATTCGTCTATCAGATCCGCTACGACGCCTCTCAAGAGGTCGATCACGACTTCCTTTCGCTGGATAATACGGCGAACAAACGACCCGATTGGTTCGAGTATTGGTCCATTCGGACCTTCCTTCACACACAGCGCCTCGACGAGAACGCACTTTACGGGTTTCTCTCACCGCGCTTTAAGAGCAAGACGAATCTATCGGGTAGGGAGGTCCACGAATTCATCCGCCGTCACGGCGATACGGCGGATGTGCTTCTGTTCACGCCGAGTCTGCATCTCACCGCCTATTACCTCAACGTGTTCAAGTATGGCGATAGCTGCCACCCAGGACTCTTGGGCCTCGCCACTCGATTATTCCGGCGCATCGGCCGGCCTACGAACTTCGATACGTTGATCACGCACTCTGGCAACGAGGTCTACAGCAATTATTTTGTGGCTCGTCCGAGGTTCTGGCGAGAGTGGCTCGAGGTAACCGAGCAGCTCTTCGAGATCGCCGAATCCCAGGATGATCCGCTCGGTATGGAACTCCGCCAGCCGACCACGTATCAGGGCGGCGAGAGCGTTGAGATCAAGGTGTTTTTGATGGAGCGAGTCGCTACGTGGCTCCTCGCACGCGAGCCGCAATTCGTCGTTAAGGCCCGTGATCCGTTCATTGCCAGATCGCGGCTATATAAGCTCCCTGGCGCCATTGTTTGCGATGCCGTCAAGCTCGCGTATCAGCAAAATGGCCGCAGCCTGGAGTTCGCAGATCTTTTTCGTATCGTAAGCAAGTTCGCTCGGGTGTTGAGCCTCGTCATCCGACTGGGGTCGTTCTGGCGCATTGAACCCGCGAGACGATGTGTGGCCGCACTTGCGACCTATTGGAATCGACCGAAGCGGCCGGCATGAATAACGCGGTCCATGGTGGCGACCGAACGAGCCTGACGCACTTTCAGCGTCGCTGCCTTTGAAGGGCGCTGAGCTTGATGTGCCGAGCTTTACCGCACACAACATCGGGTTGGACGACGGCGCACTGACAAAGCCGGAGGCTGGCGAAACCATTGATCGACATCCGTGGTTCTTGGCGGCGAAGCGAATTCTCGACGCGAGCTGTCAGGCGTTCGTCGACGCTGACGCTTTGAGATCGACGGCGCGATGCGCGCTCGACCTCGCAGTCTGTGCGCTTTGCCGGCCGACGGGTGTATCTGGCGGTGGTGTTGATGTTGAGGTCACCGCCCGGCACTGGCTCAGGCCAAGATTTCTTGGGCCCTGGGATGGAACTGTTGCATTACGGGCGCTCGAAATTGGTGTCCCGGAACGACTCAGGGCCAAATCGGCACGATTGAGATTGCCGCCGGCGACGTATTACGCGAGCGCTCGCTCCCAGAGCTGCTTGAGCGACCCGAAGTTCCGATATCGACCGCGCCCGCACGGGACATCGACCCCGCCTAGAGGGGACTGACGCGCTAGGGAATATTGAAATTGGACCTCCATGCGTTACCGTCGCCAAATCCTTTCCGGCTCGAACTTGCCAGAATTCCGGCGCGCAAGGGAGCACGCAAACTCGCAGAGCTGATCCGACGTTTTGCGAATTCCTGCATGCGATAACCGCCAATTACGATGCCGAATTGGCGTCGCGACGGTTTTGATCCCTCTGGAACATTTTTCGGCTCACGATGTGTCCACTGCCGTTATCGTTTAGTGAATGCGTTGGCGACTCGTCGGGGTTTACCTGTGCGGGCCTCGGGCGGTTACAATAGGGTTCAGCAGCAAATCAGACACGGACGATGAGCAATCCCATTCGCATTCTTGTTGTGGATGATCATCCGATTCTCCGCCAGGGGCTCTCTGCGCTGCTGGCGAACGAAGCAGATATGTCGTTGATGGGTGAGGCATCCAATGGTCGGGAGGCGATTGAGCTGTTTCGGTCTTTACAACCCGACATAACGCTTCTCGATGTTCAGATGCCTGAATTGGGGGGGATTGAGGCGCTCACAGCAATTCGCCGCGAGTTTCCAGCGGCTCGAATTATCATCCTGACTACTTATGCTGGTGATGCGCTGGCGCAGCGCGCCCTCAAAGCAGGTGCGCAAGGATACATTCTAAAGGGATTGCTCAGAAAGGATTTGCTCGAGACGATTCGCGCGGTACATCGGGGGCTCAAGAAAGTCAGCCCCGACGTCGCGACTCAATTGGCGCATCATACAGCTGACGACGGCCTTTCGGACCGAGAGATCGAGGTACTTAAGCTTGTTGCAACCGGGAAATCTAATAAGCGTATTGCCAATCACCTCTCCATTACCGAGGAAACCGTCAAGGGACATGTGAGAAGCATATTAGGGAAATTGGGCGCAACCGATCGCACACACGCAGTTACCTTAGGACTGACCCGGGGAATTTTTCAGTTGTTTCCCTAAATGAGGTGTGTGCTCCCGCTTCTTTACATGCGATTATTCGAATTGCGGTTTGATACATTCAATTTTGGTCTTTTCACGAGAACCGACGTAGAGCACAGCTACAATTAGCTTCATTGTCATCGGCTGGCAATTTGGGGTCGCGCAAGTGCGCGCGCACCTGCGAGGTGCCGCTAAATCCATTGCTAGCACGAAACGGCATAGGATTCATCCCTCTTTCGAACTGCCTTGTGTCACCTCTAACTCGCGTGATTCGACAGCCCTACGGCGGATAATGGCAGGCACACCCGAACATTTCGCAATTTGCTTGGGACAAGCAAAACGTTGCTGACAAAAGGAGCGCGAGTCATGGACACCACAGCGGGCGAACAGTCTTTTTTTAAGGGGTCTTGGGCACCGGCCGGACTGCCCGCATTGAGCCCCAAGGTCATACGAATCCTGGCTGTCGATGATCACCCGGTGTTTCGGGCAGGGCTGTCATCACTGGTCGCGAATGAGCGCGATATGCAGATCGTGGGTGAAGCCGCCGACGGTCGAGAGGCGATCGCTCAATATCACGCATTGCGACCGGATGTAATTCTACTAGATCTTCAGATGCCGGAAGTGAATGGCATCGAGGTCATCGAAGCGATTCGTGAGCGCTACCTCTCCGCCCGCATCATCGTGCTGACCACGTACGCCGGCGACGTGCTAGCGCAACGAGCGCTGAAGGCCGGTGCGCAGGGCTATGTCTTGAAGGGCATGATCAGAAAAGATTTGCTGGATACCATTCGCGCGGTACACAAAGGACTCAAGAGGATTCACTCAGTTGTTGCGGCAGAACTCGCCAATCATTTGGGTGATGAGGTGGTATCCGATCGTGAGGTCGAAGTTCTTAAGCTCGTAGCGGGCGGCAATTCCAATAAGCGCGTTGCGGCGTTCCTGTCAATCTCCGAAGAAACGGCCAAGGGGCATGTAAAAAGTCTTTTGGCAAAACTAGGTGCGACCGACCGCACGCACGCCGTCACGCTCGGATTGATGCGCGGAATCTTCTTTTTGTGACCTCATCTCCTCCGGCGTCGCTGGATATTCGTAGCGTCCACACCGCGGACGGTTTGTAAAGCCTCGGACGGGGTGTGGTGGCAATCCCAAGGAGAGGGATTTCCAACATGACGAGCCCTACTACTGTGTTGTCGAGGACGATGTGCAACGACTATTCTCAACGTTTCCTAACGGTTGGCCGGGGCGCGCGCTGCTGCTTTTGCGGCTCGTAGCCGCCGCGCCTCTTTTGCTGCAGTCGATTGCGTTCATCTGCGGCTTCAATCATTCCTCGGTTCTCGCAATTGAACTCCTCGCACTCGCATCCGCGGCTCTTCTAGCGTTGGGCTTCTGTACGCCATTGGCCGCGCTTTTGCTGGTGGCACTGGAAGGATGGCTCGCTTTCCACGCGGGCGAGATCTTCGGAGAGCATTCCCTATTAACCGTCATTGGGATCAGCCTCGCCATGCTAGGTCCGGGTGCGTGGTCTATAGACGCACACCTCTTTGGCAGAAAGAGAATTGATTTTCGATCTGACGCCGACTGATTTCCCCTCGCTCACCGGCGCGTATACGCCTGAGCCAAGACCGCATTCCCCGAATTGGGTGTTTGAGTTACCCACGATTGGGTCGTTACGGGCGGAGCCAACATGGCGCAAGGTCTGACAACGAGAATCTTCTCGCGACCTGCCAGTAGAACCGAACCTTAAGATCAGGAGCGTGCCGTGTTTCAAGCAAGAATCGTGTCTTCTTTGTTCGTCAGTGCTGCATTTGTGCTAACGATATTGACCCCGGTCGTCGCTGGTGCGCAGTCGGCGCCCGATGTCGTCAAGAATATCGTATTGGTGCACGGCGCGTTCGCTGACGGTACGAGTTGGTCAAAGGTCATTCCCCTCCTCGAGGCCGACGGCTATCACGTGGTGGCCGTGCAGAATCCGCTGACCTCGTTGGCGGATGATGTGGCGGCAACGAAGCGCGCAATCGCTATGCAAGATGGTCCTGTTATTCTGGTTGGCCACTCCTGGGGTGGCGCCGTCATTACTCAAGCCGGGAATGATCCGAAGGTCGCGGGCCTTGTTTACGTCGCCGCCTACGCGCCCGATGTTGGCGAGTCTGCGAACGACGCGAGCACTCCATACGGGCTCACCGAAGGCCAAAAATCGATTCGCTTGGATGACCAGAAGTTCGCGACCATGACCTCTCAGGGCATGCTCCAGGACTTCGCCCAATGTTTGCCCGTTGCCGAGCGCAAGCTGATATTGGCCGTGCAGGGTGAAAGCTATGGACCAATGTTTGCGGAAAAGCTAACGACTGCGGCATGGAAAACCAAGCCCTCCTGGGTGGTGATCTCGGCCGACGATCGTATGCTGCCCCCGGCAATGGAAAGGGCTGAGGAAAAGAAGCTCAATGCCACGGCAACGGTTCTTCCTACCTGTCATCTCGCGATGCTGAAGGCACCGGTGAAGGTAGCGGCCGTGATAAGCGATGCCGCCAAGCAAGCGCTTCGCAAATAGAAGGGCATAACTTGTCGCGATATCGCCATACCGCACTAACGCAACGGCAGAACACTATGTTACTCAGTACTCGACGACCATTACCGCGTGCCGGCGCCGCGCTGGCATGCCTGCTTTTCTCCGCGTGGCTCTCGATGGCACACGCTCAGCCATCCGATGGTGCCGTTAGAAACATCGTCTTGGTGCATGGCGCCTTCGCGGATGCGACGAGTTGGTCGAAAGTGATTCCGCTCTTGGAGGCCGACGGCTATCACGTCGTCGCTGTTCAGAATCCACTTACCTCACTGGCGGCGGACGTCGCCGCCACGAAACGGGCAGTGGCACGTCAAGATGGACCGGTCCTGCTGGTGGCCCATTCCTGGGGTGGTGTAACAATGACTCAGGCGGGGGATGACTCGAAGGTCGTAGGACTCGTGTATGTGTCGGCCTACGCGCCGGATGTCGGACAGTCCGCGAACGATGCGAGCTCTCCCTACGGCTGGACTGAAGGACAGAAGCAGATCCGTCTTGACGATTCGAAATTTGCGTTAATGACATACCAGGGTGTTTCGGAAGATATCGCCGAGTGCTTATCGGCCACCGATCAAAAGCTCTTCAATGTTGTACAGGTGCCAAGTTATGGGCCGATGTTTGATGAGAAAATCACGGTTGCCGCCTGGAAGATCAAGCCATCCTGGGTTCTAGTCTCCGCGAATGATCGCATGTTGCCCCCAGCCATGGAGAAGGCGGAGGTTAAGCAACTCAATGCGGTGGCATCGATCACACTTCCGACGTGCCATATGTCGATTCTCGAGCAATCCACGAAGGTGGCCGCATTTATCGACGCGGCGGCAAAGTCGGCTTCGCGGAAGTAACGAGAATCAAGGACGCTGAGAACATCTCACTTAAGAGGACGAATCATGCCACTCCCAAGGCCGGACTCATCGCTCGTGACAGTGCCCCTGCCCACCGAGGAAGACCTAAGACGTGTGATCGGAATATCATACGACTCGGACAAGACCTTGAACGTGATGAAGATGTTTGCCGGTACGGATGACATGTACCCGGCAGTGGTCGGATTTATCAAGGCGGTCTTTGAAGCGCAAGGTGTGAGCCCTAAGCTTCGGGAGATGATCGTGCTGCGAGTGGCGACGAAATACCATGTTCTTTATGAATGGCAGGCTCAGTCAATGCTCGCGAGAAACGTCGGGTTATCGCCTCAAGAGATTCAAGCGGCGGCGAGCGACGACGCAATCGATGGAGTCGATGCGGACTATCGACTCGCTTGGAAGGCGACCGATGAGATCTGCGTCGAGGGAACCTTGTGCGATGAGACGTTGTGCCAGCTTCTCGCCCGACATGGCGAGACCGTGACACGCAAACTGATCTTGATCATCTCCTGGTTCAATCTGCTGAGTTGTTTCATCAACGGCTGCCGGGTGCCCCTGGAAGTAACCAATAAGATCGGCAACAAGGCAGCTCCCGTCAGTTAGTCGTCGCGGACACCCACCACTTCAATAAAGGCGAGCAGGGGGAGCGGGCTAACGGTCAGTCACCAGCTAGGGAGCTAGGTGGGACGCAACATGGACTGCGCGTACGCGAGACCAATGCCGTATCCCCCGCCAAAGGCTTCAACGATACTGCGTGCACCTTCATAAGTCGCGTGGCGGGTCCAATCCCGCTGCAGCTCCAGGAGAACCTGCATCCACGAGGTCATCTTGGCGCCGGCCGCTTCCATCCGACGTAGCGCCAAGGCGTGACTGTCGGCGGTGATGCCACCGCAGGCATCCGCCACGACGTGCATCTCGTAGCCCTCCGCCAACGCGGAAAGCACGGGAAATGACACGCAAGCCTCGGTGAGCAGTCCCGAGACGATAAGACGGCGGCGTTGCGTTTTCATGATGGCCTCACGAACCGCATCGTCCTCCCAAACATTCATATTTCGCCGCTCGAGAGTCGTTACGCCCGGCAAGACTGCCTGAATCGGTGGCATCAGCGGCCCGCTGTAGACCTTGCTGGCCGATGTCGACACGACGACGGGCACATCAAAGACAACCGCCGTTCGCGCGAGCGCGACGGTGTTGTTCAACAGCATCTGCCGATCACTCGACCCCACGCCGAAGGCGAGGCCCGCCTGCTGATCGATGAGCAACAGCAGGCATTCCGCAGGCTGAAGAAGGGGTGCGGGGCTATTCATGGTGCTTTCTCCGGAACCAGTGAGGTGGTTGTTTAAGAAGGGTTTGTCTTCGCCGTAATCCCTTTGCCACACGAGGCATCGCAGACACTGCAATCCATCGCAGTTATAACGCGCGGCGTTGCTCGCGCAGCCCCTCGTATGGGGTGTCGTCAATGCACTCGATCTCGGGATGTTGGCCGATGCCACGCATGAAAGATTAGCCACGCGATGAGGGCCAATGACGTTGCAGCAATCACAGGAGATCGACGATGGATAGGACCGGAGAAAAGCCGTACATGCGGCAGCAGGCAATCCATGGTGCGGGCGTTGGGTCGAACATTTCACGCCGTGACATGTTGATTGGAAGTGCAGCCGCCCTCCTCGCGACCGCTGTCTCGCTCCCTGCAAACGCCCAATCAACCACGTCGAGCGCTCATGGCTCGCATCACTCTGGAGAGAAGTCGATGAATACGGTCACAACGAAGGATGGGGTCACGATTTATTACAAGGATTGGGGATCCGGTCAGCCGATCGTGTTCTCCCACGGCTGGCCTTTGAGCGCCGATGACTGGGATACCCAGATGATGTTTTTCTTGAGTCACGGCTTTCGTGTGATCGCTCATGATCGGCGCGGTCATGGCCGATCGAGTCAAGTCGCCGACGGTCATGACATGGATCATTACGCCGATGATCTTGCCGCACTCACGGCGCATCTGAATTTGAAGAACGCTATCCATGTCGGTCATTCAACCGGTGGTGGAGAAGTGACGCGATACATCGCCCGTCATGGCGAAAGTCGGGTGGCCAAGGCGGTCCTTATCAGTTCGGTGCCGCCGATTATGGTCAAGACCCCGGATAATCCCGGCGGCTTGCCGAAGTCCGTGTTTGACGGCTTTCAAGCCCAAGTGGCCACGAATCGCGCGCAATTCTACATCGATCTGCCCGCGGGACCCTTTTACGGCTACAACCGGGCAGGCGCCAAAGCATCGCAAGGCGTGATCGACAATTGGTGGCGCCAGGGAATGATGGGCGGCATCAAGGCCCACTACGACGGCATCGTTGCATTTTCGCAAACCGACTTCGTTCCGGACTTGAAAAAATTCACGGTACCAACGCTCGTGATGCACGGGGATGATGATCAGATTGTGCCCTACGCCGATGCAGGACCGTTGAGCGCAAAGCTCGTGAAAGGCGCGATCTTGAAGACGTACAAGGGCTTCCCGCATGGAATGCCCACGACAAACGCCGACACGATCAACGCGGATCTCCTGGCATTCATCAAGACCTAGTCGCTGATGCTGCAATCACCCGTCGGCCGACGCTGACGGGTGCTCCGCGGCATGGACCAAAGGAGAATCTAATGTCCACTCTCGAAATGCTGTCCCCTCAGAACTGCGCCATCGCACTCATCGATTTTCAGCCCGCGATGTATCAAGGGGTGCAGTCCCACGATCGACTAACCACACTGAACAACGTTCAAGTGCTCGCCAAGGCGGCCAAGCTGTTCGGCATTCCCACCGTACTGTCAACGGTCGAAGCGAAGGACTTCGCGGGACCCTTCATGCCGGAGATCACCGAGCTCTTTCCAGAGCATAAGGTCATCGATCGCACTTCGATGAATGCATGGCTCGATGGCAATTTCCGTGACGCCATTCGCGCAGCGGACCGCAAGAAACTGGTGCTGGCGGGCCTTTGGACCGAAGCGTGTGTGCTCTTTCCCACCATGGATCTTTTGAAAGAAGAGTTCGAGATCTACGTGGTGGCGGATGCCTGCGGGGATTTATCAGTCGAGGCGCATAACCGGTCGATGGAGCGCATGAGCCAAGCCGGTGCAATTCCCATCACGTCCTGGCAGTTCGTATTTGAATTGCAGCAGGACTGGGCTCGGACTGCGACCTATGAAGGCGTGATGAACATCCTTCGGGCGCATTCCCCCTACGGTATTCAGGTGCGGTTCTCCAAGTGGGCGCTTGGACCGCAGGCCAAAGGCTGAGGACCGGCATCATGCGAATTTACATCATTTCCCTCTCGGTTGGCCTTCTAGTGGGATTGATCTATGGCCTGTTGCACGTAAGGTCACCGGCCCCACCGGTCATTGCGCTGGTGGGACTTCTCGGCATCTTGCTCGGCGAGCAGATGCCGCCCTTGGTGCAGCGTCTCAGGAATTCGGCCCCTGCACACACCGGATGGATCGAGCAGGTCAAACCTCACGTGTTCGGTCACTTGCCCTCCGGTCGCTCGGTGAAGGAGCGCACATCATGATAGCGGACCAAGCTCCCGAGCTGATTCTGCATAGCGGCCTGATTGTGACACTCAATCCCGCACAGCCCTCCGCTAATGCGGTTGCAATCAGCAAAGGTCGTTTTACCCATGTAGGTTCCGCGAACGAGATTCTGCCACTGGCGGGTCAGCGAACTCGGGTCATCGATTTGAAAGGGCGGCGCGTACTGCCTGGGCTCATGGATAACCATATCCATATCATCCGCGGCGGCCTTAACTACAATCTAGAACTGCGCTGGGACGGCGTGCGAAGCCTGGCCGACGCGATGGGAATGCTCAAACAGCAAGTGGCCAACACCCCGGCACCGCAATGGGTTCGAGTGGTGGGCGGATTCACGGAACATCAGTTTGACGAGAAGCGGCTTCCGACTATCGCGGAGCTCAATGCAATTGCCCCCAATACGCCCGTATTCATACTTCACCTGTACGACCGGGCCTTGCTCAACGGCGCCGCGCTTCGTGTCGTGGGCTACACCAAGGAGACGGTTGCGCCTCCGGGCGGGGAGATCGTACGCGATACCGACGGCAATCCGGTGGGTCTGCTACTCGCAAAGCCGAATGCCGGTATTCTCTATGCAACTCTCGCCAAGGGGCCAAAACTACCGTTTGACTACCAAGTCAACTCCACCCGTCACTTCATGCGTGAGCTCAATCGCTTAGGGGTCACGAGCGCCATTGACGCCGGCGGCGGGTTTCAGAACTACCCGGATGACTACGCCGTCATCCAAAAGCTCAGCGATGACGGGCAGCTCACCATTCGCATCGCTTACAACATCTTCACTCAAAAACCGAAGGCCGAGCGTGACGACTTTCTGAACTGGACACGAACCTCGAAGTACCAACAGGGCGACGATTATTTTCGGCACAACGGTGCCGGCGAGATGCTGGTATTTTCAGCGGCCGACTTCGAGGATTTTCGAGAACCGAGACCGGATATGCCCCCTCAGATGGAGGGCGAGCTCGATGCCGTCGTGCGCATACTCGCGCAGAATCGTTGGCCATGGCGCCTGCACGCGACTTATGATGAAACCATCAGTCGCGCACTCGACGTGTTCGAGCGCGTGGATCAAGAGACTTCGCTGGCGGGCATCCATTGGTTTTTCGATCACGCGGAAACCATCTCGGATCAGTCGATCGATCGCGTCGCGGCCTTGGGCGGCGGTATCGCCGTTCAACATCGAATGGCTTATCAGGGCGAGTACTTTGTTGAACGCTACGGGCCCGGCGCCGCCCAAGCGACCCCGCCGATCGCCAAGATGCTCGAGCGGGGCCTCAAGGTATCGGCCGGCACCGATGCCACTCGCGTCGCCTCCTATAACCCGTGGGTTGCCCTCGCCTGGCTCATCACCGGCAAGACCGTCGGGGGCTTGAGTCTGTACCCCCGTCATAATTGTTTGGATCGCGAAACCGCACTTCGCATGTGGACCGAAAACGGCACCTGGTTCTCCAACGAAGAAGGCAAGAAAGGGCGCATCGTCGTGGGTCAACTGGCCGACATCACAGTCCCCGACCGCGATTACTTCGCGTGTCCTGAAAGCGATATTGCAGACACCGTATCGCTTCTTACGATCGTAGGCGGAAACATTGTCTACGGCGCGGAGGAATTTGCTCGCTATGACACGCCCCCGCCGCCGGCCATGCCAGACTGGTCGCCTGTCCGGACTTTCGGCGGCTACGGAGCCTGGGCTCGCGCAGATACCGATGTGCCGGATACTCAAGTGGCAAAGATTGCGTGCGGATGCACTCACCGATGCTCGATTCATGGCCACAACCATGTGGCTGCTTGGAGCGCTAACGCGCCCGCACAGGATCTGAAGTCCTTTTGGGGCGCGCTCGGCTGCGCGTGCTGGGCGATCTGAGATGAACGCGGTCCCTACCACGCAATGCAGCCCCGACACGCCGTCTGTTATTGCGCGGCTGCTCGATAATTCAATCGCACTCCTTGCAGCGAGAGTCGCAGTCACTCTTCCCTTTCTGGTGGGCGGTTTATCCAAACTTTTCGATTGGCACGGCGGCGAAGCAGAAATGCTGCACGTCGGACTGCATCCGGCTTGGGCTTTTAATTTGGCGTCGCTACTGACTCAGCTCATCGGATCTGCGCTCATTATATTGAATCGTCGAGTATGGCTCGGCGCCGGTGCCTTGGGCGTCTTTACCATCATTGCGACACTTCTTGCGCATCGCTTTTGGAATTTAAGTGGTGAGGCTCGCATGATGCAAATGAATAGCTTCTTCGAGCATTGGACCATTTGCGCAGCATTTGTTCTGGTGACTGTCGTTCGAATCAGGCGGCGGCCGCGCAAGCTCTAAAGGGCAACTCACCATCGACCAGTCGCTACCTGGCTGACTCGAGTCAACCGACATAGGGATTTTTATGCAAATCAACCGAGTTTTAAGGGTCTTCGTCCTCGCCTGTAGCTGCCTCATGCCGCTCAGTGGTTTCGCGAAGCCTCAACAAGCCGCGGCGGCCGATATTGCCGTCGGTCCACAATACGACACGACGCACGTTTACGTCGCGCCGCAGAATTTTGATCAGTTCGTTGCGAGTCTTCTGGCGACCTTTGGCGGCACTGAATCGAAACAGGGGGTCTTCACGGTGACGCCCACCCCGAGTGAGACGATGTCACAGCTAGTGCTTACTCCTGCCGGCAGTGTCTCTGTCTTTGGATTCAAGACGCCCATTCCATACCCGTTCGGGGCAGAGCGCACCGGCTATCTCGTTAGAGACTTGGACGCGGCATTGCGCCTCGCCCAAGCCGCTGGCGCCGATGTGACTGTCGCTCCCTTTCCGGATCCGATCGGCCGCGACGCCGTGATCCAGTGGCCGGGTGGCGTCAACATGCAGCTGTACTGGCACACGACCCCGCCCTCCTACTCGTCGCTTCAAACCATCCCTGAAAACCGCGTCTATCTCTCTCCCGGCAAGGCGGACGAATTCACCGAGCGGTTTTTGCGCTTTTCGAGAGGAAAAATAGTGGCCGATGACAAGCGTGCCCCGGGCATCGAGATCGGTCGACCGGGCGATACCTATCGCCAGATTCGCATCGACTCCGCTTTCGGCAAGCTCACCGTCCTCGTGACGGACGGACATCTGCCCTATCCGTACGGACACGAGTTGACCGGATATGAAGTCAGTGACTTGAAGAACACGCTCGATAAGGCGACGGCAAGCGGCGCCAAGGTGCTGGTACCGGCCTTCGCGTCGCGCGGCAGACAATCGGCGCTCGTCGAATTCCCGGGCGGCTACATTGCAGAGATTCACGCGGACGCGGCTCTATGAGGCAGCCGAACGAGCTGCCCACTGCGCCGGCCCCCACGGACCGAACCCGGTCTCTGCACCGCGTAGCTATCGCTCACGCCGCCCTTTTAAGCTTAAGTTTGGTTCGGCTCGCGGCGGCCGCCAGCGACGACTCGCCAGCGCCCGTCGTGGAGCCGCCGGCGCGGCCCGCTATTCTTTTTAATCGCTGGCAGGAAGACTGGTCGGTTCTCGCGAATCCCGACGTCCCGAAAGAGCCCTTTGATAACCTCAAATACATCTCTTTGTCCGATCAAGATCCTCAAACCTATCTTTCGTTAGGGGCAAACCTACGGGAGCGATTCGAATCCAATGATGCGACGAACTTCGGTGTCGGGACTAATCGTAGGGCCAACTACGATATCAGTCGGCTGGAGACAGATGCCGATTTGCGCATCGCCGGGCAGCTCCAGTTCTTTGCGCAGCTGCAAAGCGATTACGCCATCGATAAGGACGTTCACACGCCCGTCGATCAAGATCGGCTCGATCTCGAGCAGGCGTTCGTGACGCTGACGGAACCCCTCGATGGTGGGCTCCTAAAAGTACGCTTGGGCCGCCAACAGATCGGCTTTGACTTGCAACGATTTGTCTCGGTTCGCGATGGACCGAACGTACGCCAGTCCTACGATGCAGCATGGGTCGACTATGAGTACGGCAAATGGCGTTACATCACTTTTTACAGTCATCCGGTTCAGGATCAGGATCTGCGCCCATTTGATGACTACAGCAGCCCACACTTAAGCTACGGGGGTTTTCGCATCGAACGCAAAGTGATGCAGTCCGCGAGCGTGGAGATCTATGTTTCACGCTTTTCTCAAGACGATGCCAGATTCCCCAGCATTACCGGCAATGAACGGCGGGACATTGTGGATGTCCATTTCGCCGGCACGCATGGCCCAATGGATTGGGACATCGAAGCCATGCACCAATCGGGCAGAATCGGGATTGACGATATCGAGGCCTGGGCGTTCGGATCGCTGGGCGGGTACACCTTCACCTCGATTCCGTGGACGCCGCGTTTGGGTCTTCAGGTCGATGCGGCCTCGGGTGATAAAAATCCGCATGATAATCAGCTCAACACTTTCAATCCGCTCTTTCCCAACGGCTACTACGTAACCCTTGCCGGATACACGGGGTTTGTAAATTTCATTCACCTCAAACCCTCGTTAACCGTACACCCGCTGCCGCGATTGAAGCTCATGACTGCGATCGGAGCGCAGTGGCGCGAAACCACCGCCGATGCGGTCTATACACAGCCGGACAGCGCCGTCGCGGGTACCGCAGGGCGGGCTGGCCAATACACCGGCACCTATGGGCAGTTTCGGGGCGATTACACACTGACCGAGCATGTTTGGCTCGCGCTCGAGGTGGTCCATTTCGCCGTCAGCGACGTCATCCGTGAGGTCGGTGGACACGACTCAAATTACATCGGCGCCGAAATCAGGATGGGATGGTAATCATCATGAAACCGAGTCTTCCGATCTTATTAAGCTTCAATGGCGGTTACGTCGATACCGCTGGCTACATCGCTTTGCAGGGACTCTTTACCGCGCATGTCACCGGTAATTTCGTCACCATTGGGTCTGCGCTGATTTTCGGTACCTCCGGTGTCGTGGCCAAGCTCTTGGCGCTTCCGGTGTTTTGCGCCGTGATTATCATCACTCGACTCGCGAGTTTCCACCTCCCCCGCAATCGATCCGCATTGCAAACCATGCTGACGGTAAAACTCGTGCTGCTGATGCTCGGCGCCTATCTGGCGATCCGCTTAGGCCCGTTTGTCAACGGAGATGCGTGGTCCGCGATCTTAACGGGCATGACGCTCGTCTCGGCCATGGCGATCCAAAATGCGGTGCACCGGATTCATTTGGGTACCGCGCCGCCGACCACGCTGATGACGGGCACGACCACTCAAATGATGATCGATATTGCCGATGTGATCCGCGGTTTATCGCCCGGGACGCAGGACGCGACTCTCGGTCGCCTGCGACACATGGCAGTAGCCGTCCTCACTTTCGCCTTTGGCGCCGCCGCCGCGGCGTGCCTGTTCAGCCAACTGGGATCCTGGTGCTTCGTGGTACCGCCAATGGTCGCGCTTGTCGCGCGGCTTTCGGCGAATTCGACGCAGGCCGCCCCGCCGCTGCGATTGGCCGCGCCTTTGTCGCGACCCTCTTGAAGCGTCAATCGGGCTGTCTCTGACAGATCGCGACCTCGAACGAGATAATTGTCTCGGACGATGATCAAGGGTTTCGCGGCCCAGGTGTTCTCCTGATACCCGATCGTGCGGCCGGTGCTGTGGACGGGAACATCCGGGAAGGGCCCGCAGGGTAAGGCAACTCCATGTGCCGCAAGAATGACTTCCAGCGAGATGAGGACAAGCCGAGCCACTGGTACTCGGGCGCCGCTCCGCGCGACAGGTAATGTCGAAAAACCACCATTTCTTGGCCCCCCTGTTGTGTGTTGCCTATGCGGTTGACCACCAATATCCACACTTGATGAGTGAGGCCTCAGGGTAGGTGCTCCGAGAGCGATGGTCTTGCTCCATTCGGGGCATCGGTCCGCCCCTCATTCGGGAAGGCTTTCGCCCGAGCATTCTGATCCACTCCACATCGCGCGCAACGCGACCGCAACACCGATGCGAAAAGGTTCCGCTGACGCTCGCCTCAGCGGTATGAAACAAGGACGCTCGACAGCATGCAGACTTTTCTCGCCGCCGGTCTCGGCACAACGCTCAACACGCTACTTGCAACGGTCGCGCTCATCGCCGTGGGTCTCCTAGGGGCTCGCCATTGCCGAGCCAGCCGACCGCTCATGTACTTTTTTATCCAGTTTCTAGTATTCGCGAGCCTGACGTTCCTGATGTTCGCTAGAGACATCGTTCCCTATCGTCCCGCAGCACCCGGCTGGTCCGCCCACGAACGGTTACTGGTGGGATTTCTCGAGATTCTCTGGTGGCTCGCTGCCGCTTGGCTCACCTCAGGATTCTTGCGAGCATTCGTAGTGCTCGGCCGCAAGCCCACCGAGGCTAAGTTGGTGCAGGACTTACTCGCCGCGCTGATTTACCTAGCGGCGATGTTCGCCATTGTCGCCAACGTACTGGACCTCCCGGTCAAGGGACTACTGGCAACCTCTGGGGCCCTTGCCATCGTTATTGGACTTGCCCTGCAAAGTTCCTTGGGCGATGTCTTCTCCGGGATTGTGTTGAATCTCGAGCGTCCGTATCACGTCGGGGACTGGATCATCCTGGACGGCGAGCTTCAAGGAACCGTGATCGAAACCAATTGGCGAGCGACGCATATTCTGACGGGCAGTGGGGATATCGCCGTCATTCCTAATAGCGTCGTCGCCAGATCGAAGCTGATTAACTGCAGTGCGCCCACCAAAGTGCATGGCATCACGACCCGCATCAGGTTGGAGTCCGCTCTGATGCCCGCGGCCGGCTGTGAGCTGATGAGAGAAGTGCTGCTGGGAAGCACGCATATTCTACGCACACCGCAGCCTACCGTGACGATCAAGGATCTGAGCGCCGACATGATTGACTTTGAACTCGGGTTTTCAGTTGCAGATATTGGCGTCGTGGATGATGCCAAAAATGAGGTGTTTGACCGGGCGTATCGCGCGGCAACGACGGCCGGCATCCGCTTCGCATCTCGATTGGCGCCGCTTAACGCCAACTCAGCTCCAGACGCCACGGAATCGGCGACCCCGACTCGGCTCATAGCGGGTATTTCGTTGTTCTCCACGTTGACGGAGGCGGAAAAGGCGGCGCTGGCCGTGCAGATGATCCGCAAGGACTACAAATCGGGTGAGGTGATCGTTCCAAATGGAACTGTGGTGCAAGCCCTGAACATCATCAGCGACGGCGTGTTGGTAGCCACTGAGGAACAAAATGGTCGTCAGTTTGAGCGCATGCGTTTGACACCGGGCATTTACTTCGGCGAGACCGGGCTCTTGACCGGTCAGCCCTTAGCAGGAGAAATTACCGCACTTACCAAGGCTGTGATTTACGAAATATCCAAGGACGCGTTGCTGCCACTGCTGAAAGCGCGTCCGGGAATGGCCGAGGAATTAAGCGAACTTCTCGCGAACCGCCAGCTGGCGAGGCGAACTGTGCTCGATCAACTGCAAACCAATGAGGCGCACCAAGACGGACTTGCGAGTCGCTTGGCCACCAATA
>Ga0208193_1000366_pt1 | contig 26740 bp, 30 predicted proteins | sample June2015DPH_17_2_FD_184716 | JGI IMG/M metagenome (GOLD analysis project Ga0208193, IMG submission 184716) | Peatland microbial communities from SPRUCE experiment site at the Marcell Experimental Forest, Minnesota, USA - June2015DPH_17_10... | ecosystem: Environmental > Terrestrial > Soil >... | reverse complement strand
TGCACATGATGAAAATCGCAGGGGCCGGCTCGTGCCGGGAATGCTCGCCGATCTCGCCGTGTTGAGCGACGACTATTTTACGGTGCCGGTTTCTCATATTGCGAAAATCAAATCACTGCTGACGATGGTCGACGGTCAAATCGTCTATGCGGCCGGGCCATTTTCCGATCTCGACGCGGCGCACCGTTGACGTCGGTGTTTCCCGCGCGAAACGAACGCGTTGCTTTGCGAAAATTGAATTAGACTAAAAATAAATGCTGCAACGTTCCATATCGAGATCATCGCGTCTAAGGTCGCGGACCTTGAAGAGACCTCGGCATCGGAGGTCCTTAAAAAGTTCGCGGCGTGCCACTTTTCCCGGCCGCTGCGAATAGGCGGGGGAAAATGGCGACGTTTCTGGTTATCCTGCACGGCCTCTTGGCCGTTGCGCTGCTCGGCAGCATCACGCATCAGGCGGTGGCGGTCGTCTGGCCTTCACGAAGCAAAATCGGATTCGCCAACGCCTACCGTGCGGTCTCGAGCAGGGTCTACGTCAACGCCAATATTGCTCTGTTTATTGCCGTCGCCACTATCGGCGGCGTTGTCTACCCGACCTACCGCGTCTGGATAAGGACCTATCTCGAAAACGCGCGCCTGTTTTCGGCCGTGGGTTCGTTCGAGGTCAAGGAGCAGTTCATTTCAATCGGTCTCGGCTTGCTGCCGCTCTATTGGCTGGTGTGGCGCCGCGCTGAACCCGCCGGGCAGTCCGCCCGCACGGCGGTGACTCTGATGCTTTGCTTCATCGTCTGGTTCAGCTTCATCGTCGGCCACATCCTCAACAACATCCGGGGTCTGTTCGGGCTATGAATAACAATCAAATCGAAAAGCTCGTGCCGGTTTTCTCCGCGGCGTTTGCCTTCATCTACATCGTTTCAGTGGAATTGAACTGGGCGCTGTTCACCTATCATCCAAAAATCGGACAATGGGGCTGGCTCGTTGAGCCCTCGAGAGATGGTCCGCCAATGTACTGGTATGGCTGGCTTGTGACCTCGACGCTTGGTGCGTCCGCGGTGAGCGTGATAACCTGGCCACTGTTGAAAAACAGGCCGACGCAATATTGGCTCGGGTGGACGGTTCCGCTCCTGGTCATGATCAGCGTCTTCTACTTTTTCCGCGATTTCTTTCTCCGTTGAAATCCGAAAAAGAAGCGAGAGCCCATCGCAAGGTAAAAAAGTGACAAGAAAACCGCGACGCTGCTTTGGTGTGCCATTCTTTATCACGTTACGTGCCGGCGCCGCTGTTCTTGCAGCGGTCTTGTTTTCATCTCAATCGTCTTATGCGGGAGAACTCGATTCCGAGCGAGATGAAGATGCCGGTCTGGCATTCGTCGGTTCAGCCAGGGAGGTTGGAACGCTGAAGCCCATTCCTGGCGTCCAGATCAAGGCCGAGATCGGCAGCCGAAGGATCCTGGTTCGCACCAATAGTGAAGGCGTCTACAAGCTGATTCCGTATTTCGGCAGCGACGTCACAGCCGACAACGTCACGATTTCCTGTGCGAAAGACGGTTACGAAACGATCGATGTCTCCCGGCGACGGCTGTCTTCGAATTCGACCAATGAGCTGATCGTGGCGGAGTGCCTGCTGGCGCCCAAGCCCTGATCTGGTGCCACCTTTTCTATTTAAAGTTTCTGGGTGCCGTTGTTGCTTGTGGTGCAGGAATTTCGAATGGGCGGCGCTAGCGGAAATATTCGGCTGGAACTGTGAGGTCCTTCACAGTGGAATTCTTCCGTCGCTCCTAATGTGGCGGTTCAGAAGTCCGCATCGTTTGCGCCCCAGGTTCGTTATGCGGATTTCTGAATCAAGGCCACACTAGATCAATAAGTTAGCTAGCCCTTCCGATTCCGAAGTTCGAAACGTGGCTCCGCAAAATGTGACGAACTTCGGAATCGGGGCACTAGAAGATGGTGCAAACCTCTTTTGCGGGAGGCGTCCGTGTCCCCATTAGCAGATCATGTTCCGGTAGATCAGGATTCCCTGCAGAACTTCTGGCAAGGCTCCTGGCCATCCATCGTCCGAATTATCGTTCTGGAAATTTTGCTGCTGCTCGCGCTGGCAGGCGCGTTTGTCTACTATCTGAACTGGTCGTCGGAAGCCGCCCTGTCCGAATTCATGGCCACCGGCAACCCGCCGCTTCAAGCGGCCAAGGACCACCCGTCCTGCCGCCGCAGCGCCTGACGCAACTCACGTCAGGCTTTCCGCGTCAGGCTTTTCGATCGTGGTTGCTTACTGCGACACCGTCTGGACGATGGTGCTTGCCGGACGCGCGCCTGCCGCCGGCAGCTTGAGGTCCTTGATCAGCGCCTCGTCATATTCGGCCAAGGTCTGCATCGGAGCCTTGGGCTTCATGAATACGACCTTGTAGCCGCCGGCCTTCAGGCGGCGCAGCAATTCGGGCATCGCTTCGGCAGTGTGCTTCTGGAAGTCGTGCATCAGGATGATGCCCTTGCCCTGCTTGTCGAGCTTGGTCATCACGGTCGTGATGATCTGCTCGGCGTTCTTCGCACGGAAGTCGAAGGAATCGAGGTCGCACGAAAACATCGCGATGTTGCGCGTGCCGAGATAGGCCACCGCCGCCGGATTATGCTGCAACTCCGGGAAGCGGAAGAATGGCGCGGGCGCGGCGCCAAGCGCGAACTTCACCGCGCTGTTGCCCTTTTCGATCTCGTCCTTGACGAGTTGCTCGGTCAGCTTCTTCGAATTCAGATTGGCGTGCGACCAGGTATGCGTGCCGACGGTGTGGCCGGCAGCTAGCACCTGTTTGAGAATCTCGGGATGATAGGTGGCGTGCTTGCCGATCGAGAAGAACACCGCCTTGGTGCACTCGTCGGCGAGCGCCTTGAGCACGGCAGGCGTGTTGCCGGGCCACGGACCGTCATCGAAGGTCAGCACGACTTCCTTGTCGGCCAGAAAATCGATCTGTTTGAAATGCTCAAAGCCGAAGCCAGGCCCGCCTGTGGTGTCGATTTCGACGACGCGGGAGACGCCGAGCGCATCGGGATTGGCGCAGGCCTGCTTCAGTTGCGGGAGAGCAGCGGGCGGCGCTTTTTCCGTAATGCTGCCGGTCACCTCGATCGGATCGCGATTGGCTGCGGGCTTCGCGGGAGCAGAAGCGGTAGCGGCTTGCGCGGCGGCGACCGCTTGAGCCGCAGCAGGGTGCCGGCCTGCCGGTGACGTCCAGAACCAACCGCCGACGGCGATCAACGCGGCTGCCACCACACTCATCAGCATCAGGCTCAATGCATTACGCATGGTTACTCTTTCGTAAATACTAGAACTAAAATCCGCCCCACCCTCTTTATCGGAAAGAGTTGTTAACGCTCCCCCAACGTCGGGCGTTTCCCGATGTCGCAGGGGGGCGCACGTCGCCACCAAGTCGCCGCACGATGATGGATCGCGATATGTCTCGGAAGCCGAGCATGGTCGCCGAAAAACAAGCGCTGGCGCTGCGCGCATTGACAGCGCTGCCTGAGCGGACTTTCATCCCGGCATTGCGGAGATGAAGGCGATGTTCCGAATTTCCTTTGTGTTTTTATCCGCGCTTTTGGCGGCACAGGTGCTTGCGATAACAGACGCCTCAAGCCAGCAAGGCCACGATGCCTGCGCACGTGACGTATCGCGCTTCTGCCGGGCTCGCATGAACGACGGCGATTCAGTCGTCCTGGAGTGCCTGAAGCAGCACCGCGCCCGGCTCAGCAGGACCTGTGACAAGATCCTGACCGACAACGGCCAGTAAACAGTGATGCCCGTCTGGGTCCGTTCCTGTCCAGTGCGGGATAGCCCCGGTTTTGCCGGCAATTTTTGAGGTCGTCACAATGTTCCGAGGTCCGGCTAGCTGGCTGGCGCCTTCATGGCGCCTGGATTTTGAAGCTGATATGGTTGGATCCGCGAGATGAGGTTTCCCCCATCTGCGATGGCTGCAAGGACGACCTCCATGAGCATTGCCGAAGCCTGGGATATCCCGGCCACGCGCCGGCGACTGGTTCCTCCGAGCCCGCCGAGGGCTCCTGAGAGCATGACGGCGCTCCAGCGGCTGGGGAAGATGCGCGAAAGCGCGATCGGAACCTGGGGTCAGCGCGCCTATGAGGAAGACATCGTTCGCGGCCGCTTCTTTCTGCATTCGAGCTTCATCCTCAATACGCCGGATGCGATCCGCCATGTGCTGGTCGACAATTATGAGAACTATTCCCGCACCCCCGCCGGTTTCCGCGTGCTGCGCCCGATGCTGGGCGAAGGCCTCCTGATCGCCGAGGGCCGGGCCTGGAAGCATCAGCGCCGCACGCTGGCGCCAGCCTTCACGCCACGCGCAGTCTCGACCCTCACGCCGCATATGGTGGCGGTGACCGATGAGACGGTCGCGAGCTTGCGGCGTATCAGCAATGCTCCCGTCGATCTGCGCGAGACGATGCAGCGCATGACGCTTGAGATTGCCGGCCGCACGATGTTTTCGTTCGGAATGGAACGCCACGGCGCGACCTTGCGCAACTTCGTGATGGAGTATGGCGACAAGCTGGCGCGGCCGCATTTTCTCGACCTGGTATTGCCGTTGAATTGGCCTGCCCCGCGGGATTTTTCGCGGGCGCGCTTCCGCAAGCGGTGGACCCGCTTTGTCGGCCAACTGATGGCGGAGCGCCGCGCCGCCGGAAAGCTGCAAGGCGCACCGGCGCGCGATCTGTTCGACCTGATGGATACCGCGCGCGACCCGGAGACCAATGAGGCCTTCAGCGACGCGCAGCTCGGCGATCAGGTCGCGACCATGATCCTCGCTGGCCACGAGACCACCGCCACGGCGCTGTTCTGGTCGCTGTATTTGCTGGCGCTCGATCCGGTCGCGCAGGAGCAATTGGCGACCGAGGCGCGGCAGGTACAGGCCGATGGCGAAGCTGATCTCGAGCGATTGAAGTTCACCCGCGCCGTGGTCGATGAAACCATGCGGCTTTATCCGCCCGCATTTCTGATCGCGCGCGCGGCACTGGGCGCGGACGAGGTCGCGGGCATGCCGGTCGCTAAAGGTGACGTGATCCTGATCGCGCCATGGCTATTGCACCGCCATGAAAAACTCTGGCGCGATCCGAACGCATTCGTGCCCGAACGCTTCTTAGCCCCGGCGCCGCCGCCCGACCGCTTCGCCTATCTGCCGTTCGGCGTCGGCCCGCGGGTTTGCATCGGCGCGCATTTCGCGCTGGTGGAAGCGACGTTGGCGTTGGCCCGGATCGTCGCGGCGTTCCGCGTCACGCTGCTGGACAAGGAGCCGGTCATGCCGATGGGCGTGGTCACGACCCAGCCCGACCGCTCGCCGATGTTCCAGATCACGCCGCGCTGAGGGCAACGCGCTGAAATTTCTACATGGGTCCGAAGCCATGAGCGAATTGAAGGCCCAGTTTGCAACGCTGAAGAACATCGCCGATCCGTCCGTTGCGGACGCGGTCGCGCATCTCATCGAGAACGGCGGGGATCACGAACTCAACCGCGTCAACGTTCTGGAGTTTGCCAGGGCAAACGGCCTCGATGAGGAGCATGCGATCTCGGGATTCCTGCATGCCTCGCGGTTAGGTCTTTTCGATCTGACCTGGAACGTGCTTTGCCCCGGTTGCAGCGGCGTGCTCGACGCCCATGAGACGCTGAAGTCGCTGCGCAGCGAAGACTACCATTGCGGATTATGCGCCTGCGGCTATGAGCCTTCCGTCGACGAGCAGGTGGAAGTCGCCTTTACGGTCAGCCCCAAGATCAGGCGCATTGCCGCCCACGACCCCAACTCGTTGCCGCTGTGGGAATATTACAAGCAGGTGTTCTGGAGTTCGGGCATCGATCTCGACAGCTCGACCTTCGCGGCGCTGACCGAGGAAGTTGCGTTGGATGCGCTGGAGTTGCCGGCCGGCGAGCGCGCCGTATTGTCGTTGCAACTCCCGCCGCAATTCATCATCGCGTTCGAGCCGGTGACGCATTCGGCGCATTTCATCGACGTGCAGGGCGAGCCGACCAAGGAACGGCAGCAGCTTTCGCTGATCTACAACAAATCGCATCCGCCGACCGGGTCCATTGCGATGCGCCCGGGTCCTTTAAGGCTTTCGCTCGACAACCAGGCTGGCGTGCGGACGCTGCCGACGGTGTTCATCGCAGGCGACGGACTTCATGCCATGCTCGGCCGGCGCCGGCCATTTCTTACCGCCAAGCGGATGCTGTCCAACCAGACCTTCCGCGACGTGTTCAAGGCCGACAATCTCCACATCGACCAGCGCCTGAAGATCACCTCGCTCACCTTCCTGTTCACCGACCTGAAGGGCTCAACCGCGCTCTACGAGCGCGTCGGCGACCTTGCCGCCTTCGATCTGGTGCGCGCGCATTTCCGGGCGCTGCTCGAGATCATTTCATCGGAAAAGGGCGCTGTGGTGAAGACCATCGGCGATGCCGTGATGGCGACCTTCGTCAAGCCGGAGCATGCGATAGCCGCGGGTTTGCGGATGCGCGCGGCCATGGATGCGCTCAACGCCGAGCGCGGCACCGGCGACCTCGTGGTCAAGATCGGCATTCACGAGGGCCCGTGCCTGGCGGTCATGCTTAACGAACGGCAGGATTATTTCGGTCAGACCGTGAATATCGCGGCGCGGGTTCAGGGGCTCGCGACCTCGCAATCGATTCACGTCACCGGCGGCGTGGTAGATACGCCCGAGGTATCGGCGCTGCTGCAAAAACAGGCGATCGAGCCGATCCAGAAGCAGGCAGCGCTGCGCGGCATCGCCGACAAGGTTCTGGTCTACGAAATACCCTAGTCCACTCGTCATTGCGAGCCAACGGGTCGCGCGAATGCGCGCCCGATGACAGGCTCCGCGAAGCAATCCAGTCTCCTGCGCAGGTAAGGTCTGGATTGCTTCGTCGCTTTCGCTCCTCGCAATGACGGGGACGGGGTAACATTGCCGAAAGGTAATAAGTGCGGGGACCGCGCGCCGATTGCGCGAATTCATGTTGCGCGCCATATAGACGTCCAGCGAAGCTATTTTAGAGACCATTGATGCTCGACGGATTACGCCAATTCATCGCCGAAGTTATTTCTCCCGCGCATGAGCCTCGCGACCTCGACGATACCGGCTATCGTCTGGCCGCGACCGCGCTGCTCGTTCACGTCATCTCGCTCGACGGCGAACCTTCCGAGGCTGAAAAGCGCAAGCTGCACAGCCTGATCGAAAGCAGCTTCGGGCTCGATCGGGGCGCTGCCGATAAACTGATCGCTTCCGCAACCCTGGTCGAGGGCGAGGCCGTCGACCTCTATCATTTCACCAGCGTCATCATGCGTTCGGTCGACGATCCCGGCCGCTTGCGCATTGTCGAGATGATGTGGGAGCTGGTGTACGCCGACGGCCAGGTCAGCGAGTTCGAGGACAATGTCGTCTGGCGCGCCGCCGATTTATTGGGCGTGTCCTCGCGCGACCGGATCGATCTCAAGCACCGCGTCGCCGCCGGACAGTCGGTGCCGGCGCCGGGCAGCTAAAAATAGCGCGATCCAGCATCGCCGCGGGCTTGGGGCTCTTTGCCCATCGGCACATGAAAATTTTTTAATATAGCGTGCGCCGCATTGTCGCGGATCGTCGTGTTTTTGCTGCTCATTTTTGTCTGATGGCAGCTCGCGAAAGGTTCGAAACGCTTGCAGGCGGCCTGTATCCCGCCTAAGGCGTATTCCCGACGGGTAGGTATTAATCTGCGGGCGAGAAAATCGTGACTGAGCGGGTGACGTTGATTACAGGGGCCTCGGCGGGGATCGGAACCGACCTGGTGCGTGTCTTTGCTTCCAACGGCCATCGTGTGGCGATGGTGGCGCGGCGGGCGGATCGGCTCGAGGTGCTGGCCGCAGAAATCACGGCCAAAGGCCGGCCTTCCCCGATCGTGATCCCCTGCGATCTCGAACAGGCGGACGCCGGCGACAAGATCGCCGCCGTTTTGGCCGCTGCGGGCGTCGAAGTCGAATTCGTTGTCAACAACGCGGGCTTCGGCTTGTTCGGCCGCGCTGTCGAGCTCGACCGCAACGAGCAGCTTGGGATGATCGCGGTGAATATCCGCGCTCTGACCGATCTGTCGCTGCGGTTTGCCGATCAACTGGTCCGAAACCGCGGCGGGATTCTCAACGTCGCGTCCATCGCCGGTTTTCTGCCCGGACCGGGCATGGCGGTGTATTACGCTTCCAAAGCCTATGTGCTCTCGTTCACCGAGGCCTTGCGCGGCGAGCTCGGACCGCGCGGCGTTCGCGTTACCGCGCTATGCCCGGGTCCGGTACCGTCGGAATTTCAGATACGTGCGGGCTTCGAGCCCGGATTTGATTCTGCCGTGCTCAACGTTCCCTCCGCGAGAGTCGCGGAAGAAGCCTATCGCGGCCTGATGACCAACAAGCGCGCAGTGCTGCCCGGCATCGGAATCAAGATCGTACCGTTCATGCTGCGGCTGTTCCCGCGTGGATTCATCCTCGCGGCCGTGACCCGCTTTCAGACGCGCGAGCGCTGAGAAGCCAGCGTACCAAGGTGGCAACTCACCCGAAATTAACGATCTGTTGGGTATCATCGCAGGCTTGATACCTGCGAAGAAGGGTCGATGTCGCCTTCCGCCAAAATCGGTCTTGTGCGTGATGCCGCGTCAGTCGCGGCGGGACCTTGGCCGGCGGCTTCCTCTCTTCCTCCGGTCCTGATTGTCCTGCACCGGGAAACCTCGACGCCGGGCCGCATCGGCAATGCACTGCGGGCGCTCGGCTATCCGCTCGACATCCGGCGTCCGCGTTTTGGCGATGCACTGCCGGAGACGCTGTCAGCGCATGCCGGCGCCGTTATTTTCGGCGGTCCGATGAGTGCCAACGATCCGGATGATTATGTTCGCCGCGAGATCGACTGGATCGCGGTCCCGCTGCTCGAACAGCGGCCGTATCTGGGAATTTGCCTCGGCGCGCAGATGCTTGCGATGCATCTGGGCGCCCGCGTGGCGCCTCATGTCCGCGGCCGTGTCGAGGCGGGCTACTATCCGATCCGCCCTACACGGGCCGGATTGAAAATCTCGCCGCGCTGGCCTGATGAGGTCTATCACTGGCATCGCGAAGGATTTGAACTTCCCGCTGGCTGTGAATTGCTTGCGGAAGGCGACGACTTCCCCGTGCAGGCCTTTCGGTTTGGACAGGCCTTCGGCTTTCAATTTCATCCTGACGTGACCTACGCGATGATGTGCCGCTGGACGACCTGCGGCGCCGATCGCCTCGACATGCCGGGCGCGCATCCGCGGCACCAGCATTTTGCCGGCCGCGCCTGCTACGACGTCGTCGAGCGCGCCTGGCTGAAGCATTTTCTCGATGGCTGGCTGAGCCGTGTGCCGGAAGTGCTGATGGCGGAAGCTGCGGAGTAGTGCAGTAATCAGCCCGTCTTCGCCCGCTGGGCTACGACGCGGCGGCAGCCTTCGCCACGAGCTGGCTTGCCTGGCCGAAGCAGGCGCAGCCTGCGAAGGCTGGTGGAGCCAGGCGGGATCGAACCGCCGACCTCGTCATTGCGAACGACGCGCTCTCCCAGCTGAGCTATGGCCCCGGATAGTCTGGTTAAATATCGCCGCGGTTAAAAGCCTCGAAACCGCCGACAATCCGCGTCATTTACAGTCCGCGCCGAGGCCAAGTCAAGAACGGCGAAATCGTTGTTTTTCCGGCACTTTGCCGAACTTCCCTTGTTTGCCCCGTGGGGAACCGATATTTAGCGAGGTGTCCAATCCCGCCGACCGACCTTTGCGAGCAGCCCCACCATGCGCGCCGTTCTCGATATCATCCTCATCGTTCTGGATCTTTATGTCTGGCTGTTGATCGCTGCCGCCATTCTATCCTGGCTGATCGCCTTCAATGTCGTGAATACGCGCAACCAGCTCGTATCTGCTATTGCGGAGTTTCTGTATCGGATCACCGAGCCTCTGCTGGCGCCGATCCGTTCCCTCATGCCCAACCTCGGCGGGCTCGATATTTCGCCGATCATTTTGATCCTGATCATCTACTTCATCGAGCGCGTGATCCAGTATTATATCTATCCAAATGTTTTCTGATCGCGTGAGCGAATGACGGCGCGGATCATCGATGGAAAACGTATCGCCTCCGAGCTGCGCGGTCGCGTCGCCGGTGAGGTGGCGAGGGTCAAGCGCGAAAGTTCGCTGACCCCGGGGCTCGCGGTGGTGCTGGTCGGCCACGATCCCGCAAGCCAGGTTTATGTCCGTTCCAAGCACAAGCAATCGCAGGAGGTCGGCATGGCTTCCTTCGAGCACGTGCTGCCGGAGGATGTCGCCCAGGCCGATCTGCTGGCGCTGATCGCCCGGCTGAACCGCGATCCGCTGGTGCACGGCATTCTCGTGCAGCTGCCGTTGCCGAAAACGCTGAGCACCGAAGCCGTCATCAATGCGATCGATCCGGCCAAGGACGTCGACGGGCTGCACCCGAACAATGCCGGCCGGCTTGCCGGCGGATTTGCCGCGCTCTCGCCCTGCACGCCGCTTGGCTGCATCATCCTGAGCAAGAGCGTGCACGCTTCGCTCGAAGGCATGAATGCGATCGTAATCGGCCGCTCCAACCTGGTCGGCCGGCCGCTGGTGCAACTGCTGCTCAATGAAAATGCCACGGTGACGATTGCGCATTCGCGCTCGCGCGACCTCAAATCGCTGTGCGCCCGCGCCGATCTGGTTTACGCCGCCGTGGGCCGCCCCGAGATGGTACGCGGCGACTGGATCAAACCGGGTGCGACCGTGATCGATATCGGAATCAACCGGCTGTCCGAAGCCGGCGGCAAAACCCGCCTCGTCGGCGACGTCGCCTTCGCCGAGGTATCTGAAGTCGCGGGCGCCATCACGCCGGTGCCGGGCGGCGTCGGCCAGATGACGGTGGCCTGTCTTCTGGTCAATACCTTGCGCGCGGCCTGCGCGATCGCGGGCCTGCCGAAGCCTGCCGTGTAGGCGCCTGTTGCCGCGAACACCGCTCGGCTCTCTCCCCCCTTGTGGGGGAGAGGCGGACAGGGGGGTGTTACAAATTCGGCGGGCATCGTTACCCCCTCCCTAACCCTCCCCCACAAGGGGGGAGGGAACTGATAGAGCGCGTCGCGGGGCTACTTCGTCACGCTTTCTTCTTCGCCCGCGCGATGCCTTCCGCGATCAGCTGGTGCGCTTCCTCGGCGCCGCCCCAGCGCAGCACTTTCACCCATTTGCCGGGCTCGAGATCCTTGTAGTGCTCGAAGAAGTGCTGGATCTGCTGCAAGGTGATGTCGGGCAGGTCGCTATAGGTCTTCACCTTGTCGTAGCGCTGCGTCAGTTTTGACGACGGCACCGCGATGATCTTCTCGTCGCCGCCGGCTTCGTCCTCCATCACGAGCACGCCGACCGGCCGCACGCTCATCACCGCGCCCGGAACGATGGCACGCGTATTGGCAACGAGAACGTCGCAGGGATCGCCGTCGTTGGACAGCGTGTGCGGAATGAAGCCGTAATTGCCGGGATAGCGCATCGCCGTATACAGGAAGCGATCGACGACCAGCGTGCCGGCCTCCTTGTCGAGCTCGTATTTGATCGGCTCGCCGCCGACCGGTACTTCAATGATGACATTGACCTCGTGCGGAGGGGCAACACCGATCGAGATCGCTTCAACGCGCATGAATGGCTCCGAATGACTTTGGCATTAGTTCACGTTAATCTAGGCCGGATAGCGGCCATACCTTAGCTGATTGTTTGGGCAAAGCCTGCGATGCAACGGCCTAAAGCCTTTGGCCGGCACGTGCTACCGCAGACATGAAGTTCAACTGGAAAAATTCAATTCGTCCAGGCGAAAGCGACCTTGTCGAGCGACTTGGGCCCGAATTTTTCCGAGGAGCGCGCTACCATGCGGCCGCCCAGAGCGCGGTAGAATTCCGTCGCCGCTTCGTTGTCCGAAAGCGCCCAGATCACCATGCTCTTCAGACCGCTTTGCACGAGGTCGCGCCGCGCAGCCGAAAACAGGCGGCGTCCGAAACCCAGACCCTGGAATTCCGGCCGTAGATAAAGCTCATAGATCTCGCCTTCGAAATGCAGGCTGCGGGCCCGGTTGCGGCCGTAATTGGCGTAGCCGGCGACCTTGTCGCCGAACACCAGCACGCTGACGCGGCTGCCCTTGCGAATCGCCGAATCCCACCAGTGCGGGCCACGACGGTTGATGAGTTTTTCGAGCTCCGCGCCCGGGATAATTCCCTGATAGGCTGCGCGCCAAGCTTCATCATGGGTTGAGGCCACCGCAGCCGCATCAGCAGCTTTGGCCGGTCGGACCTCGATCAGGGTTGTGCTCATGACCTGATCAAAGCAAGTCAGCGGCCCGGCATCAAGGTCTATCGTTAATTATCGGTTAACCTGTGGATTTTCTGCATCAGTCGGCGCGGGCCCTGTGCCGAAAGCGGACAGGTATAGGCAGCCGGGGCCGGATTTGGCGGAATGAACGGGTGTGCTTAAGGTTCTTAACTTCTGACGTCACGGGGCGATGCACACGATTTGATTCGCCGTGAGCCAGCCCCGGATATCTGTCCTGCAATGCGGTCATGGGTGATGGATGCCTTTGTTCAGGGCGTTTTTGATACCGGTCTTGCTGGCCGCGCTGGGGGTGCAAACCGCGGCGGCGCAAGAAACTTTTGGCCCACAGGGCGCGGAGGGGGAGCCCAATCGCGCGCAAGCCTGGCTGGTGCCCTCGGGCGATCCGGGCGTCGCTTCGCACGCCGTTCTGTTTCGTCCCTCCGGCGAAGGCCCTTTCCGCCTGGCGGTAATTGCGCATGCCTCCACCCAGAACGTGCTGCTTCGCGCGCAAATGCCGCAGCCGGAGTACCGGCCGCTGGCTGCGCTGCTGGTAGCAAAGGGCTTTGCCGTGCTGGTGCCGGAGCGGCCAGGCCACGGCGCAACCGGCGGCCAATATCTGGAAGACCAGCGCGGCTGCGACGAGGCCGACTATGCCCGCTCAGGGCGCGCCACCGCAGACGAAATAGCCACCGCCACGACCTACCTGCGCGGGCAGCCCTTTATCCGCCGCGACGGCACCGTGATCATCGGGCATTCCGCCGGCGGATGGGGCGCGCTGGCGCTCGCCAATGCCGATCCGGCCGAGATCGCGGCCATCATCGTCTTTGCCGCCGGCCGCGGCGGCCACGCCAACGACTTTCCCAATCAGATTTGCGCGCCGCATGCGCTGCTCGTGGCAGCGGGCGAGTTCGGCCACGGCGCGCGCGTCCCCGTCAGCTGGCTGGTTGCGGCCAATGACACCTATTTCTCGCCGGACTTCTCGCGGAAGCTCGCGGACGCCTTTCGCGCCGGCGGCGGCAAAGCGGATTTCCGTGTGCTGCCGGCCTATGACGGCGAAGGCCACTGGATGGCCGAGACCGAGAACGGCGTGAAACTGGTGGCTGCCGAACTCGACCGCGCGCTGAAAGGACTACCGCTTACGCAAGCAAAAAAGCCATGACGGTCTACTTTGCCGTCAAGTATCTGCATGTCCTCGGCGCGATCGTGATTTTGGGCACCGGCAGCGGAATTGCGTTTTTCATGCTGATGGCGCATCGCAGCCGGGATGCTGCTTTTATCGCGCGCACGGCCGCAGTCGTCGTGATCGCCGATATGATCTTCACGCTGAGTGCGGTGGTCCTGCAACCGATCAGCGGCGGGCTGTTGATGACGCTGACCGCGACCAGTTTTACCGAGCATTGGCTGATGATCTCGCTCGTGCTTTATGCGCTGGCCGGCCTGTTCTGGATTCCGCTCGTGTTCATGCAGATCGAGATGCGCAACCTGGCGCGCGCGGCTGCCGAACATCATGCGCCTTTGCCGGAACGCTATTTTGAGCTGTTTCGCCGCTGGTTCCTGTTCGGCATCCCCGGGTTCGGCTCCGTCATGGTCATTCTCTGGTTGATGATCGCGAAACCTTTTTGAGGGGGCATGACGGCATCCTGCAAAATCCTCATCCTCGGAGCCTCCGGCCTGATCGGACACTTCCTGACCGAAGACCTGCGCAAACGCGGATTTGGCGTGGTCGCGGTAGCGCGGAAGTTTGCCACCGCGAAAGTCTCGCAACCTCTCGATCTCGAGATGCCGATGCTGACGATGGATTCGCCAGCGCTGGCGCGGCTGATCGGAGACCATGCCATCGACGTCGTGGTCAACTGCCTCGGCGTCCTGCAGGATGGTCCCGGCAGCGACACCCGCGCGGTGCACTGCGAGTTCGTCCAGCGCTTGCTGGAGGCGATCAAGGCGCGCGGCCGCGCCATTCGTCTGATTCATATATCGATTCCGGGCTCCGCGAAGGACGATCGCACCGCGTTCAGCGCCACCAAGCGCGAAGCGGAACAGATTGTCGCATCGTCTGGCATTCGCTATGCGATTCTGCGGCCCGGTTTTGTGATCGCGCCTGCGGCCTTCGGCGGTAGCGCCATGGTGCGTGCGTTCGCGGCGTTGCCGTTCGCACTTCCGGCAACCGAATCCGCGAAGCCTTTCCAGCCGGTTGCCGTGGAAGACATTGCGGCCACCGTTGCATGGCTTGCCGGTCGCGACCTCGATGAGGCCCCGACGAATGCCGTGACCTGGGATCTGATGCAAAAGCAGCCGGTCACCTTGGGCGAGGTCATCGAATCGTTTCGCCGCTCGTTTGGCACCAGTGATTGGCCGCATGTCCGGCTGCCCGCCTTCCTGCTCGAGTTCGGCGTGAAGCTGGCCGAGCTCGCGGGCTGGCTGGGCTGGCAATCGCCGATGCGCAGTACCGCGATGATCGAATTGCGCCGCGGCGTGCGAGGCGATCCTTCGGCATGGATCGGCACGACCGGGATTGCGCCAACCGAACTGGGCCAGGCAACGCGCGCGGCGACCATTCAGGACAAATGGTTCGCGCGGCTTTATTTGATCAAGGCGCTGATCATCGCGAGCCTTGTCGTGTTCTGGAGTATTTCGGGCCTCATCGCGCTGTTTGTCTCCTACGACGCCGCGGCCGGCATTTTGAGTTCACATCATTTTCCGTCCTCTCTGGTCGGGCCGATCACGGTTCTCACCAGCCTGATGGACATCAGCGTGGGCGTGTTGATCGCCTTTCGCCGCACCTGCGCCATCGGGTTGATCTGGGGAATCCTGGCGTCGCTTGGTTATATGGCGGGGGCAGCGATCCTGACGCCAGATCTCTGGATCGAGCCGCTTGGTGCCCTGGTCAAGACGGGGCCGGCGATCGTGTTGATGCTGGTCGCACTCGCGATATTGGATAACCGATAAATGCGTGCCTGGTCCGACGACGACGTGATCCTGTATGACGGTGTCTGCGTGTTCTGCTCGCGCTGGATTCGGTTTATCGCGGTACGCGATGAAGCAAAACGCTTTCGCTTTACCGCGATTCAGTCGGATTATGGTGCGCGGCTGGCGCAGGCTTTCGGCATCGATCCCGAGGATCCCGACACCAATGCGGTGATCCACGGCGGCGTGGCCTGGTTCAAATCCGACGCGGCCCTGACGGTGCTCTCGACTCTGCCGGGCTGGGGATGGACGCGCGTGTTGTTCGCGGTGCCGAAACCGCTGCGTGATACGGTCTATAATCTCGTCGCGAAAAATCGCTACCGGATTTTCGGAAAGTACGAGGCGTGTTTCGTGCCCGATGAGGCGATGCGGGCGAGGGTGTTGGAATAGCGGTCTATCCAAAATCGCCTTCGCCGTTCTAGTCTAGGAGATAATCGGCGGCCCTGAAGAGTTTGCGGACACATGACCAACGCAGTTTTTACTACTAAGGTAACTCCAAGCTACAAGGATTTGCCTGAACTCCATTACCACTTTCCTCGTCGATATCTTGATCGCGCAAAACAAACCATTGGTGACTACATAGTCTATTACGAGCCGCGTCGCTCAACGTCAGAGTTGTCAAGTTCCGGTGGTAGGCAGGCCTACTTTGGCTTCGCTCGCGTGACGGAGATCGTTGAAGATAAGGAACTTCCTGATCATTACTTTGCTCAAGTGGCCGACTACCAAGACTTTGCGAGCGTAGTACCGTTCGCAGAGGGTCCAATGTACTACGAAAGTGCGCTACAGAAGGAAGATGGCAGTACAAACAAAGGTGCTTTCGGGAGTGCGGTAAGAATATTGCCTGAGTCTGAATTCGATAAAATACTCAAGGCGGGATATTCGCCGATCATTGGACAAGAGCCCGCGGTGGCTCCTGATTTGATTCAGAATGAGATTTCGGAGCCCGACTTCCCCTTCGAACGACCAATGGTCGAAGTAACTCTCACTCGTCCATTCCGTGAACGGTCCTTCATGCACAATGTACGTGCCGCGTACGCGAACCGATGTGCAATGACCGGGTTGCGCTTGATTAATGGAGGCGGTCGTCCCGAGGTTCAGGCGGCGCACATACAGCCGGTAGCGGCCAAGGGCCCCGATTCCGTGCGCAATGGCCTTGCGCTATCTGGAACAGTGCATTGGATGTTTGACCGCGGCCTTATCTCAATAGGCGACGACTACAAGATACTTGTCGCAAAGAACCATGTCCCCGAAGACGCCGTCCGTCTTTTAAATCAGGGTGGTGCAATTCACTTACCTAAAGATGAGAATCTCCACCCAAATTCGCATTTTCTAAAGTTTCACCGAGATCTAGTCTTCAAGGGTTAGAGCCAGTACGCCGTCTTAGGATCAAGGTCGTATTTGACACCAAACCATTCGACAAATTCGTACGGAGATTGCTTCATCTGCCAATGTGAATGAAGCATGTCATCATCGATACCCGCGTCATTGATCGCGATAACGTAGACCTCCTGGAGTCGCAGATCTACGGCGTGGCGCCATCTCGGGAAACTAAGCTCCTGCCACGCCCAATTGTCTTTTGACTTCATGGCACATCTCCGACCGAACTCCAATTCGGAGGATATAATATAGCCGGCTCCGCGCAACCGGCTTACTTGTTAATTGCTTGCAAAACCTCCCGCGCCGCCCGTTCCCCGGAGTCATGTGCGCCGTGGGCGGTCGAGAAGAAGTTCGGCGAGGTGGCCTCTCCGGCAAAGAACAGACGGCCGTCGACAGGGGCGGCGAGCACGGCGCGCTTTGTCGCATGTCCCGGCAACGCATGTGAATAGGAGCCGCGGGCAAACGGATCATGCGCCCAGCGCGATTCCTTCAGCGGCTTCAGCTTGCGGCGAAAATCGCTGCCGAGAAATGAGACGATCTCGTCGATCGAATGCGCCGCAATCGCGCCATCGCCCGCATCTTCCAGCGTCTGCGCAAACCTTCCGCCGAAAAAGCCTTCGATGCAGGGCTGGCCGAACGGGCGCAGATGATAGGTCCCCATCTCGGTGCGCATGGTTGCGCCGCGCAAGTTTCCGTCGGCCGGCAGCAATTCGGGTTCGTCGAGCGCCAGCATCACCTTGTCGGCAAGGCCCAGCGGCAGGCTGGCGGCGGCATCGACCTTTTCCGGCAACGCCGGATAAAAGCGGATCGCCTCCTGCGCGATCAGATTGGTTGGCACCGTGATGATGACCTTGTCCGCGGCGAGCGTGCCTTGCGAGGTCTCGATCCGCAGGCGCTTCGCGGAATGGTCGATCAGCGTCACTGCGCAGTTGAGCGCGAGCGGCAGCGACGCGCCATAGGCCGTCATCAGCGCGCCGTAGCCGCGCCGCACCCGCCAGTTGATGTTAGTGTCCTGATAGGCATCGAAATCGAGGATCGAAAGCCGGTCGGTCTCGCAGCCGTTGATGTAGCTCGAGATCGCATCGATCATCGGATTCCAGCGGTTGCCGTTTTCGAGATAAAGGCTCGCAGGGTGGTCGGTGCCGTTTCGGGCGGCTATCTCGATGCGCTGAAAGAATTCATCGAGGGCGCGGAAGAACTCAGCGCGTTCTTCCGGCGGAAACGATTTGCCATAGGCGCGCTCGCGCCACGGTGGCAGTTTTCGGTCGATCTCGAAATCAAGCTGTTCGGCGATTTTTACGAATGAATTCTGGTCGGCAGAGTGCAGCCAGCCGCAGCCGAGGTCGAAGGTGACCCCGGGCGCGGCCGTGATGGTGTGGCCGCGGCCGCCGACGCGGTCGCGTGCTTCCAGCACGATTACGGAAAGGCCGGAGCGCATCAGCGCATGCGCGGCGCCAAGGCCCGCGGCGCCGGCGCCGATGATGGCGACATTTATCTCCGAGGGCAAAGACATGTGTAAGGCGAATGGTGAGTGGCTATTGGCGAATAGGGTACAGCAAGCCGAAGCGAGCGGATATGCCTCTATTCGCTGCTCACTATTCGCTATTCACCTACTTACGCCACCGCCTGCTTGGCCTTTTCCGCGCGCTTGCGGTCGTTGGCGTCGAGGTGCCGCTTGCGTAGTCGGATCGACTTCGGAGTAATCTCGACCAGTTCGTCGTCCTCGATATAGGCCAGCGCCTTTTCAAGCGTCATCCTGATCGGCGGGGTCAGCCGTACCGCTTCGTCCTTGGATGTGGTGCGGATGTTGGTGAGCTGCTTGCCCTTGAGCACGTTGATCTCGAGATCGTTGTCGCGGGTATGCTCGCCGACGATCATGCCCTTATAGACCTTCCAGCCCGGCTCGATCATCATCGGCCCACGGTCTTCCAGCTTGAACATCGCGTAGGCGACCGCTTCGCCCTGATCGTTGGAAATCAGCACGCCGTTGCGCCGGCCCTGGATTTCGCCCTTGTAGGGCAAGTAGTCGTGGAACAGGCGGTTCATGATCGCCGTGCCCTTGGTGTCGGTCATCAACTCGCCCTGATAGCCGATCAGGCCGCGGGTCGGGGCGTAGAATACCAGCCGCAGCCGGTTGCCGCCGGAGGGGCGCATCTCGATCATCTCGGACTTGCGCTCGCTCATTTTCTGCACCACGACGCCGGAGAATTCTTCGTCGACGTCGATCACGACTTCCTCGACGGGCTCCAGCAACTGGCCATTATCATCCTTGGTCAGCACGACGCGCGGGCGCGAGACCGAAAGCTCAAAGCCTTCGCGGCGCATGGTTTCGATCAGGATCGCAAGCTGCAATTCGCCGCGGCCAGACACTTCCATGGCATCCTTGTCGGAAGCCTCGGTGACGCGCAACGCGACATTGCCTTCGGCTTCGCGCAGCAGGCGGTCGCGGATCATGCGGCTCGTCACCTTATCACCTTCGGTGCCGGCCAGTGGCGAGTTGTTGACGATGAACGACATCGACACGGTCGGCGGATCGATCGGTTGCGCCTGGATCGGAACCTCGACGCTCGGATCGCAGAAGGTGTCGGCCACCGTGCCCTTCGGCAGGCCGGCGATCGCGACGATGTCTCCGGCTTCCGCCATTTCGACCGGCTGCCGTTCGAGACCGCGGAAAGCGAGGATCTTGGTGATGCGTCCGGTTTCAACAACCTTGCCGTCGCGCGACAGCACCTTCACCGCCTGGTTCGGCTTGACGGAGCCAGAGGTGATACGACCGGTGATGATGCGGCCGAGATAGGGGTTGGCCTCGAGGATGGTACCGAGCAGCCGGAACGGGCCTTCCTCGACCACGGGCGGTGCCACATGCTTGATCACGAGATCGAACAACGGCTTCATGCCGACGTCGTGCGACGCGTCCGGCGAGGTTGCCATCCAGCCGTTTTTGCCCGACCCGTAGAGAATCGGAAAATCGAGCTGCTCGTCGGTGGCGTCGAGCGCAGCAAACAGGTCGAAAACTTCGTTGACGACTTCGGTGATGCGGGCGTCCGGACGATCGACCTTGTTGATGGCAACGATTGGCCTCAGGCCGAGCTTCAGCGCCTTGCCGACCACGAATTTGGTCTGCGGCATCGGACCTTCGGCGGCGTCGACCAGAACGATCACGCCGTCAACCATCGACAGGATACGCTCGACCTCACCGCCGAAATCGGCGTGGCCCGGGGTGTCGACGATATTGATCTGGGTATCTTCCCAATGCACCGACGTGCACTTCGCGAGAATGGTGATGCCGCGTTCACGCTCCAGATCGTTCGAATCCATCGCGCGCTCGACTTGGCGCTGGTTGTCGCGATAGGTGCCGGATTGCTGCAGCAATTTGTCGACCAGTGTGGTTTTGCCGTGGTCGACGTGGGCGATGATGGCGATGTTGCGGAGGTTCATGACTGTTCTTCTGGCTAGGCCAATGGCGGAGCGCGATCTCGCCGGAAAACCGGGACCTTCTCCTTCGGGATCACGCTTAAAACCCTGGATTTGAACAGGCGCTCAAGCGCCCAAAAAGGAAGCCCGGCCAAAAGGACCGGGCACACCCCTTTACTGCGGCGCAATATAGTCAGGAATCGCCGAAAAACAATTGCTTGTTGGGCTTTTGGTTAGCCGATTTGGCTTAAAATGGCGCGCCGTCGGCTGCCAGTACAGCGAATTTGAGGTTCCTATCGGTGCTCTAGTGGTGTGGATTTGACATTCGCTACCCGCCTGGCCGCGAGTTCGAAAAGCGAATGTCAAATCCAAAACACCACTAGAAACTTATATTTGCTAGTGGTTCTACGATTCTAACGTTCGCAAAAGCGGTTACTGAGAAGGGATGCGAACGTTAGAATCGGACCACTAGGGGGTGGCTTCGCTCGGATAGACCCCACGCAGCACCTCCTCGAAGTGGTTTTTGACAGATTCATTACACTGGCAGGCCCGTGACCGCAGCCCCTCGGGGTCACGCACCAGGATCGAGCCGCGGCGGGTTTCCACGATGCCGTCGGCCTTGAAAGTCTGGATCACCCGGCTGGCATAGCTGCGGCCGACGCCCAATAGCGTCGAAAGCTGCTCATGGGTCAGCGGCACGATGTTGTCGCCATCGGTGCGCTCCATCGCCGAGATGATCCATTTCGCGGTGCGCTGCTCGATCGAATGAATGGCGTTGCAGGCCGTCGACTGAAACATCTGCGCGAGCAGGCAGTCGGCATAGCGTGCAAACACGTTGCGGAGAGAAGCCGAAGCCGTCTTGGCCGCGTCCAGTTTGGCCACCGGCAGGCGCACGAACGGTCCGCCGAACTTCACCGTGATCCGCGTATAGGCGGGCAGGTAACCCAGACTCACAATCCCGCCGACTGCGCCCTCGCGGCCGACCAGAATGGTCTCGACGTCCCGGCCGTCTTCATTGGGAACGAGATAGGACGCAAGGCTCGAGCCGCAGGGAAAATGCACAGTGTCGACGTCGTCACCGGGATCATAGAGCAATTGGTCGGAAGCGGACTCATCTGTCGACAGATGCGGCGCGATCAACGCAAAATCCGGGTCACTCAGCCGTCGCAGCAGATTGTTGTTCGGCCGGTTATTGCCGCGGTCGGGTTTTCCCTGTGAGATCATCGGCAACAACCTTTCTTCCGTCCGTTTCCTCGCTGGCTCCCACAATACCCACGAGGATTTCCTGGTGCGGCACTCTGACGTTCCTTTCAGTTTCGCGGCGGCTTCGACTAAGGAACGTCAGAGTCAAAGCCGCACCAGAATCGGATATTTGCTAGTGTCCCTTACGGTTCTGACATTCGTAAAAATGCCCGCTGCCAGAAAGGATACGTATGTCAGAACCGGGACACTAGTTCCGTCCACTAGTGCACAGACAACGGAGGCGCGATGTGATGGTTTCATGCGATGAACAAGGGGCAGCCTCTCGGATGCATTCCGGCAGAACTGACCTGCCGTAAGTTACGCCCCCGAGCTGGAACTTTTGTTAGCGTGATGGCCAATGGTGCGAGTGGTGGCATCCCCGATGATGTCCTTGTTGTCGAGGACGATGCGATCATCGCCATGGATCTCGAAGACACCATTCTGAGCTTCGGCGTGAAGACGGTCCGTATCGCGGCAAACGTCAGTCGTGCGCTTGCGCATATCGCCGAGCGCGCGCCGGATTTTGTGTTGCTCGATATCGGACTTGTGCAGGAGAAAAGCTTTGCGGTCGCCGAGCGGCTGGAAGAGCTCTGCATTCCCTTTGCCTTTGTCACCGGATACGGCGCTGATGCGGCTTTTCCCGCCGCCTTCCTCCAAAAGCCGAGATTGCCGAAACCCTGCGCGACCGATGCGCTGGAAGCTGCGCTGAGAGGCGCTCTGGTCGGCCGCGCGGTGCGCTGACCGGTCCTGTTGATCGAACGCTTATGTCGGTTTTGGCTCGAGTGTTGTCGACCACAGCGCGGTGTCGGCGCGATCGCGCAAGGTGACCGTCATTTGCCCGCTCGCGCCGTCGATCCGGACATGGCCGAAGAACTGCAGGCCGTCCGAGGGCGACAGGATTTTTCCGGCTGGAGCCGGTTTGGCGAAGCGCACCTCGGGGCCGAACGTATTGTCGAGTTCGTTCTGCCAACCCGTTCCGGCATGCAAGGGGCCGGCAACGAATTCCCAGAACGGTAAAAATTCCTGAAACTGCGCCTTGTCGGGATTGTAGAAGTGCGCGGCCGCGTAATGCACGTCGGCCGTGAGCCACACGGTGTTGGCGACGCCTTTGTCGCGGATGAAGCGTAGCAGATCGGCGATCTCCAGTTCACGTCCGCGCGGCGGGCCGTCGCCTTGCGCGAACGCTTCCGAGCCTTTTTTGTTGGCGTAATCGTCATAGACGATCAGGCTGAGCGGCATGTCCGAGGCGATTACCTTCCAGGTGGCCCTTGAGTTCGCCAAGCCGCGCTTGAGCCAGGCCAGTTGATCGGGCCCGAGGAAATAGGCGTCGGGGCCGTAGCTGTCTTGCAGGTTCGGACCGTTGGGCCCGCGATAGCTGCGCTCATCCAGCATGAAGACGTCGAGATGCGGACCATAATTGATCGTGCGGTAGACCCGGCCGGGCTCGGTGATGCTTTCGCGCAGCGGATACATGTCATGGAAGGCGCGCGACGCCCGCGCGGCCAGGAGATTGATGTCACGCACTTTATAGGCGGCCGGAAGCTGCTTCGAAGCCGACCAGTTGTTGGTGACCTCGTGATCGTCCCATTGCACGAAGATCGGTACCTCCGCGTTGAAGGCGCGCACGTTGTCGTCGAGAAAATTGTACTTATGCGCGGCGCGGAATTCCTCGAGCGTTTCGGCGACCTTGGTCTTTTCCGGGATCAGGAGGTTCTTCCAGACTTTGCCATCGGCGAGCTTCACCTCGGCCGGGAAGATGCCGTCGGCATAGATGGTGTCGCCGGAATGGACCAGGAAATCCGGGCGATGCTTGAGCATGGTCGCAAAGCTCACCATGCCGCCGTCGTCGGGGTTGATGCCCCAGCCCTGGCCGGCGACATCGCCGCCCCACACAAAACTGACGTCGCGCCGGTCGGCCGGCGCGGTACGGAAACGGCCGGTCACCGCTTCGCCGACGATGTCGGGATACGACAGATCGCGGAATTTGATGCGATAGAAAATATCCTGCCCCGCGGGAAGATTTTCGAGCAGCATCTTCGCGGTGAAATCGCTCTCCGGCAGTACTGCGATGGGCGGCAGCGCGCGCACGTCCTTGAAGGACTCGGTGGTCGAGACTTCCACCAACATCTGCGCGGGGCGATCGGCGCGCGCCCATACCACGCCGCCATCCGTGCTGACGTCGCCGGATTGCACGCCGTGGGTAACGGCCGGCCGGTCGGCGGCGCGTGAGAGATAGGGCATCGTGACGACGGCCGCGGCGCCAGCGCCATATTTGATGAGCTGTCGGCGGGATATCCCGCGGGAAAGGCCTGTCTTCATGCGCGCCTCATATCGATCATGTTTGTTATCGCGCATGAAACTTACGGAGGCAATGTGACGGTGGCATTGCCGCGTGGTCGCATCAAAGGCGGCGCGCAGTGAAATCGGCAGGCCGCATGTTTGACGGGCGACCTGCCTACAGGACTTCAGAGCGAGCCGCTCGCGGACGACGGTCCGAAGACGGCTACAACTTAGCTCGGCGGGCGGATATTTTAGCTCGGCGGGCGGATATTCGGGTCGATGCCGCCCGGCCTCGAATGATCGAAAATGGGCTCCGGAACCCAACCGTCATTGGAGAAGAGAGGTTCAATCACCGGCCCCTGATTATAGGCGCCGCGAAACTCTCTCGTCCGGTAGGCTGGGCCGTAATAGGTAGGCCCATGATAGCCAGGGCCGTACACACGCTCGTATTGAGCGTAGGCCGGGGCAGCCAACGTAGTGGCCAGGATCGCCAGAGCCGGGATAACAAGCTTGAATCGCATGATGGTCTCCTCGCTTTAGGCCTGGAGATCAAACCGGGCGCGGCATGGTTCCGTTCCGCCGGCTCCAATCCGGGGCTGCACACCTTCGTGATAAAGGGGGGCTCAGGTTCCAGTCACCCGCAATGGCGCGCCGGCCCGTTGCAGGTTGTGCGGAATGTTCATGAGCAGCGCCTTGCGGTCGGCCACCGCGTGATGGAACTGGGACAATGCAATGTTGAAGGAGGTCAACGCGCCTTCCTCGATGGCGCCGTGTTCGAAACATTGCAGCGTATCACGCAGGATATCGTCTGCTTCCGCCTGCATCCGGTCGAGCTCTTCGGTGGAATCGCTGCGGCGCGCAGTCGCAATCATGTCCAGCAGCCGCTCGCGAAGCGTCGAGTTGTTGCTGCGCTCGTCCTTCTTCAGATGGCCGGCAAGCCATGCGCCGATCGAACCCATCGCCGACAGCGCCATCAGGCTCCACCAGATGATATCGCTGTAGCGGTCCAGGAAGGTCTTTTCCTCGCCATCGACAAAGGCCGCGGCGCCCGGGTGCACCGGAATGAACGCATCCTTGTCGGTATCGGGCGTCTCGATCGTCGCCGCCAGCGGAAACTCGGTCATCACCGTCTGCCGGATGGCGAAGAGTTGCCGCGTGAAAGCGGCGACCGTGGTTTCCGAAAGATCCTTGCGGGCGACAATGTGGTGCGAGAAGCTGATCGTTTTGACTTCATCCTCCGGGCGATCCGGCGAGCCGCCAAACGTGCCGGCAGGAATTTCGGATGCCTCATACATCGGATGGTTCTGAGCGATCGCTTCCGCCGAATCGATCGCCAGGAAAGTGGGCGCGTTGCCATTGCGCGTCGAGGCGGCAATCGCCTCTGACGTAATCTTGCTGTTGACCGGACCCGCGGCGAGATAGGCATCGGCCTTCTGGTTGCGGATTGCATCGGCCGCTTCGCTGGTCGGGAACCGGACGATCTCGACCTTGCTCGGGTCTACGCCATATTGTTGCAGGATTACCTTGAGCAGATCGACATTGGCCGGCGTGCGGCCGACGATGCCGATGCGGCGTCCGGCAAGCTGCCCAATCTTGGTGATTTTCGTACCCGCCTTCTTGCCCTTCATCGCGGGCGGCACCCACAACACCGCGACGTTCTTGCGCAGCGTCGCCACCGCTTGCGCATTTTTCGGCACACTCAGATCGCCGCGAACGATGGCGAGGTCGGCCTTTCCTTCCGCGATCATCTGCGCGCTCGCCGTGGCGCCTTCGGTCTGCACCGGCCGCAAGTGGATCTGGCTATGGGCCTGGACGAAGGCCTGGCTCAGGGCCTGAACGACCTTGAAATCGTCGCTGTTGGCCGGGCCAACCGCGATCCGCAAGGTGACCGGGCGCACCGCGAAGTAATAACCGCCCGCCAACGTGCCGATAACGGCAAGAAGCCCGGCAAGCACAATGAATACGACGCTCCGCCGCGAGGAGCGGGGAGATACCGATGGTGGTGGCTCCGCCTGATTTGCCGGCGTCGTGTCGAGACCGCTTGCCATTGATCTGGAAAAATTCAGCTCCAAGGGGGCCTGCTCATCCGGTTAGATCAAGAATGTAGCAAATTTGGCGTCTTTCCCAGCTACTTCGCAGTCATGGTTACCGGTGTTACCCCTTCATCCGGCCGCATGTCGGGACGGCGATACCGGGTATATGGGCTTATTCCATTGTTTTTATGTGGTTTTTTCAGGAAATCCGACCCGCGCCCTTAGGGATCAGGTTGGGCCGATCCGTGTTAGATAGTTGGCGGTTCAAGGAAGGGAGCTCATCGTGGCGGAACGATTGTCGGCGGAGGCACGCAAATCGGCGCTCAACGGCTTGCCGGGCTGGAAAGAGGTGGAGGGGCGGGAGGCGATCGAGCGAACCTTTGTGTTCAGGGATTTCAACGAGGCGTTCGGTTTCATGAGCCGCGCGGCTCTGGTGGCTGAAAAGAACGACCATCACCCGGAATGGCGCAATGTTTACAAAACCGTCGAGGTCGTCCTTGCCACCCATGATGCTGGCGGCGTGACTGCGCGGGATGTCGAACTGGCCAAGGCCATGAACGCGATCGCCGCCCAATTTGGGCTCGCCTGACAAAACGCCCCGCGCGCAATCTTGCAGGAGCCGTGCGACATCCCCAGCTAAGCGCGGATTTCGACGAAACCCGCTCAAAGGAGCGCGGACGATGATTTCCCGACATACGATCGGATTTGGGCCGGCCGATAACCTGGCCAAGGATCCCGAAAGCGTTCGCAAGCGCTTCCGGGCCAAGTTCAAACGTGTCGCAGCACAGCTGCCGTTCGCCGAGGACCTGCTCAGCGCCTATTACTGCGCGTTCGATCGCCAAACGCCGCGTCACGTTCAGGCGGCGCTGCTTGGCGCCATCGCCTATTTCATCCTGCCGTTCGACTTCATCCCGGACATGCTGCCGGTGCTCGGCTTCACCGATGATGCCGCGGTGCTTGCGACTGCGATCCGCCTGGTAGCGGCCCACATCATGCCGGAGCATCGCGAGGCTGCGCGCGCCAAGTTGAAGCGGATCATCGAAGCCCAAGTCTGATTAAGTCTGATTAAGGCTGTTTGAATCCTGAGCGGACAGGAT
>Ga0208193_1000364_pt1 | contig 26828 bp, 28 predicted proteins | sample June2015DPH_17_2_FD_184716 | JGI IMG/M metagenome (GOLD analysis project Ga0208193, IMG submission 184716) | Peatland microbial communities from SPRUCE experiment site at the Marcell Experimental Forest, Minnesota, USA - June2015DPH_17_10... | ecosystem: Environmental > Terrestrial > Soil >... | reverse complement strand
AAGTGCTGTTGTTGCCTATCTTGCGAAAGAAGGCTGGCGGGTAACAGTTCTGACTACCAACGATCCCGGGGATAATGGGGATTCAACAAGCTGGTTCGAAATAACTACAACAGAGATCTTTCATTTACCCCGCTTTTTGCCTGAGAAGCGTTGGCGGGATTTCATCGCGTATCTGATAGCGTTCCGTGACATAGAAGTCATCTGGATCGTGGGCAGCGCTTTTCTATATAATCTGCTGCCTGTTATACGCACGAGCTTCCCCAACATCAGAGTTGTAGATATCCTGTTCAACACCGTTGGTCACACGCAGAACAACAGGAAGTTCGCCAAGCTCATTGACTTCAATTTCGTGGAGACTAACGAGGTCTTTCAGTTCCTCGTGAATGCGGGGGAGTCACGAGATCGCATCTGTCAAGTTTCGAGCGGGATTGATTTGCAGGAATATGAGCCTGGTCCTCGGGAGGCCTCTGTGGTCAACCTGTTGAACGCGGCTCAAGATGAACTCATCGTCGGCTTTTCTGGTCGATGGAGTCCCGAGAAGGATCCCTTGATGTTTGTAGAGATCGCTCGAAGGCTGTCCCACCTGCCGATCCACTTTGTGATGACGGGGATCGGCCCGATTCGGCCAAGCATTGAAGCCGCCATCGCGACCGGAAAACTCGGACATCGATTTCACCTCGTTGGCGAGGTGTCGGATGTTCGGCAATGGATAAGGTCGTACGATGCGCTCGTCTTGCCCTCACGCCTGGATGGCCGACCGGTTGTTGTGTTGGAGGCTCTCGCGTTGGGGGTTCCCGTTATCGCCTCTGCAGTCGGAGGATTGCCTGAAGTCGTCGATGACGGAGTAAACGGCTTCCTTTGCATACCGGGAATAGCCGCGCACTTTGCTGGAAAAATTGCGAAGCTCGCGATCGATCGGGAATTGCTTGTTCGCATGAAGAAGGCTGCGCGACTCAGCGCCGAACAGAATCTTGACTCACGCAAAATATTCCCCAGCTACGAGCGGGCATTGAGAGAGTTGGCACGGCCTGAGAAGCAACCTGCGCCTCGTTCGTAGGCGCGGGGGCCTTTCTCTGCGCGGGAGGCCTCGGAAATGGCGCTCAAATCGGGCCTATTGGTGCATCGATCGGTGTCGGCACGGTGACGATGAAAAATCGGCACGTTCAAGCCCGGCCTTGTCGGAGGTCAGCTCCTTACGAAATCGATATCGCGGTATTTCTCCGCGTTGAAGTCAAAATGATCAAACTTCTTGAGGACATCTGGAAGCGCCCTGAATATTCCGCAAAATCCGTCATAAAGAGCCGAGAAGCCGCAAGGGGGATGAATACCTTGCGCCTTGATCTCATCCAGAACCGGCCACAGCGCGTTGAAGCTCCTGCGCGGCCATGATGAGGATCGCGTCAGCTTCGAATGTTCTGTCGAACTTGCGATAATGTTCGATTTGGCCGTCAAGGCCATAGACCATCTATACCCGCCCGCGTTGAACGCGTGAATCTTGACGCCAGTTGACAACCTTCGATTTTCTCCGGTGATGACGACTTGTGGCCACCGTCACATCGTGGCCGCGCGCCCACAAGCGTTCAGCAATCTGACGCATTACCTCCTGTACACCGCCTCGATGCGGTGGCTAGAATTCACAGCGAAGCAGTAGGCGCAATCAAAGCCCCCTCAGTGTCTTGGCTATCAAGAACGCGACTTTGCGCAACTTTAAAGTGATACTACGAATCGGAACAGCTCTTATGCGACTTTCAATTTTCCGTACGCGCCGCAACCCCAACTTGTGAAAGGTAAATTGATAGCGCAAATTCCGAAGCCAGACCGTCACGGGGTCATTATCTGTGCGAAGCTTTCGGTTGCCGAAAATCGCGGCGCCTGCCTTGGAGATAACAGCGCACATAGCCTCGATATCCGCCGTCTGCGACACTCTTTCCGGCGCATTGTGAGCAAGGCTCGCTATATCCAGATGAATGCGCTGAGGCTTCGGTACGCCATCCGTCGCCATTGCCAGATTTTCCGCCGATATCAGGATCACTTTGTCTTTAAAGGGATCGGCACTCGCTCGCGACATACTGGTCGGCAGTTCGCGATAGATGGTGAGCCGCTCCGGCAGATTGGCGATACGGAAGCGCCGGGCAATTCGTGACCATAGTTCGTAGTCCTCCGGCGGCTGGCGCGAGGGATCTGTGGTATAGCCTCCCACTTCATCGAGCGCGGCCTTGCGCATCATCACCGAGGAATGGACCATATAGTTATTGGACAGGAGCGCGAAGCGGAGCTCTTCATCCTCCGTCGGATGATCGTGGAAGCGGCCGGTCGGGCTATCCCCGATCCATATCTCGGCACGGGTCCCCACCAGGGCATGATGCGGATTTGCATCGAGAAACGCCACCTGCTGCGCGATGCGCGTCGACAGCGCCCAATCGTCGTGATCCTGCCGGGCGATATAGCGACCGCGCGCCAACGAAATGCCGCGATTGAGCGCGGCAGCGAGACCTTGATCCTCCTGGTGATAGACGCGCACCCGCGGATCGGTGAGTTGATCGAGGAACTCCCGTGTGCCGTCAGTTGAGCCGTTGTTGATGGCTATCAGTTCGAAATCCGAAAATGTCTGCTTCAGGATCGTACCGAGCGCCTTCGGCAGGTCGCTGCCGCCATTGCGTACGGAGAGCACGACGCTGACGGTGGGCGCGCCATCGTGCTCAATCATTGAGTGAGTTTCCACGGCTGTCCAGAATCACAGGCTCAGCCACCGGCTTGCGATCTCATTTGGGGCGAGGACCGGGATCCCCGTTCCCGGTAACAATAGGCCCTTCTTATGTACATTGCGATCCACCGTGAAGGAGATGAAGTCGCGGCCGATTCCGCGATAGTTTAGCAGAGTATTGCCTTTCGCAGGCGCGCCGTACGCGGCGAAACCAATTTTCCGCACTCTATGAGCTCGATCAGAGACGCAGCAGCGGTCGTTTCGGTTGGCGAACACGATGTCCAAACGTCTCATAAGTCGCAAGTCGATCGAGTCCAGCAAGGACCTCCTCACGCCTGAGCTGCTTGACCGTGTCCGACACTTCGGTGTGCGGTCATATTACGCGAGATAGAGTCGGAGCGAGCCTCCATGCGTAGAGAGGGCTCGACATCAACCACCCGCAATCCAGGCGCCCGAACAATGGCTCCAGCGCCAATAGCGACAAATAAAAGTATGCTCATGATAAATGGTATCGAACCCGACATTCCGGATCATTTCTAGAACATGCGGAAATTCAAAGGTCGCAACGCCCTGCTCGCCGAGCAGGATCTTGAAGCTCGCGACAAAATCGTTGATGTCTGCCACATACCCAAGCATGACGATGATCAAACCCGCTGTGCCGCTCTGCTCGCGAAGCCGCGTCGCCGCCTTTGACCCGAAGAACGCGACTTCAGTCGGCACACGCGACAATTTCCTGATGAAGCAGACGGACTAGCAACTCGCCAACGAGTTCTCCACCGCTCGTAAAGACGACGGCGCCGCAACCAATCAGATCGAGCTGCGGCTTCACGCAAGCGGGCAACCTGCCGGACCAGCCGTTCCGGAAAACGGATGTCGTCGGCATCCATCCGGGCAATGACTGAAAGCGACCGCATGGTTGAGGCGCGCCACCAGAGCAGCCGAAGAAGATTCACGGATCAGGTATGCATTCGTCGTGAAATCCAGGTCGGAAGAACCATCATCGATGAAGATCAACTCCCAATGGCGCAAGGTCTACGTCAGAACCGAACGTGTTGCCGCGCCAACCATCGGTGCGCAGGCCGTTGCTGTCATGAGCAACAGCTCGTTCAACGGATAGGGGTGCGTGCCCACGACTGGCGCGATCTTCTCCAGCACGAAGCGCGACAGAATCCAAAGATCAACCTCGAACTCGGAAGCGTTTGGATTACGAACCGGATCTGGCCAGTCGCCTACGAACTGCTGCGCCTTACTACGGAACTTGCGGATAATCGAGCGGGTTCTAGTAACGGCATGGTGATGCTTCCGTTGCAATCGCGAGATATTGTTGTTGCGAACGATCAGACTAAAATCCAGCCGGGCGGATGGAGGTCGGCCGTGTTAAGTTTCTTTAATGCCGCCGGCGCGAACCAAGCGCGTGGCGCAACAACGATCTTGTCCGGCGAGCGGTTCAGCCAAGCGCCCCACCAGCTGAACGAGCTGTTGGCGATGACGTGGTGTCGACAGCGCGCCATCAACGCCATGTCTTCCCAAGGACGCTCTGGATCGCCGCGGACGTGATTGAGACGCGACTTCGGCACGAAACGCAACACCTGCTCTGCCGCTGCGTGATCGTCTGAAAATATAAAAAGCTCAGCTTCGCGGCCAGTCTTACTTTCTAGGAGGTCAGACGCCTGTCGATAAAAAGATTCTCCGAGAATTCCGTGGACCTCGTGCGTGCCGGGCCTGAGATAGTCGCCTCGGCGGACATGCACTGAGATCGGCAGACGGCTAGATTCAATCTGCTTAAGTGCGGCCGCAGCGACAGCGCCCAGCGGCTCGCGAGGAGAAAGCCAATTGTGCAAGTTTCCCGCAATCGAAACGAAGTAACGTTCGCTCTGAAAATAGCCGAACAACGAAACCCTGGGGCCCAGCGCCTCAAAGGCTGGATCGTAGTGGAAATGCGGCTCGCGATATTCGATTGGCGATGATGCCAGCTTCGGAAGGCCGGCCTTTCCGAGCAAACGATCAACCCGCGCCTTCCATTTGGCGCGCGTAAAATTTTTTTCCTGGCTCTCGGCGGTGGCTTCCGGCACAAGCAGACGGTCGAGGAGGAAAGGGCGCAACGCATAATCGCGAAAGCCGCTGATATCGAGTATAAGGGAAACACCATGACGTTCGGCCAGCGCCTTGCCGGCCGCATACTGAAACATCTGGTTTCCCAACCCGCCGATCAGCGATACCGTGATCACGCCGGACTATTCCTGAAAGTGCATGCGGCGAAGCGCCGCGACCGCAGCGCGAACGCCGTCTTCAAGTGCGATCGACGGCTGCCAGCCAAGCTCGGCGCGAAGCAAATCGGGCGAACCAACGAGCCAGGGTTCGTCATCCTTGCGCATGGCGATTGCACCAAAGCCAAGCAGAGAAACGTCAGCATCCATTGCCTGCGCAACACTTTCGGCAAATTCCCGCACTGAATGAGCACGGCCGGTCGCGACGTTCCAGGTGGCGATGCCGCCTTCCCCACGGCAATGCGCATCGGCACGCAACATCGCCTCGACGACGTCGTCGATATAGACGAAGTCGAGTACCTGCGTCCCCGACGAAATCGCTACCCGCTGGCGTTTGGCGAGGCCCCTGACCAGCGCTGGCAGCAGCCGATGCGGCGCCTCACCGGCGCCATAGACCTTGAAGAGACGCAACAAGCGAAAAGCGGTGCCGCTGCTGTTGGCGATCGCTCTTGCCGTCAACCCGCCTGCGGCCTTTGACGAACCGTAGAGCTTGCCCTGCTCGAGCGGCGAATCTTCCGAAAGCAACGCCCGGGTCGACGGACTGCGATACTCCGAAAAGGTTCCTGCCATCACCATTCGCGCCCGCCATTCACTACAGAGCCGGACCAGCGCGGCCGGCAGTTCCACGTTAAGCCGCAGCATTTCGTCGATGTCACGGTGATTCGGTTTCACGCCATAGGCGGCGAGATGAAAGACTGCTTCAATCGGCGTATCCAGCAGACCGCGCAAACTGCTTTCGCTAAAATCGTCGCATACAACGACACGAACGCGGTCGCGCCATTCTGCCGGCAGCCTGCTTGACGGTCTTGCCAGCACGGTAACGTGGCTGCCCTCGGACAAGAGACGGGCAACGAGATGAGCACCGATAAAGCCGGAAGCTCCCGTGACAAGCGCATTAGCGGTCGACATGGTCCCTCACGGCTTCGCGGTAATGCTCGATCTGCAGGGCGGTGATTTGCGAGGCCTTTTCAGGACTCGCGGCATAGTCCCGATACCAGTTTGCCGTCAGTTCGACCGTGTCTGCAAATGACAATGGCGGTATCCAGCCGAGAAGTGCTCGGGCTTTTGTGCTGTCGAGATGCAGAAAGCGTGTCTCCGGAAAACTGCCCGGCGCGTAAGTGATTTCGGGCCGTGTCCAGCCCGTAGAGAGTTGTTCGACCAGATCGGCGACGGTACGGGCAGCCTCATCGCTGGGGCCGAAATTCCAGTTGTCGGCAGCCGATCGATCACCAGCCAACAGGCGAGCAGCCAGCACTAGATAGCCATGAACCAGTGCCATCACATGCTGCCAAGGGCGCACGGCACCAGGGTTGCGCAAGTTGATCGGCTGGCGAACCGTTACCGCACGAACGAAATCCGGCACGATCCGGTCAGCCGACCAGTCGCCGCCGCCAATGATGTTGCCGCCGCGGGCATTTGCAATCAGCACGCCGTTGCCTCGCTCCGCGAGCGTCGCGCGATAGGAGGCTGCGACCAGTTCGGCACAGGCCTTGGAGGCGCTGTAGGGATCGTTGCCGCCAAGCGGATCCTGCTCGCGATAGCCCCACACCCAATCCTGGTCGCGATAAACCTTGTCGGTGGTGATGGTGACGACGGCCTTGACGTCTGGCACAAGCCGCGCTGCTTCGAGTACGTGGGCAGTGCCCAGCGCATTGGTGGCAAAGGTCTCGATCGGATTCTCAAAGGATTTCGAAACTAGGGGCTGTGCGGCAAGGTGAATGATGACCGAGGGCCGGTGCCGCTCGATCGCGTTCCGCACGGTCGCAAATTCGCGGATATCACCGATTGTCGAAGCGATACCGTTGGCAATGTTGGCCGCGGCAAACAAGTTGGGTTCGGTCTCAGGCGCAAGTGCGAGGCCCGCGACATCGCAGCCGATGCGCTTGAGCCAGCTCACCAACCAGCCGCCGGTGAAGCCGGTATGGCCGGTCACAAAAATGCGCTTACCCCTGAGGACCAGCTCGAAATCAAGCGGGGGAGATCCAGGGCTCATGGCACTCATTTACGACCTTGCAGAATGGACACTGATCACCTTAAAGAAGGCAAGGACTGACGGGAAAGTTGCGAATGGAAGCCCGCCCGATGATCCCAAGCCAGGATTCCGACCTGCCCCCTTTAGCAAGAATGGGACATGCTATGAAAGCCTTCTCGGGCAATGGTTTGATGGACACGGGGTCCCTGTTCTTCGATCCCCAGTTGAGCCGTCTGACGACAGGTCGGACGACCTCGCTTTTCGCTGAAGACATCAAGGCGTGTGATGCAGATCTTAGATCGGCCTTCACCGGCCGGCGTATTCTGGTGACTGGCGGTGCCGGAAGCATCGGCAGCGCCACGCTCGAGCTGCTTTTCCCTTACGCTCCCGCCGCCGTTCACGTCATTGATCTTGCCGAAAATGGCCTTGTCGAACTGGTCCGCGATTTCCGCTCGCGTCCGGAGCCGCTCGTCAGCGGGGAATTTCGGCTGCTGCCGATTGACTATGGCAGCACCGCCACGGAGCGGTTGCTCCAATCGGAGCCGGCTTACGATCTCGTTCTTCACTTTGCCGCCCACAAGCACGTTCGTTCCGAAAAGGACGTTCCATCGGTCATTCAGATGCTCGACACGAACGTGATCAAGATGCACCGCTTCACCAAGTGGCTTCAGAAGTACGGCCATGGAAAGCGCTATTTTGCGGTGTCCACCGACAAGGCGGCGAATCCGACGAGCCTCATGGGCGCCAGCAAACGTCTCATGGAGCATGTACTGTTCTCGATTGGAGGCAAGGAATCCTCGGTCGCCTCCACACGTTTTGCCAACGTCGCTTTTTCCAACGGAAGCCTGTTGCAGGGTTTTCTGTATCGCCTGGCTCGCCGACAACCGTTGGCGGTGCCACGCGAGGTGCGCCGATACTTTGTCAGTCCAAGAGAAGCTGCGGAGATTTGCTTGTTGACCGCGGGGGCCGCCGCGTCCGGACAGATCACCTTTCCCCGCCTCGATCCAAACGAGCATCTGCGCCCACTCGTCGACATCGCCGCGTCGCTGCTGCGAGAACTCGGCCTGCAACCTTCGTTCTACGAGCGTGAGGCGCAGGCATGCGCCGCGACAGACGCCGAACTCAAACGCGGTTGCTATCCTGTTCTGTTGACGCCGCTCGATACCAGCGGTGAAAAGCCTTATGAAGAGTTTGTGGCCACCGACGAAGCACCGACGCCAACCAAGTTCGCGGCGCTGAGCGCACTGCGGTATGTGCCGGCCCCCGTGCCCCTCGAACCTGCTCTCGCGTTCCTTGATGAGCTCGCATCCAACGCTAGCATGAAATTGGACAAATCGGATATCGCACGCCACGTTGCTTCCGTCGTTCCCGGCTTAAAACACGTGGAGACCGGCCGCAGCCTAGATGATCGCACATGAGCCGCCACGACGTCTGGCGTGCTCCACAACGTCATGGAGTCCATCCCGCAGGGAAATCGAAGGCGACCAGCCCGTCGCGTTTCGAATTGCGGTAATATCGGCGATCACGTCCGGTATGTCATTGAGACGCCGATTACCGCGGCTGACGACAGTTTTTTTGGTATCCGCGGCCATACACACCGTCTCAGCGACCTCCGCAATAGAATAGGATTCTCCCGAGCCGATATTGAATGTGGCACCGGGTCTGGGATCCCTGCGCAAGCTCGCAATCGCCCCGATAACATCATCGAGATGCACGAAGTCTCGTTTAGGCGTGTCATCCTCGACCACGATCGCCTCGGCGGCCGGATCAATCGCCTGCTCTACGATTCGCGGAATGAGAAAATTCGCCGGTTGTCCCGGACCGTAGATATTGAATGGACGTACGATCATCACAGACGTCTGCAGGCATTCGGAGAAGAAACGGCAAGCATCTTCCGCAGCTCTTTTCGAAGCTGCATACGGATTGTTCGCCTTCAGCGGCGCGGTTTCGGATATTGGCAGGGTTTCCGGAATGCCGTAGCAGTAGCCACTCACATAAATCAGTTTTGCCTGCGTCCGGCGGCAGTACTCAAGAACATTGACCGTCCCAAGCGCATTGACGCGGTAGAAATCCGCAGGTTCGTTCCACGACGCGGGCACGTAGGTCCGGCCCGCGAGATGAATGACCCAGTCGGCCAATACATTGGGAAAGATTCCTGCCGACACCTCGAGGTCGTCGCGTCCCGGCGAAAACACCTCGACACCTTCAGCTTTCAAGAGCGGAACAAGCCTGCGGCCGACAAAGCCGCTGCCGCCCGTCACAAGCACACGTTCGCTCACAAGAAGCGCTTCCGGTCTTTTTCGAACTCGATCGTGGCTCGCTCGTAATCATCCGGCCGACCAATATCGAGCCAATAACCATCGTGCCTTTTGACGTGCACTGGTTCACCGACCTCAATGAGCTTGAGCATCAGTTGATCGAACCCAAAGGGGCCGTTTGGCGGTATATGGTCGAGCACGCGCCTGTCGACCGCATAAATGCCCATGCTGACAAGTTGTGGGAGTTTCGGCTTCTCCCGGAAGTTCACAAGGCGCTCGCCTTCGACCCCGAGAACACCATAGTCCAGAATCTGGTCGCGATTGGTCGCGCCGATCGTAAAGATCGCGCCCGAAGCAATGTGCTCATCGAGAAATCGCGAAAGATCCAGGTCGCTCAGCACGTCTGCGTTGATGACCAAAAAGTGGTCCGGAAGATCTCCGATCAGCCGGAGCGGAGCGATCGTTCCCAATGGTTCGCTTTCCAGCGAGTACCGAAGCTGCAGCCCCCAACGCTCGCCGGTCCCGAAATAGGCCTGGATAAGCTCACCCATGTGATTGATCGCCAGGGTCGCCGAATCGTAACCCGCATTTGCCAGCTTGCGGATCACGATCTCCACGATCGGTGTATCGACGAGCGGGACCAACGGCTTGGGCAACGTCAATGTATAGGGCCGCAGGCGTGTGCCGCGGCCGCCGGCCAGGATAACTGCGTGCTTCATGCTACACCCGAAACTCTGAGCTCATCCGGCGCCGTATCAATCTTCGTGATTCGCACATTCGGTGTTCTGCCGGCGAGAATGTCCTCGTAATATCCGGCCACCATTTTCCAGGTAAAGCAGCTGCGCCACCTCTCGCGCGCCGTTGCACCGAGGCGGCTCAGCCTTTCGCGATCCTTCATACAGCGTGCCATCATTTCAGCAAGCGTCGCCGGATCAACGCGCGTATAGCCGAGGTCGTCTTTGGCGGCTTGGCACAAGATCCCTCCGCCGGTCCAGCGAACGATTTCGTCGGCGTTGCCGACGGGAACCGTCAAGAACGGCGTTCCCGCCGCCGCAGCCTCGAACAATACAAGCGGCGAATATTCGATTCGCGAGGCAAAGACGAACAGATCGGCCGCCAAGTATGCCTGAATGAGATCGCCTCTCTCAAGATCAGTTCGGATCACGCGCTTGAGCGGCTGGGCAGAGGCTTCCGCGGCCATGCTGTCGAGCGCCGGTACGTTGCTCTCTCGTGTCAGCTTGCGACGCGCCAATTGCTTGATCCCATCCCATCCCTCGACCCGGGCGATGTGCATCAAGCGATTGTAAAGATAGGCCCAGCGAGCGAGGCCAGAGACGCGCGATGCGCGTCCCGACCAGTCGGCGATGGAAAGCAGCACCGCCGGTTGCCCACCGGTATCCAGACGGGAAAATGCATCGATGACTTCACGATGCCCCTTTGCCTCAATCGGATTGCCGACCGTCAGGAACAGAAACGCGTCATCCGGTATTGCCATCCTCTCGCTGAAACCGTCATCGGCTTCCCGATCGAAATCGGCTTCACTGATGCCATTGGGAAGCACTGTGAAGTTGCTGAGCCCGTGATCCTTCGCGAAATCGATATCGCGATACTTCCCGGCGTTGAACACCAGATGATCGAATTTCTTGAGGATGGCCGGAAGCTCTTTGAAATATTGGGCATAGTCCGGCTCAAAAAGAGATGAAAAGCCGCACGGGATAAACACCTTGCGCGCCCTTATGTCGCCCAGGACAGGCCACAGCGCATCGAAGCTCCATTGCTGCGCGGCCATGATGAGGATCGCATCTGCCTCAAACGTCCTGACGAATTCGCGATATTGGTTGATCTGGCCGGTAAGGCCATAGACCAACTTCCCGCCCGCTTTGAATCCGCGAACCTTCACACCGTTGACGCCCCTCGATTTCCGGCGAGGGTGCTGGCTTGTAGCCACGGTGACATCATGCCCCGCCGCCACCATCCGCTCGGCAATCTGGCGCATAACCTCCTGCACCCCTCCCCGATGCGGCCAATAACTTTCACAGCAGAAGAGAAGCTTCATCAGAATCGCCTACCGCGCAGCCGGCATCAGGCGGCGGAGGCGCCCGCGGACGGCGCGGGCCGCGCGCAAGGCAAGGCCCAGCGCCGGCTGCCGAACCATGAGGCGGTGCCGAATCTGAACCTGCGCATCCGTGATTCTTTGCGCCAGTGCCGGACCGGGCCTGCCGCCGCCTATCCTGCGTCCGGCTTCCGCGATGACGGCGTACATGGCCCTGGCGTCGGGCTTGCGGGAAACCCGTGCAGCCGCGCCATGAATGAGCGCGGCGATATCGACGTGAACCTGCTGCGGCGCCATTGCCCCGCTCGCATGCGCCAGGTTTTCTGAGGAGATAGTCACGAGCCTCTCCAGAAACGGCTGCGCGCCGGCGCGCGACATGCTGGAGGGAACCTCGCGATACACCGTCAACCGTTCGCCCAGATTGGCCACGCGGTAATGCCGGGCAATGCGCGACCACAACTCATAATCTTCAGGCGGATGCCGTGCCGGATCGGTCGCGTAACCGCCGACGTGGTCAAGCGCCGCCTTCCGCATCATGACCGACGAGTGCACAAAGGGATTATTCGAGAGGAGATCAAATCGCAGGATATCATCCTCAGTCTGATGGTCATGAAAACGGCCACTCGGCGTGTCGCCGACCCATATCTCCGCGCGCGTGCCGACCAGAGCGTGGTCGGGATGCGCGTCGAGAAATGCGACCTGCTGTGCAATGCGGGTCGGCAACGCCCAATCGTCGTGGTCCTGCCGGGCAATATAGCGGCCCCTCGCGAGCGAGATACCGCGATTAAGCGCAGCCGCCAGGCCCTGGTCCTCTTGATGATAAACGCGCACCCGCGGGTCAGCGATACCGTCTAGAAACGCGCGGGTGCCGTCAATCGAGCCATTGTTGATGGCAATCAGCTCGAAATCAGAAAACGACTGATTCAGAATCGTCTCGAGCGCCTTCGGCAGGTCCTTCCCGCCGTTGCGCACGGAGAGCACGACGCTAACCGTGGGGATGTGGTCGCGGCTATTCATTGATGAGGATGCCACGGCTGTCCAAAACCACCGGATCCGGTACGGGAATAATGAATTTACCAGTCCAGCCAGGAAACTGGTTGATTTGCATCACGATCTCTTCCCGCAAGTTCCAGGGCAGAATGAGAACATAGTCGGGCCTGCGCTTTTCGATTTCGTCGGGGGCAAGAACTGGGATTCGGGTCCCCGGCAACAAAAGACCCTGCTTGTGAACGCTGCGATCGACGGTATAGCCGATGAAGTCGCGGCCGATGCCGCAATAGTTGAGCAGCGTATTGCCCTTCGCTGGCGCGCCGTAAGCGACGACTGATTTTCCATTCTCCAATAGCCTGATCAAGAGGCGTAGCAACGAGGCCTTCAGTTGCCGAACGCGCTGCCCGAAGGCCTCGTAGGTCGCCAGCCGATCGAGCCCGGCCAGAACCTCCTCCTGTCTGAGCAGCTTGACGGAATCGGCAACCGCCGTGCGGCCGTTATGCGCGACGTAGAGCCGAAGCGATCCGCCATGGGTCGAAAGCCGTTCGACGTCGACCACACGCAATCCGTGGCGGTCAAACAACGGTTCTAGTGCGAGCAAAGATAAATAGGAATAGTGCTCGTGATAAATCGTATCGAACTCGACGTTACGGATCATTTCCTGAACATGCGGAAACTCGAAAGTCGCGACCCCCTGCGCGCCAAGCAGAATCTTGAAGCCCGCGACGAAGTCGTTGATATCGGGTACATGGGCGAGCACGTTGTTTGCGATAATCAAATCCGCCGCGCCGCCCTGCCCGCGAAGCCTCGTTGCCGTCTTTGACCCGAAGAAGGCTACTTCGGTCGGCACGCGTCGCAGATCCCAGGCCGCCTTGGCACAGTTAGCGGCCGGATCAACGCCGAGGCATGGAATGCCTCGTGCGACAAAATACTGCAGCAGATAGCCGTCATTGCTGCCGACTTCCACAACCTGCGAGTCCGTGCCCAAAGCGAGGCGGGTTATGGCATTTTCGACGAAGCTGCGCGCATGGGCGAGCCAGCTATCCGAGAACGACGAGAAATAGACATACTCTGCATGGAAGTGCGTCTCCGGTGTCTCGAAGTCCTCAAGCTGTACCAGCCAACAGCGGTCGCAGACAAAGCTCCTGAGCGGATAAAACCGCTCGCTGAACGATGCATGCTCTCCCCGAACGAACGCGTTCGAGATCGGGGTCATGCCGAGATCGACCAGCACCGCCGTGAGGGGTGCGCCGCAAGATCGGCAGGAACTCAAAGGCATGGCGTCTAGTTCCAAAGACGCCAGGGCGCGTGTCCGGACTGCCAGAGATCTTCAAGCATCATCTTATCGCGTAGCGTATCCATCGGCTGCCAGAAGCCGTAGTGACGATAGGCGCGCAGCTGTTCATCCTGGGCCAACGCCTCAAGTGGCGTCGACTCCCAGGATGTCTTATCGCCTTCGATCCGATCGATAACCTCCGGATTGAGCACGAAGAAGCCACCATTGATATGGGCGTTGTCGCCCGGCGGTTTTTCAACAAAGGAATTCACGGCTTCTCCGTCGATCTCAAGCGCGCCGTATCGGCCGGGGGGCCGCACCGCGGTCACCGTCGCCAGTTTTCCGTGCTTGCGATGAAACGCGATCGTTGCCGCGATATCGATATCGGAAAGTCCATCACCGTACGTAAAACAAAATGGCTCGGCCGGATCGAGATAATTGCGCACTCTCTTGAGGCGCCCGCCTGTGAGCGTCATCTCTCCGGTATCGACGAGCGTGATCCGCCAGGGTTCGACGCTGCTCTGGTGATAGGTCACACTATTTTTCGTGGCATCGATCGTGACATCGGAATGATGCAGCACGAAGTTCATGAAATACTCTTTGATCATGTAGCCCTTGTAGCCAAGGCAGATCACGAAATCCGTAATCCCGTGATGCGCATAGAGCTTCATGATGTGCCAGAGGATCGGCCGACCGCCAATTTCGATCATCGGCTTGGGCCGCACCGACGTCTCTTCCGAGATCCGGGTACCCATGCCACCCGCCAGAATGACTGCTTTCACGAACTCACCTATAATTTCGACGTGCTCCACGGCACACGGCACTAAATCCCCGAGCAACCTTCTTTACGTTTCGCTTCCACATGAAATCCTATCGTAAACTCCCTAAGGAGGATTTGCTTGTCGAGATGATAGAAATAACGGGGCAACAGGTTTCCGATCAAATGGCCGAGTTCTTCCTCGTATCCACCCAGCTCGAGCTTGAGCTGATCAAATTGCCACTTGAACCTCCAGCATTCCTGTCCAAGATGCGCAAGGAAGCCGTGGTTCGGATCGATCGAGACGACTTCACAATCAGACTCGGCCAGAAACTTACGATACCAGTGATCGGTATAACCACCATAGAAATGGTAGGGCTCCTGATGAAGTCCTGACCCCAACGGCGCCGTTATAAACAGCCGCCCGCCTGGTTTCGTTATCCTTGCCATTTCATGCAGGGCTTCGATCGGCCGCGGAACGTGCTCCAGCACCTCTGTGCACAGAACAACGTCAAAGGTCGCGTCAGCCACAGGAATCTTGGTGATGTCCGACACATAATCAATGTCGGCGTAGTGCCCCTCAGGCCCCCTATAGCCGTCGTACTGCGCAAAGTCCTGTGTCTTATACTCACAGTGCTTGAACAGGCCCCTGTAAGGCGCGGTGCCTGCACCAACATCTAGAACATGGGACCCCGGAGTTACCGAGCCCGCGCGATCAGCCACCCATTCATCACGCGAGCGGGCATTAAAATCTCTCGCTTGCGCTATCGTCACCTGCGATCGCTGTTCGAGAACAGTAAGCATTTTGTGAGTCCTGTAAATCGCACCGATCCCTCTCAAGAAACCCATTTCGAATCCTTGAACACTGTAAAATCTCCGATGGTAGCCGAGTTGATCACGGTGTTGAATCCTTTAGCCGCTAACGCGTCCAAAACGGCCGATTAATAATGAGTCGAACTAGGATATTCGTTTGAGATAGCCGTCCGGCGCCACCGTGATCAGCAGCTTGTGCTGGATGCTCTTGTCGATCTCGAATTCGGGATGACGCTTGAGGAAATCCCACACCGCGGTCTTCGCGTTGTTGCCCTTCCCCCAGGGCCGGTCATTAAAGGCGTCATCCGGCATATCCTCAATCGCGGTGTCGAACACCACGCAATAGCTTCCGATCGAGGTGAGACCTGCATAGGCCTCAAGCTCGGCCAGCACGTGATCGTGGGTATGGTTGCTATCCAGCATGACGAGCACGCTAGGCTTGCCGGCAGCTTTCGCCTTGACTTGCGAAATTACCTCGGGCGCGACGCTCGAACCTTCGATCATGGTAATACGCCGCATCATCGGATGCGCTTTGATCGCCGCGCGGTTGTAAGCACGAATATCGATATCGACACCCAGAACCTGTGCACCCTGCGGGCCGCCCGAGATCGCGTTCAACTCCAGCAGCGAAGCAGAGAGGATCAGCGATCCCCCATGCGCGATGCCCGTCTCAATGATAAGGTCGGGTTTGACCGACCAGATGATTTCCTGGACCGCGAGAATGTCCTGCGGATACTGGATGACCGGGCGTCCCATCCATTCGAAATGATAGGAATATTTCTTGCGATTGGCTCGGTCCATCCACAAGCGCGTGGTGAGAGCGAGTTCGCCGTCATTGCCCATATCGGCAATTTCGGCTGCCCCTTCGCGCTTGAATTTGTCGTACTCGCTCATCACAACTTCCTCTTGGTATCGACCCGAAACTCGTGCGCAATATTTCCGTCCGAGTAAGACAATTCGTGCGCAATACAGGAACTATCGAGGTCGATTGAAGCCATTGTCTCCAGTTTGGATGAACCCAAAACGTCTGCAAGCAGAGGGAAACTCATCACGTCAATTCCCACCGGAGCACCCTGTGCACCACCGTGATCACGCGGTCCTGGTCCCCAGTCGTCATATCATGATAGCTCGGCAAGTTGATCGCACGCTCGGGAATTTCCCGCGAGCGCCGATTGCCCGGCGTTGTTTCGAACATCGGCAATTCCGATAGGGGATAGAAAAAGACGCGAGCGTCAATATTGTCGGCAGAAAATGCCGCAACGAGCTTCTCGCGCGTTACTCCGGTCTTTTCATCGAACACTATTGTGGGCATCCACGCGCCGTTGACGACGTTGCTGGGCTCCGGATTCATCCGCACGCCAGCCAGATCCCGCAGTCGGTCACGGTAGTAGTAAAAAATTTGCCGTTTACGGCTGATCAATTCGGCAATCCGCTCCATTTGCGCGCAGCCAAGCGCCGCTTGGATATTGGACATCTTATATTTAAAACCGACCGTGTCCGGCCAGAATTGCTTTGTTTGGGCGCGCATCCGGCCGTGGTTGGAAAGGGTCAGGACAAACAGCGCGGCATCATTGGTAACGAACATCCCGCCCTCGCCGGTCGTCACCGTTTTGGTGCCGTGAAACGAGAACGCGCCGAACCGACCCATGCTGCCTGCCCGCTTGCTGAAATATTCCGAGCCAATGGCTTCCGCCGCGTCCTCGATCACGGGAACGCCGTGTTTCTCACCGATCGCAAGCAGGCGCTCCATCTCGCAGAGATTGCCGTAGAGGTGAACGGCGAGAATGGCTTTCGTCCGTGGCGTGATCGCAGCCTCGACAAGATCAGGGTCAATGCACCAGCTATCGGGGCGAATGTCGACGAAAACCGGCTTCGCGCCAAGATGAACAATCGGCGCCGCCGACGCGATCCAGTTGGTATCGGCCAGGATGACCTCATCGCCGGGACCGATGCCCAACGCCGCCATTCCCATATGCAACGCGCCGGTGCAACTCGACGTCGCAATCGCATGGGCAACGCCGATATGATCCCTGAAAGCACGCTCGAAGCGGATAATGTAATCGTAGCAGCGTTCGCCCCAGCCGTTGGCGGCGGCATCGGCTGCGTATCGCGACTCAAGCTCGGTAATAGACGGCTTGGTGTAGAGAATACGGGATGCCGTGGCCGCGCTTTCGTCAGCCTGCATCGAGCCTCGTTCCGTCACAGCAATATCCCGGCAAAGGATAGCGGCAGCGCCTTATCGCGTTCCGATGTGATGACGCCGGCAATCGGCCAATTGATCGCAAGCGAGGGATCGTCAAACCGGAAACCCGAACTGGCGCCAGGGACATAGGCCGGTGTGATCTCGTAGTCGACCTCGCTATTGTCGACCAGGCTCTGGAAGCCGTGCGCAAAGCCTTTTGGAATATAGAGCATCAAGTGATTTTCGGCGGTCAGTTCCTCGCCGTGCCATTGGCCATAGGTCGGCGATCCTTCGCGCAGATCGACCATCACGTCAAAGATCGCGCCGCGCGTACAGCGCACGAGTTTAGCCTCGATATGCGGAGGAGACTGGAAATGCATTCCACGCAAGGTTCCCGCACGCAAATTAACCGAGATTGAACATTGTAGAAAATCGCTTTCGAGGCCATGAGCACGAAATTCATCCGTGCAAAACCGTCGCGCAAATCCCCCGCGCTCGTCGGTAATCAATTCGGGTTCGATACAATATGCACCGGAAAGATTCAGAGAAGTAAAAATCATCGGTGTACAGAACTCACGCTTATTTACCGCCGCTTTTCCACCGAACGGTGTCGACAAAGATCGTGTTGATGTACGTGTCGCCGTAGACGAAATAATCGTTATCGAACATCAACCGCGCGATCCTCATATCCTTTACCTCCTCACGAGTTTCACTGTATTGAAGTGTTTCGACGCAGATTATCGGAGGGCGATATTTTTTTAGATTCAGCGTCGACAACACCTCGAAATCGAGCCCTTCGACGTCAATCGACACCAAGGTGGGCTCCTTGTCCCGAAAATGATGGGCAAGAATTTCATCGAGGGTCATCATGGAAACGGGAATAATCTTTTCAATACGATGCGTTCCCATCGCTTCGTATCGTTTGGCCTCTTCTTCCGAAAAAGTGTTTAAGGTTCGCGTGCTCATGACAAAAAATCGAACGTCGGTCGTCGACTTTCCGCCCACTCCGGCCTCGATACATATGTCACGTGGTCTTATGCGCCTTATCGAAGCCATCAGTTCGGGATCTGGCTCGACAAGCACGCCCTGAAAACCACGCTTGTAGAAAAGATAAGTGTTGCTGTACCGGGTCGGATGATGCGCCCCAATATCCAGATAAGTCACCTCGTCGATCTGCATCGCCTGGGCGACAAAGTCGACGATTAGATCTTCCCCGGCCTGCGCATAGGAATGCTTTGCGTCCCGCCAGCGCCAAGGCTCAAATAGCTCAATCATAAAAGAGCACCGTCGACAAAAGATGTTCCGAGCATCTCAGGCGGCTCGCGCCTTATAATGATGCTGGAGCCTACGTACCAACTGCAGCAATTCGAACCAGAGCCTGAGCTTTTCCGGACTGGACAAACGCGAGCAGCGCACAAGCGCGATCGAAGAGTGAAAAAAGAATGGCCAAAACGCCAACTGCTTCTTTGCCGGGTTGGCGTATTTGACTTCGTAGCTCGGGGTGTCAACACCCGCACCATAAAGGGTACAATCGATCGTTCTGAAACCACTTTCAAGAATGATTCGAAGAACCACATAACAGTCATAGAAGTCGAAGTAGCTACCTTTCAGAGTGAAAAGAACTGACTTTCGAGGGTGCAGTCCGTACAACAAGCTCGGCTGCATGTTTGAAAAGAAATTTACCACATTTTCTGTCATGCTCAGATCAGGCGATAGCTTGGGAACACGATATTCATCGCGGGTGTTTCGTGCCCTGAAAATTGTCTTGAAGTTGGTCATGACAGAGCAAGACGGGTCGGCGGCGAGACAGGTTTCTATAAAACTTGCATCCCACTCGTCATCATCAGCCGCCCACATGAAATAGTCGCCCGACGCCTCGGCGAGAACGAACCGAAAGTTTGCGATCGGGCCAATATTGGAGGGCTGACGAAAGTATTTTACGCGCGCGTCAGTCTCCGAGAAGTCCCGAACGACTTGCTCCGTTTCGTCGCCGGGGGAGGCGTTGTCGGACACCAAGATCTGTAGATTCGGGTAAGTTTGGCCGCAAATTAGTCCCAACGTCCGACGCAATCCCTCGGGCCTGTTAAAAGTCGGAATTCCCACGGAAACGAGCGGTCGTCGCCCTACCGACATATTGACCGCCGACGCATCCAAGGTCTCAACGTGGCCCTGCATTATTTTTCCTGGACCATATCCCATTGCAGGTCTGGGCGCACAACACCTGGAAATTCCTGGGTGTAGCCGCTTCTCCGCCCGTCAAACAAATTGTCAATCACATGAAAGCGAAGCGCATCTTGCTCAAAGAATTGAATAACGATCGGGCTCAGCGAGCTCACTGCTACTCCGACGACAAACAGACCATTGTTGAGAAAGCGGGGAGGAATCCACATTACCGATCGATAGGTACCGGGCGAGAGCGGTTCGTCACTAGGGGGCGAACTCACGAACGCGTATCGATCCTGCAGTAAAATATGGAAATTCGGAACAAGTCGGCGCCCGCCTTGCAAGACTTCAAATGTCATTTCGACGCCTACCGGCTCGTCACGGCGCACCGCGTCAACCTCTTCAGATTTGTTGTTTATCACTCTGGCCCCGCAGAGCTGGACGATACCATTGCCTGGACGTGAGGACTTTCCCGCGTAGCTTGACGTTGGCCCCTTTCCCGTTCCCTCCAAGAAATACAAATCAGCAATCTTGTGTGGCGGTCCAAACGCTCGGAGCTCGCCGTGATCCAACATAATGCACTGATTGCACAGGCTCGTTACCGTAAGCATGCTGTGGCTGACGAAAATGACCGTGCGCCCGTCGCCGGTCACGTCCTTCATCTTGGCAAGGCATTTTTTCTGAAATTCGGCGTCACCGACCGCGAGGACCTCGTCGATAATGAGGATTTCGGGATCGAGATGCGCGGCAATCGAAAAAGCGAGGCGGGTGTGCATTCCGCTGGAATAGCGCTTCACCGGCGTATCGATAAAGGCTTCGACGCCCGAAAAATCGACAATTTCGTCGAATTTCCGGGCGATCTCGACGCGGCTCATACCGAGAATGGCGCCGTTGAGAAAGACGTTTTCTCGACCGCTAAGTTCGGGGTGAAACCCGGTGCCGACCTCGAGCAACGTTCCGGTTCGCCCCGTCAAGTGAACCTCGCCAGTCGTTGGCGCCGTAATCTGAGCAATGATCTTGAGAAGCGTGCTCTTGCCCGAACCATTGCGTCCAATAATGCCAACAACCTGCCCCTGCTCGATCGTGAAAGAGACATCCTTCAGCGCCCAGAACGGCTCTACCTCGCGCGCTAGCGAATCTTCACGCTTCCCGCCAACAACACTACGTCCCCAATGCGTGAACACCTCCGAAATCCGGGTGTGCCCGTGACGAACTCCTCGTAGATATTCCTTACTAACGCCGCGAACTTCGATTGCGTTGGCCATCATCGAGACTCAGTTGATTTGAAGGCCACACGTAACGCCGCTGGCCAAAGGGTATCAGATGCGGTCAATGAGGTTGCCTTCCATTCGTCGAAAAAATCTCGCGCCGCCCCAAAACATCAAGACCGTCAGAACTACAAACATTCCGATTCCGGCAAGGGGTGGAGCATTCGTACCAAGCACGACCCAACGCATGGTATTCACCATCACGGCGATTGGATTAAGCTCGTACAGCCAACGAATGCGTTCTGGTACGAGCGATGCTGGATAGACGATGGGACTCATATACATTACGACTTGCATGGCGGGCGGCAAGGCGATGCCGATGTCGCGATAAACAGCGTTCAGCGGAGCCATCCAAAGCGCAATTGCGTAGCCGAAGAGCCCAACAGCAATAATCACGATGGGTGCGAATACCAAGGTCCAGCTCAAGTGTGCGCCCATCGCTATCGCGATCAGGACCAGCGCTGCGATAGCAATTAGCGAATCGGTCGCGGCAGCTAGCGGCGGCACCAATGGAATGATCAGTCGCGGAAAAGAGACCTTGGTAATCAGAGCGCTGTTCGCGACCAGACTGCTAGCCCCTTCCGATACGACACGACTGAAGTATTGCCACACGGCGATGCCGGCGAAGGCAAATAGCGGATAGGACCGCTCCGTCGTTGGAATGCGCACAAACACAACAAATACGGTTGTGAAGATCATCGTGGTCAGCAGCGGCTGCAACACTACCCACAACAGCCCGATGACGGCTTGACGGTAGCGAATGGAAATTTCACGGCGTACGAGCACCATCAGCAGCTCGCGATTAGCCCATACACTCGCCACATCCTCTGCGAAGGATCGCTCGCTATGCGGCTTGATGATTTTGACTGTGGCAATGGAGTTCATTCAGCTTTCGATTCCCATATCAGCCAGCGCACCCTTCCAAAGGGCGCCGTGATCGTCACAACGGTTCACTCACCCTGAGTGCGGCTTCGCCCACGCTACCGCAGTCCGGGTGACTCAAGCGTCACACGAATTGCTCCTTGGCGGAGCCGAAACAAGTCGCGCCGCTCACGCGGCGCGACGAACGCGAAGGCCTACGCCGCGGCGACCAGATCAGCGTCGAGCAGCACGCGAACCTTGCGGCCGAGCATATCCAGGAGAATGGAGACCCGGTCGTGGTCCACCATTCCATTGAACAGACCCGCATTATCCATGAAGGCGCCGGCGAGCACGCGTACCTTGTCGCCTCGGGCAAAGGCTGGCCCGGCTTCCATTTTGACAAAGCCTTTGACATCTTCCCGCGCCCTCAGCGCCCAGACCACGCCTTCCGGCACCACCGCCGGCGAATCGCCGTTGGTGATAAGGCGCGATACGCCGACCGTCGACTGCACCGAACGCCAGCGCTGCGTCGCGATGTCGATGGCCACGAACATGTAACGCGGAAATAACGGTTTGGCGGTAAAGTCGACCTTTCGCGCATGCCGGCGGCGCTTCAGATAACGCGGCAAATAGGTCTCGTAGCCCTGGCGACGCAAGTTCTCCGCGGCTTTCGCCTCACCATTTACCTGCGTCTGCACGACGTACCAGTGCGCAACCGTACTATCGCTCATGCAGCGCCTCCGCGCCTTTTGGCAACCGCAAGCCGAGTAGAGCGGGCACGAGCACACGATCCTTGCCGCACGCTTCAACCGCCTGCTCATAGGTCGCCCGCGCGCCCGAGACGTCCGTCACGATGATCGCGTCGAATTCAGCCTTCACGTCAGAATAGGATGCAAAGACCTCTATACCGACGAAGCGGCCGCTTTCGCCTCGAGCATCGACGATCGCGACTACCGCCGCACCAGCCTCGACCGCGCAAAGAACCGCGATTTCGGCAAGGTCGGACTTTCCGGCGAGCACCAATCGATTGAGACCCTGTGTGACCGCCTCTTCGAAGACGCGCGTGCAATCGCTTTTCGCCTCGCGAAAGAATGAAAATGAATCCGAGAGGTATTGAACGGTCAACCTGGATTTCTCAGCAAATCCCTGCGGCGTCAGATAGTAGGCGTAGCGCCGCGCGGGGGCATCGTTGACCTTAACAAGGCCCTTCTTCACGCAACGTTTGAGGTAGGCGTTGACGAGACCGAGCGCGATGCCGAGTTCAGCCGCTATTCGGCGCTGCGAACGCGCACCGTCCGTTTCTACGGAACTCAACAAGCCGAGAACGATGCGCTCGTTTCCATTCTCCGTATGCAGCAGACGATCCATCGTGCCATCCCTTGACCGAGGTTTCTTAGCGCGTTCACTTCATGAACGTCAATGGCTATGTTCACCGGATGAACAATTCTAACGTGCTGTTTGTTTTGATATTTTTTAACTCACGGAACCCAATTTTCTGGACCCGATCAAGATTGACGTGTATTGAGAAGCGCTTGCCGTGAGGAATACTGGATGCAGTCGGACAGAACGCCGAAGGTTTTGATTGCCGGTATCGCTGGGGCTTCCTTGGGGACCGAAATCGCCAAATGCTTACGCTACGCCAGCGGGTACGAAATCGTAGGATGTGACATTTCAGCTCTCGCTTACGGCCACTACGATTCCAAGTTCGACAGCACGTTCCTAGTAGATCGTGGACAGTACATCGACGACTTGCTCGCACTCTGTCGAAGCAAAAGCATTGACTGCATCATACCGGGGGGCGACGAACCCGCAGTGCTGATCAGCCGCAGCGAAGATCGCTTCGCCGAGATCGGCATACGCGTCTGTCACAACAACGCGGCATTGGTCGACCTTCTTTCTCACAAAGGAAGATGCTTCGAAATTCTGTCGGCAATCGACGTCGCAACGCCGCTTACAGCGACCGTCTCCAGCTCCGACGACCTGCGTCGCATCCCGCTGCCTTGCATCGTCAAGCCGGCGACCGGAAGCGGCGGAAGCAGTTTCGTCTTTTTTGCGCGAAGCTATGCAGAAGCGGAACTCTATTGTGCCTATTTACGAAACAATAAGCGAATTCCTGTCGCACAGGAGTACATCCCGCATGCGCGTGGCGAGTTTACTGTCGGCGTGATCTCGAGGCCGGATGGCAGTTTTGCCGGCGCGATCGCCTTGAGGCGAAGCTTCAATAGCAAACTTTCTGTCGCCATACAGGGCGACGATTTCGTGATCTCGAGCGGCTATAGCCAGGGCCAGATCGAGGAATACCCCGAAATCTGCGCGGTCGCGTCTCAGATCGCAGAGCGATTGGGAAGTACGGGCCCGTTGAACATTCAAGGGCGAATGACCGCTGATGGTAGATTCGTCCCCTTCGAAATCAACGCTCGGTTTTCTGCCAGCACGTTTCTTCGAACACTGGCCGGATTTAATGAGGTCGATTTTTATATTCGCTTGTCATTGGGGCGGCAGCCCCGGAGTGAGCTCAGGGCGAAGCCCGGCTGGTATCTTCGGACGCTGAGCGAAGCCGCCATTCCGCCCCAAGAGCTCAAGCAATGATCCGCTGGATCATTCCCGAAAAACTAGGCACGGCGCCGGACAGCGATTACGTCGCTGAGAGAGGTGACGTCAAAGTCGACGCTCGGACACTCGTTGACAGGCACGGGAATTCCGCCGCCGCGCTGCGTGACAAGATCGACGAGGGGCTGTCCGGCGTCAAGGCGGGCAATCGTGTAATCATCGTCTGTGACTTCGGAGTTTCACGAAGCAACACGATTGCCGCCGGCATACTCGCCAGATCTTGCGGCATGGCGATAGATGCTGCGGTGGACGAAGTCGTGCGAGCGACCGGGGAGTTCTCGATCAAACTCGATATGATCGAGGACTTGCGTACGGCGCTAAACTCACTGCCTTCCGAACAAAAGGCCGGCCACGTCCTGATCACCGGCGGTGCCGGCTTCTTGGGTGCCAGCCTTGCGTTGCGTCTTTCGGAGACTCACAAGGTTTTCACACCGACTCGCGCGCAGCTCGATTTGACCGGCCCTACTTCGCGGCTCGACTATTACTGCCGTGAAAACAGCATCTCGACGATCGTTCATTTCGCTTATCCTCGCGTGTACACGAACAATACGGCTATGGGCGAAAGCCTAACCATTCTCCGGAATGTCGTCGACGTCTGTAAGGTTCGAAGTATTCGATTGATCCAGCCGTCAGGCTCGGTGGTATTCTCTGGATATCCCAACTCGTCGATGATCGCAGATGTTGGAACAATTCCTCGCCCAAAGGGCGTCTATGGACAGACTAAATTTTTCGAAGAGATGCTGGTTCGCAATGCGGTCGAGAACGAAGGCGTTGCCGCTACAATCGTCAGAATTTCGCCAGTATACGGTCGCGCCAGCGCGCGCCCGCGATTAATTTGGTTTGCCCGGCAGTACATCCGGGAGAATAAACCTATTATAACACATACCTACCGCAACGCCCGACCTAGGCTTCAACTCTTGCATGCGGATGATGCAGTAGCGGGGATTATCGAGGTTATTCGCTCGGGCCGCGCCCCAATATACCATCTCGGAGGACAGGCTTCTTATGAAACCCGCGAAATCGTTAGCCGAATTGCTCACATCCTCGGCCGTGAGGCGCCCATCGAGGAGATGGAAATAGACGAAGACATTGCAAATATCTTTCTGGATTCCAGCGGCTCAATCGAGCTTCTGGGCTGGAAACCCGTGGTGGACCTTGACGCAGGCTTGATGCGCACTCTGCTAGATTAGAAGCACCGCTGCACACTTAGGAGATCGGATGCGCAACCAATTTTCGATGCTTGACCAAAGAGCCCAGACTGCGAGCGATGACCGCTATTCGCAGGAAATACAGGAGTATTTCAATTCAAGCGAGGGAGATACGCTGGCCAAGCTGCGGAACTTCGCAAAATTTGTGCCGCGGCAGAATCTATCGTTATTCCTGGCGAAAAACGAGATCTTCAAGCAACTCATCGATGTACATGGCCACATCGTCGAATGTGGCGTGTTCATGGGCGGCGGGTTGTTAACATGGGCGCAATTGTCAGCGGTCTATGAACCCTACAATCATGTTCGCCGAATTATCGGCTTCGACACCTTCACCGGATTCCCGAACTTTGCCGAGAAGGACAAGCCGGAGCCGGGATCCGAGATAGATTTCGCAAAAGTTGGCGGACTGGCCGTTGCCGGAATCGAAGCTGACATCAAGCGGGCCGCAGAGCTGTACGATTTGAACAGACCGATCGGACACGTCCCGCGGATTGAACTCGTCAAGGGGGACGCGAGTAAAACGATACCAGTTTACGTCGAGGAGAATCGACATCTTGTTGTGGCGCTGCTTTACCTCGACTTCGATCTCTACGATCCAACCGTCGCCGCCCTCAAGGCGCTACTGCCGCGCATGCCCAAAGGCGCCGTCGTAGCGTTTGACGAACTGAACCAAAAGCAATGGCCCGGTGAAACACTAGCAGTGCTTGATACAGTCGGGATTAGGAATTTGCGTATCAGGCGTTTCCCGTTCACGCCGCAGATTTCCTATGCGGTCCTGGAGTGACTGTACCGGCAATTCGCTGGAAGCCGATCCTACACTTAAAGTTGCATATTCTGCTCCTCGTTGAATGATTATCGTTCCGGTTGCCGCTGAAGCTCAAAAATAGCATCGTGGATTCGCCTTCCGAATCGTTCCTGGGTGGTGCGGCTGGGTTGCCAATTGCATCAGATTTCGAAACCGCAAATTAACGCTAGGATAGGCATGGTATCCGCGTAAAACTGCACGTGCTACTCGCAAAGTGCGACCATAGATTGCAGCGCTGGGCGCACGGTGGCAACTTGCGGGCGCTTCGCCGGGGCCGGAACAGGAAATCTCGTTGAAGACCAAAGGCTAAACGATGAAGTCGCGCTCCTTTTTTAACCTTCCGGACATCGCCGCTAGTTTCGACACGAATTTCCTTCCGTCCCCGCAAGACATCGGAGCCGATTCCGGCGGCGAACTGCCGCCACAGGAAACACTGGCGGCAAGAACGCTGTCGGACATAACGGCCGCGACAGGCGAGGATGGATCCGCACATGCCGGCGAAGGCGGATCCACTGCCGCGCCGTTCGCTTTGCTCGACTTCTCCGCCGATGACGGACATCTGGTGACGGATCAGGCAGAGACGTCGATCCCTGAGGTAAGTCCGGGCTCCGGCAGCATCAATGTCATCGGGACGCCAATCC
>Ga0208193_1000362_pt1 | contig 26889 bp, 40 predicted proteins | sample June2015DPH_17_2_FD_184716 | JGI IMG/M metagenome (GOLD analysis project Ga0208193, IMG submission 184716) | Peatland microbial communities from SPRUCE experiment site at the Marcell Experimental Forest, Minnesota, USA - June2015DPH_17_10... | ecosystem: Environmental > Terrestrial > Soil >... | reverse complement strand
AGGCCTGGCTCACACAGACCCTCGAGCGTATCGCTCAAGGCTGGCCCATCTCTCAGATCGACCAGCTCATGCCGTGGAACTTCAAAGCCTGAACGGCATCAGCTACACGCTTACGTCCCTTCTCGAGGGGCGTTTCGCGATCGTCACGAACGTGAGGGCGGGATGCGGTGGACGCGGGCGGCGCGGCAGACGAGCGCGCCGGTCTCGCGGACGGCGAAGTCGTGTGGGCCTGACATCCCGACGCTGATGTCAAGTCTGCGAGATATGATCTTGCGGATGACGGAGACAATAAAGCCGGTCTCCGGGGCGGCCACGAAGGAAACCGTTAAAACCATTGCGCGGGGAATGCCGGGCGTTTCCGGCGTGACCGTGGTGACTACTTGTGTGCTTTCTACCTTTGCACACAAGGCTGCGGGTGCGCCGAGCGCCTGGCATTCCCTGCGCCCTCTGACAAGCGAGGGTGGGATTTTCACGATCAAGCTCGCGCGGATTGCGTGGCGAGAGCGCGGAAGCGTGCCTGAAGGGAATGCGCTGTTTGAAAAATCGGATACTATCTTGGCGGATCGCGGTTCGCCATGCTCCACAGGATGAGCCCGCCCCATCACTTACAATGCGCTTTCTCCCGAAGCTCCTGCGCCGCTTTTCGATGCCGGTATTTCGGCTTGCAGGCGTTGCTTTTGGTCAAGCGGACTTCCAGCAGTTCCCCCTTATCAGGTGCGGCCGGGCGGATGATGGAAGGAAATGCGCTCGCTGAACTGACGAGAAAAGTTACCGCTGAAAAGATCACGATGAAGCGGAGCATATTTGGCTTCTCCTGATTTGACAGGCGACGAACTCAGGTGATCACCCGGCCCCGACCAGACATCAAGCTTTTCGCTCGATCTTTGGCTTGCTGAAGAAGTGATACCGCATGGTCTCCTTGTCCGGATACCAGTCCCAGTCATCCTCATCGGTCTCCTGTTCGACGCGCCAGACTTCGTCGAGCAGAGCTGGCGTGGAAACGGCGAGCTCGAAACCGCCGCGCAGCATCGCGTCCGACCATTCTGAACATGTCCAAAACGTCACCAGACCCTTGAACAATTCATAATCCTCGATGACTTCCTCGGTCATGTCGGTGGTCACACCCTGGAGCACGACGCCCACCCGGCACACCCGAAACATCTCCTTGATCGCGAGAGCGATCTTTTCTTCGGTGAGATGCGGCAGGCAGGTGACGTAAAGAAAGTCGAACGCGTTGTCTTCGAACGGCATCTTGCACACATCGCCCAGCAGGTTTCGCTCGCGCCACGCCTCCGGCGTCTTCGAATGGATATGCGCGCTGTTTTCGATGCCCCAGGCATCGACGCCGAGCTTGCCGAATTCCTCCAGCGTCAGGCCGTTCGCGCTGCCGCAGTCGAGCAACGTATACCGCGGCTCCGCGCCCCAAACGGCCTTGATCAAGTCAACGATATATTTCCCGTTGAAAGCGTCTTCGAAAACGTCTTCATAGCTCCGGTTGTCGGAATATTTCTCGAAAAAGCTGTCGGCGACCGCTCCATCTTCATCAACGCCCCCGATCTGATACGCGAATTTACGCTTGCGCATCTCTGTCAAACTTGGCGTCTTGACGTCCCGCATTTCTATAAATCCCCTGCTACGCATTTTAACCCGAGCCCAACCGCTTCCCCCGGAAGAACGGCTCAAGCGACGAATAAATCGATTCCGATAAGAGCATAGAGAAGGCTACCGGACCAGAGCATGATCCGGAAAAAGCCTGTCCCGAATTTGTTGCGGAGTGTGGTGCGGTTTTCCGAAAGGCCCGGTCCACAATTCCTGATTTTGCGTCTAAGCTAAAGGCCACACAAGGAGAGGATCGCTGATGCCTGACCTGATTTTCCGCCGCGCGACCGAGGCGGACGTGCCGGCCATCATTCGCCTGCTCGCCGATGACATGCTGGGCGCGTCGCGGGAAACGCTCGGAGCAGAACGCCTTCCGCAATATCTGGACGCATTTCGCACGATCGATGCGGATGCAAACCAGTTTCTGCTGGTGGTCGATAACGGCACCGGGATTGTCGGAACGCTTCAGTTGACGTTTATCGCAGGACTGGCGCGCGGCGGACTGAAGCGTGGCCTCGTCGAAGCTGTTCGCGTGGCGCGTGACCGGCGCGGCGAAAAGATTGGCGAGGCGATGTTTGCGTGGGTTCTCGAAAAATGCCAGCGTGAGGGTTGCGGGATCGTTCAACTGACCACCGACAAGTCACGAACGGATGCTCACCGCTTCTATGACAGGCTGGGCTTTGAGCCATCGCACATCGGTTACAAGATGATGCTTTAGTCAGCGTGCGGCTCACCTAGCAGATCGTAGGATGGGTTGAGCCCTTGCGAAACCCATCACACGTCGCGATTACCTCGATGGGTATCGCTTCCGCCTTCGCTCGTTGATCCCTCCAGAACGGGATCGTTCCACCCATCCTGCGGACTAATTTTCAAACATTTTCTCAAACAGAGCCTTCGCCCGCTCTAATCCTTCCTGCGTAAAGGTCACGGATTTTACCTTGCCAACGGGGTCGTGGATCATGCCTTTGTCGTGCAACCGGCCGAGCACGTCCCAATCAAGACCTTTCCAGGCTCTGTGTCCGTCGTGTAGCGTCAAGTAGAGCAGCGCAAGTGCCGCGTCGTCGATCTTCTCGGTGTTGGCGGGCATCTGTAAAACCCTTTGTAGATTTGTCGTCATCGTAGTCGCGGAATGGTGAAAGACAATCGGCAATCGCATGCCGGCCGACACAAACCCGTAGGTCGTAGGATGGGTTGAGCCCTTGCGAAACCCATCACACGTCGCGATTACCTCGATGGGTATCGCTTCCGCCTTCGCTCGTTGATCCCTCCAGAACGGGATCGCTCCACCCATCCTGCGAACCAACGCCTCCCGATCACGGCCTTTCTACTGGCCAAAGCCGCGTCCTTGCCGCACCAACAGAAGATCCGCGCCATAAAGGGATGGGTCCCGCCCGCCCTCACGATGGCCCGTGTTGCAAAGACCAATATCTTGAAAGGAGATTTTTCATGCGTCGCGTTACCGCTCTCTGTGCCGCCGCCACGATCGTCGTCTCTCACCTCGCAGTCACAGGCGTTGCCGTCGCCCGCCCGATGCACGCGCCGCAGTCCGGCTATTATGTGATCCGCTGGGACGACACCGGCGTCTGCCAGATCTGGAATACCGAGCTGACGCAGAAGCCGTGGCAACTGTTCTCGCAATACGAGGTGGTCAGCAAGCCGGTGCCGACGTTCACGGCCGCCGCCGTGATCCAGGAAAATATGCGGATGAGCCGCCGCTGCACGCTGTGAGTGCGCTGAGTAGGATGGGTTGAGCATTTGCGAAACCCATCTTACCTTGATGCCGTAGGATGGGTATCGCTACGCTCAACCCATCCTACGGACTGCTTGCGATGCTCCTCGGGATGAGGGGGACGTTCTGACTGGTTCTGCCGTCACTCCCGTGAAATAGTATCGTCATCGCACAGGAGCGGATCGTCATGTCAGACGAATTTCGGCTGCAAGATTACCTCGCGCGCATCGGCTACAAAGGTACGGCCGCGGCCGATCTCGAAACGCTTAAGGCCCTCAAAACCTTGCATCTCGACACGATCCCGTTTGAGGCGCTCGATCCGTTTTTGCGCCGTCCGGTCAAACTCGATCTCATCTCGGTCGTGGCCAAGCTCGTGGATGGCGAGCGCGGCGGCTATTGTTTCGAACAGAACCTGCTGTTCAAGGCGGCGCTCGAGGCGATCGGCTTTGAGGTCACCGGGCTTGCCGGGCGGGTGCGCTGGATGTCGCCGCCCGAAAGTCCGCTCGGGCCCAAGACGCATATGATGCTGAAGGTCGATCTTATCGACGGCCCGTACCTGGTCGACGTCGGCTTCGGCGCCTGTCTTCTGGACGCGCCGCTGCAACTGAAAACCGATGTCGAACAGGCGACCGCGATGGGGACCTACCGGCTCACGCGGTCGGACGGCCTGCTTTCGCTCGGCGCAAAACGACAGAGCGGGTGGCGCACGCTTTACGTCTTCGACCTGCAACCGCAAATTCAGGCCGACTACGAGCTCGGCAACTGGTTCACATCGACCAACCCGTCTACCCCGCTCACCACACGCCTGATCATGGAGCGGCTCGCCGCCGGCGAGCGCCACAGGCTGGTCGACCGGGCGTTGTCGACCGAGGCGCGCGACGGCGAAGTTGTCGCCGAGCGCACGCTTCGAAGCGCCGCTGAGTTATCCGAGGTGATGCGCGACACTTTCAAGGTGACGCCGCCGGTGCCCGCGGCGGAGATTTTCGACAGGATAAGCGGCTAAGGCCTCAACGTCATCCCCGCGCACGCCGGGACGACACCGGGGATGGGTTGGACTCAATGCAGCGTAACCGCAAGCCCGCTTAAGTCCGCATTCGCCATCAGGCCAACCTGCGTACCCGAAAGTTCGAGCACGACGCCCCTCGCGTTGGTGAGCGCGATACCGCGCACGCCGCCGCCGACCACAATGCCGGCGCCGCCCGCCGCGTAGACACCGGCGATATCCGACGGGCGCCAGATGTTGTGGACCCGGCCGCGCAGCACGGCGCGAGATCCGCCGAACACCAGTCCATAATCGATCCCGCCGATACCGAGCGAATAACGGCGGCCATGGAAATCCAGTACCCCGCTGCCGCCATTGCCGCCGATGATCCATCCAGCCTTGATGATCGTGAGCTGCACATAGCCTTCGTCGGCTTGCGCGGCCGATACGAGCCCAACAAATGCAACAAACGCAAGGACGGCAGCGCGAAAGGCAGATGACATTCTCATAGGTTTCCCCCGAAGTTTGTTATCGGCGAAAAGTCGAATCGCCGAGGCGAACCTTAACCTGTCGAAAGCGCCGGTAAAAAGGCGCGATGTGAGGCAAAACCGTGGATGGCTTGGTCAGCCGTCACGCCTTCTCCGCCACTTCCAGCCTGGTGTATTCGGCCTTGACCAACTCGTGAAAGGCGTCCTTGTTGAGCACGCCGGATTTACGGAAGGGCGCGGCCGCAAGCGCATTCACCACCGCGTCGTGAATTTCGAGGCCGCCTTCCGAGTGCTTGACCATGCCCCATTTGATCAGCTTCTTGTCGCTCACGACCTCCGTGAAGCGCTTGAGGCGAAGGCTCAAGCTTAAGAATTCCTTCGGGTCGGGAAATTCCCGCTTCACCGCCAGCATGCCGCGAAGGCTCGCGGGTTCATCCGCGACTTCGGGCTCGCTCGCGCCGGCTTCAGGTACTTTTGCCATAAGCGCCGACTGATAGATGCCGAGCGCCTGATGCAGCCGCTCGGGCTCCACCGGCGCTATTTTCTCTTCAGCCACAGCACTCATCTCATCCTCCCGGGCGGCGATCCACGTCTCTTCCATGCCCACGCCATGCGCCAACGGAAGCAGCTTTTGCTCCAACGGAAGCGGCTTTGCAACCTCTTCGATTTTGCCATTTTTGCGGCTGTCCGATTGAACCAATTTCGCTTTCGCCAACACAGATGGGCATTCGGGGCGATCCCCTCGCTCCGAACGACACAACCTCCACAAAGGGCCTCATCAGCAGGTCCAGTGGAGAAATTCAAACACCCCATCAGGAGATAGCCCACCATGCGTCACCTTCGTACCGTTGCTGCTGCCGCCCTCCTCGCCGCCACCGCCTTTGCTGCGTCGAGCCCGGCGGAAGCCGCCCCCTATCATGTCATCCGCTACGCGGGCACGGGCTTCTGCCAGGTCTGGGATAACGGCATTCCGGACTCGCCGTGGCCGGCGAGCTACACCGTCATGACCCACCGCCAGCCGACCTTCGAGCGCGCTGTCGCCGTCAAGGGCTGGCTGCTGAGCAAGCACTACTGCACACTGTAAAAAAACCAGTTCGATCGGCGGAACGGTGGGCACAGGATGCGCATTAAGTAGCGACCCGTGTCCATCTTCCCCTTTTGACGGGAGGTTTGTTTGCTCCATCAGTTCTCCACCTCAAGCATCACCTTCATTGGCGAACAGGACGGCGCGCACGAGCAGCGGCTGAAGGAAGCGATTTCCGTCCTGCTCGATCTCAATGCGACCGTGGCGCGGGCCTATCTCGTCCGCGCGAGCTACGGCGGCATTACCGGCCGCGTTATTCTGTGTCTGGTGACCCACGACAAGAAAGAGTGCGGCAAGCTCGCACTACAGATGGATCGCGCCTTTGGGGCGCTGTTCAACACCGAGGCGCATCTCGACGTCGTTTTTCTTGATGATGAAGGCGATGCCAAGATCCGGAAAGCCTGCGAGCCCTTCTATCATTGTCGGGCTCGCTACCATTAGCCGACACGCCAGGCGATCAATGGCGCGGCGGCATTCGCCGCTCTTTCATCAGCACATCATGCGCGGCCGATATCTTCAGGAAGGTTTCAGCAGTGCCGCCGGCGTCCGGATGGGCGCGCTTGGCCAGTAGCTTGTAGGCGCGATGAATTTCGCGTTCCGAGAGGCGGCGGTCGAGCGGCAATCCCAGAAGCTCGCGGCAACGTTGCTCGGGCGTCGAGGTTGTCAGCGCCGTTGTTCGCCTCCCGAATTGCGGCGCGGCGAACGCAGACACCACCTCGCGAATGACGCCCAGCCGCCGCCGCGCGGCATCGCGCGTCGCGTGGTCGGCATCCTCGCGCGCGGCGCATCGTAAGATCGGCAGCGCCTGGGAGGCGGCTTGACGCAAAATCTCTTCCTCGCCGTGAGCCGCGATCTCAAGCGCGAGCTGCACCGCTTCGTCATAGTCGGGCGCATGCGCCGACCAGATGCGATGGAGCTCCAGTTTCCATTCCGCGAGCTGCCTGTCCATGGCGAACTCCCGAGGCCATGAAACACCATGCAAAGCTAACGCTTTTGGTTTCTGTCAGGCTGGATTTGAATTAACCTGTCTGAAAAATCATCAAGCGTTGAGGAAAGCCAAAGGAAAATCACATGTCCCTTCTCGAACATCATATTGCCGTCGTCACGGGCGCGGCCTCCGGCATCGGCCGCGCGGTCGCGGCTGGCTACGCCCGTGAAGGCGCACAGGTCATCCTCCTCGACATCAACCATCAGGCGGCCGAAGAGGCTGCGGAAGAAATTCGCCGTGCGGGCGGCAGGGCTTCAAGTTACCGGCTCGACGTCACCCAACGCGACGACTGCGTGAAAGTGGCCAAACTCATCAGTGAGCAGGTCGGGCAGGCATCGATCCTGGTCAATAATGCCGGCATCAACCGCCGCAATGCATTTGCGGGCGAAGCTGCGGCCGTGATCAAGGATTGGGAAGATATCATCGCGATCAATCTCAACGGCGTGTTCAACGTGACGCACGCCTTCCTCGAACCGCTGCGTGCGAGCAAGGGGCGCATCGTCAACATCGCCTCCATCCAGTCCTTCGTGCATGTGCGCACGCCGAATTCGCCGGCCTACACCACCTCCAAGCACGGCGTGCTCGGCTTCACCCGCGCACTTGCGGCCGAGCTCGGCAAGTATGGCGTGCGCGTGAATGCGATCGGCCCCGGCCTGATCGAAACGCCGCTCAACGCCGCCGTGCGCGCCAACAATCCGGAACTGGTGAAGATTTTCATGGACCACACGCCGCTTGGGCGTGCGGGAAAACCGGAAGACATCGTGGGGCCGGCGATCTTTCTTGCCTCTGACCTGTCAGCTTACGTCACGGGATCGATCGTGATGGCGGATGGCGGCTACCGGGCGATCTGAAACAGCGAGGATCTGAGGATGCGAATGCGCGCGATAGGGCTCCTGGCACTGCTCGCCGGCGTGATCACCACGCCTGCACTGGCGGGCTCTTGGAAATTTGACCCCGACGACCACGGCCACGCGATTTTGACCTATTCCGAGGATAGCAAGTGACCTTCATGCTCGGCTGCGGTCACGCGTTTGTGCTGCGCGTCGAATATCCGGGCAACGCCGCGAAGAATGGAGGCGCCTCCATCGTCATCGCTTCCGGCAAGACGAACATGACGCTAAAAGGCGATTTCGAAGAGCCGAGCGATGAGTTCGCGACGACGTTCACTCAAGCCGACCTCGGCTACCGCCGGCAGGATCCCGCACTCTACGGCAAGACTTGGGAAAAACTCAGGGATCGCCTGCTCGATCTTCTGGATTCCGGCAAGTCGCTCACGATTTCCGCCGGAGGAAACAGCTATGGCCTGCCGCCGATCGCGGCCCCGGGCTGGCGCAAGGCGCTCGGCGAATGCGGCTAGTGCGGTTCAGAAATCTGTTCCCCCAGCGAAGGCCGACCGTCGCTCTCGGTCTTCAGCCTTCCCTGCACTCTTTCCTGTACTCCGCGCAGTTTGTCGGCCCACACGCCAAACATCAGAAGCAGCGCGATGAGCGCCACGGTGCCGGTCATCAGTTCGATCGTGCGCAAGAGAAAAGCGGTCTGAACCATCCACGACGGTTGCGGATCGTCGGCAAATGCGATCGGCACCACATCGGGAACGAATGTCCGCTCTAAGCCCAGTGCGACGGCAAACACCACCGCGAATAACCAAAATACCTTCCACCCGGGATTCATCGCAATCTCCTTGCTTTGTGGCCTTTGCTGTCATGCTAACGCAGGCAAGGTTTACGATTGATGTTGATCAATCCCCCGTACAATTGCTGGTGCCATTCGCCATCTGCTAAGAAAATGATTAAGGTTATCATCAGGAGCAAAGCCAGTGGCGAACGATACAGTCGGCCGGCGCGGACCGCCAGGACCACAGGGTCATCCGGGACGGCCCGGATCGGAAGGACCGCGCGGCAAGCCGGGACCACAAGGTAAAGCAGGACCACAGGGCCCACGCGGCGAAGCGGGCCCGCAGGGAAAGCCGGGCGCGCCAGGCGAAAAGGGACCGCGCGGCGAAGCGGGTCTGCCCGGCCAGTTGCCGTCGATCGACCAGGTGATGCCCTGGCTGCACCTGCTGTTCGACGCCTACGAAGACTATAAGCGCCAGCGCGAACGCGAGGCCCTTGAGGCCGCCGAACGCGAGGCCAGCGCCCATGCGGCGCTCGCCGAGCCGGAGGAGGAAATGCTCGAAGAAGACGATGACGACGAGCGCCGCAAGAAGAAAGACAAGAAGCACAAGAAGAAAGACAAGAAGTGAGGAATCAGGGCTGCGGCGCTTGCTTCCTGACCCTTCCAAAACGCCGTGCGAGATAGAGCGCGATGATCAGCCCGCCGATCAGCGCCACCACGCATAATGGCCACGGCGGCGGCAGTTGCGGCAGGAAGATATAAAGCAGCGCGCCGCCGATCGCGAGATTGCAGAAACCCCAGAGCACGTTGACGACCGCGGAGGACTCGCCTGCGCCACGCGGCGAAGCGAACGGCGTCTGGAAGCGATTGCCGCACATCCCCTGCACGATATGCGGGATCGCGTTCGTTAAAAACGCGCCGGCGAAGAACCAGCCGACATAGACGTACCAGATCATGATCGGTCCTTTAGCCGTTACCCGAACCGCAGCCGCGAGCGCTCTTTCGCCTTCTCGGCCTCCACTTCACGGTCGCGCGCCGGGGCATGCGTATGCAGCGAGGCGAGCAGCCGATGCGCGGCGGCGGTGACCTCCTCGACCGCGCGGTCGAAGGCGGCCTCGTTGGCCTGCGACGGCTTGTTGAAGCCGGACAGCTTGCGCACGAATTGCAGCGCGGATGCATGGATTTCGGCGTCCGTCGCCGGCGGCTCAAAGTTGAACAGCGTCTTGATGTTTCGGCACATTTCGATCTCCCTGTCGACGGGACTTGGGCAAACCAAGCTTAAACCTTCATATGGGTCTGGCTAGCTGCCGGTTATGTCATAGAATAGATCGTGCATTCGCTTTCCGCAAAACCGGCCCAGCCGGCGAAAGGCAGTTCCCCAATGAGTCACGTCACCTACAAGATCGTCGAGCATGATGGCGGCTGGGCCTATACCGTCGACGGCGTGTTCTCGGAAAGCTTCCCCAGCCACGCCAAGGCTTTGGCGGCTGCGCGGCGCGCCGCCACCGAGCAGCGCGTGCCGGGACGGACCGAAGCAATCGAGTACGAAACCGCCGACGGCAAATGGCATACCGAGACGGCTGCCGGCAGCGACCGTCCCGAGACCGACGTCGAGGACAAGCAATAACAAGAGACAAGTCGTAAAGAGACTCGTCGTAAAAAGACAACCCATCAAACGGGGATGACGCCATGAGAGGTCTGCGATCGTTGCTATCGGCTATCTTTGCCATGACGGCATTCGCAGCCGCGGCCGCGGACTACCCCGCGCCCAAGCAAGGCGACTTCATCGCCCACGATTTCAAATTCCACAGCGGCGAGGTGATGCCGGAGCTAAAACTGCATTACACGACACTCGGCGAGCCGACCGGCCAGCCGGTGCTGGTGCTGCACGGCTCCGGCGGTTCGGCGGCGGGCATGCTGACGGGCGCCTTTGCCGGCGAGTTGTTCGGCGCGGGCCAGCCGCTCGACGCCGCGAAATATTACATCATCATTCCCGACGGCATCGGCCACGGCAAATCGGCCAAGCCATCGGACGGGATGAAGACCGCTTTTCCGAAATACGACTACGACGACATGGTCGAAGCGCAGTATCGGCTCGTCAAGGAAGGCCTCGGCATCAAGCACCTGCGGCTCGTGATTGGCAATTCCATGGGCGGCATGCACGCCTGGGTCTGGGCGGAAAAATATCCGGACATGATGGACCTCGTTGTCCCGATGGCATCGCAGCCGACGGCGATGGCGGCGCGCAACTGGATCTTGCGGCGGATGATGATCGAGACCATCCGCAACGATCCCGACTACAATAACGGCAACTATACGAGCCAGCCGCGCATGATGAAATACGCGGTCGCGGCTTACGGCTTCGCCACCTCCGGCGGCACACTTGCCTATCAAGGCCACGCGCCGACGGCGGCGAAGGCGGACCACATGATCGACGAGCGGCTGGCGGCAGGCGTCACGACCGACGCCAATGACCTCATCTACCAGTGGGAGGCCTCGCACGATTACGATGCCTCAATGGGATTGTCGCGGATCGAGGCCACGCTGCTGGCGATCAACTCCGCCGACGACGAACGTAATCCGCCGGAAACCGGCGTCACGCTGGATGCGATCAAACAGATAAAGCGTGGCAGCCTCTATCTGATCCCGGCCTCGACCGAGACGCGCGGCCACGGCACGACAGCAAGCGCAAAGTTCTACAAGTCAGAACTTGAGCAATTGCTGAAATCAGTACCACCGCGCGCGATGTGACACTCTGCGGAGAGATTGCTTTTCGCGGCGCATCAATTTCGCTGCGGTGCCATCGCATATTATTTGAGCGTGCATCTATCGAGCGTCTCGGGCCTAATCGCGTTCAAGTTTGATTCCCCAAAGCCGGGTGGAGGATCGAATGCGAAGGCATGCAGGGTTCGCTTGGCTCGCCGTGTATGGCGCCTTGGCCGGCACCGCGCTCGCCTTAGACAATGGTCAATATGAAAATGTCCCTCCCGATATCAGAGCCTGGTTCAAAGGCGTGATGGCGCCTAACGGCGTGCCCTGCTGCGATATCTCCGACGGCCACCAAACCGAATATGATTTCCGCGCCGGCGCCTATTGGGTGCCGATCGAGGGCCAGTGGATGGAAGTGCCGGCACATGCGATCATCCGCGACCGCGGCAATCCGGTAGGTCAGGCCGTGGTATGGTATGTCCATCACCGCGGCAGCATCATCATCAGTTGCTTCGTGCCGGCCGACGCCGTCTGAGACCTGAAATCACCCAGAAATCACCATGCCATACGACCGCCTGAACGTCATTCGCGCCGCGATGCGATGGGTGATGGCCATATTCTACGCCGCCGCCGGCATCGCGCATCTTGTTGCGCCGGATAAATTGCTCGCAATCACGCCGTCTTGGGTGCCGTTCGCGCCGCAAATCATCCTTGTAACCGGCCTGTGCGAACTGGCCGGCGCTGTTGCGCTGGTAACAACAGCGCTGCGGCGCTGGGCGGGATTTGCGCTCGCGGCCTATGCCCTTTGCGTGTGGCCCGCCAATTTCAAGCACGCCATCGACGGCATCGACCTGCCGCATATTGCCAACAGCTGGTTCTATCACGGCCCACGGCTTGCCTTTCAGCCGGTATTGATTTGGTGGGCGCTGTTTTTCGCCGAAATCATCGACTGGCCCTGGTGTCCCGGTTCCGACAAGGGAACGTCAGTGTCGCCACGGCGGGATTTGGGGTAGCTGCTCGCTTGCGGCGGTGATAATTTGGTCGCACGGCATTTCCCTTGGGAGAGCGATGGTGAGCGAGCTTTGCCCCGGCGACCTCAAGACGATCTACCCGGAGCCGACCGCGCGGGTGATCGCGAAGGCGCGGCCGGAGATCGACATCCACGCGCAGAAATTCATCGAGATGTCGCCGTTCTGCGTGCTGGCGACGTCAGGCGCCGACGGCAGCGTCGATGCCTCGCCGCGCGGCGGCGGTCCAGGCTTTGTCCACATCGACGGTCCGAACCGGCTCTTGATGCCCGATCGGCCCGGCAACAACCGGATCGACAGCTTCAAGAACATCGTCGAGGGCACGGGCTGCGTGCATCTGGTCTTCTTTGTGCCGGGGCTGGACGAGACGCTGCGCGTCGGCGGCAAGGGCGCGGTGACGGTGGACCCGGCCTTGCTCGAGGCGATGAAAGAGTTCGGCAAGCTGCCGCGCGCCGTGCTGCGCATCGACGTGGACGAAGCCTATTTCCATTGCGGCAAGGCGTTGATGCGCTCGAAACTGTGGTCAAAGGACGTGCAGGTCCAGCGCGCGACGTTTCCCTCGATCAGCGAGGTGATCCACGACCAGACCCAACTCGGCGAGCCGGAGCCGCAGGCTGTGGTCGAGGCACGCTACAAGACGCAGTTGTAGCGCTTCGTCGTCCCGGCAAGCAGTTGTTTTTGTCGTCATTGCGAGGGCAAAGCGACGAAGCAATCCAGAATCTATCGTACCGACTGGATTGCTTCGCTTCGCTCGCAATGACGAAAATCAGTGCCCCTCGCTCTCGAGCCCGCCGATATGCTTCTGGGTGTAGAGCTCAAGCCCGACTCGTCCGATCAGATCGAGCTGGGTTTCGAGGAAGTCGATGTGGTGTTCCTCGTCCTTCATCAGCTTCTCGAACAGGTCGCGTGAGACGTAGTCCTTGACGCTGTGGCAGTAGGTTGCGGCTTCCTGATAGAGGTTGCGGGCGCTGTGCTCTGCCGCCAGGTCGCACTCGATGATTTCCTTCACGTTCTGGCCGATCCGCAAGGGATCGAGCACCTGCATGTTGGGAAAGCCGTCGAGAAACAGGATGCGGTCGGTGAACTTGTCGGCGTGCTCCATCTCCTCGATGGATTCCTTGCGCCAGACCTTGGCCATCTCCAGCAGGCCCCAGTTGGCAAGGAGCCGGTAGTGCAGCCAGTACTGGTTGATGGCGGTGAGTTCGTGGCGCAAACCCTTGTTGAGATAGTCGATGACCTTTGGGTCGCCCTGCATGGTGCACTCCGGTTAAAAGACCGCGGATGAGTCTCACGCGGTAATTTAGAACATTTCTAAATGAGATTTCGAGCAGGGGCAACTCTTTTGCCTGAACGGCAAAAGAGACAAAAAGTAAAAATCATTCAATGTGATACGGGACGATCAGCCCGCCGCGATGGCGAAATCGGCAGGCGCGTGGGAGTCCGTTTGGCCATGGTTGTCGCTGTGGCTGTGGTTGTGCGGACAGCCGGCGCAACAAGCCTTGGCGCAAGCGCCCAATGCCTCATCGATGATGGTCTTGATGGTGCGCGCACAACGGCCGCACTCGGCACTGCATCCGAGACAGCCGTAGATCTGCTTGGCATTGCGGGGAAGGTGTTGCGAGCTCTCGACGGCACTGCGGACATCGTGGTCGCTAAGCACGTTACAGGAACAGACAATCATTTAAGCGGCGAGCCCATCGGTGCATCGGTGATGCGGAAGCTTTCAAATATTGAACAGCGGCGTGAGATGCAAAAGGAAAAGCGGTGTTTTGAAGCAATTCCAAACTGATAGCGGCTCAGACTGGAATGAATCTAAAGAGGCTCGTGCGGTTAATCAGACAACACGACGTCCCAGACCCTCTCATCCCTGCTTCCGCGGCGCCCCCCGAACGGCGGCAAAACTCGATTACGCGTTGCACAATTGTTTCCAAAGTTGCTGCTTTACGCCGGGAATAAGACCGCTCCGTTCATTGATCATTCAAGTGAAGTGTGGAACTTTTGGTAGACGGCGCGCTTGGATAGCGCAGTCTCGCACTCAATCAGAAAGGTGATGCCATGAGGAAAACACTGGTGGCGCTGGCCACTGTCGCGACAGTGGCCTTTGGAGCCTCGGCGCCGGCTCATGCCCAACGCTTCCTGGGCGCAGCGATCGCTGGCGGTATCGTTGGCGGCGCTATCGTCGGCAGCGCCGTTGCGAACCCCTATTACTATGGCCCGGGCCCCTACTATGGACCCGGTCCCTATTACGGCCCGCGCCCCTATTACGGCGGGCCCGCCTATGTCGCCGCCGATCCTGGCGCCTGCTACTGGCAGCGTCAGCGCTTCTGGGACGGCTATGCGTGGCGGATCCGCCGCGTGCAGGTCTGCGGCTAAAGCTCATTAGCTCGTTCATCTTCATTAAATCAGGCGAGATGTCCCCTCATCTCGCCTGATTTCCATACTTCGCGGGGAGATTGGCCCGAAAAAACCGTTTTTTAGGCGAATCTGCCCGACTACGTTTACTTTGGGTTGACCGTTGTGCGCTTCTGTAGGCGACAGGGTAAATTCAGAGATCAGCGTGCGAATCGAACCTAACCCCCACGGCGCTGAAAAGCGCCGCATCACCTGGAGAGTCGAAGACATGAACAAGACACTTGCTGCGCTCCTTGCTGTCGCAATGGTTGCCGGCGCGCTCACCACGACCCCGGCCAGCGCGCAACGCGCGCTCGGCGCCGCGATTGCCGGCGGCATCGTCGGCGGCGCGATCGTTGGCGGCGCGGTTGCCGCGAGCCAGGCTCCTCCGCCCCCGGTTTACGTGGAAGGCCCGCCCTGCCACTGGGAACGTCAGCGTTTCTGGGATGGATACGAGTGGCGCTTCCGCCGCATTCAGGTCTGCCCGTAAGACCTGATCGGCACGCTTCAGTTTCGAAAAGCCCGGCCTGAAAAGGCCGGGCTTTTTTTGACCCCTCATCCTGAGGAGCGGCGGAAGCCGCGTTCTCGAAGGATGAGGCCACCAGCCGGGCCTCATGGTTCGAGACGCGCGTTCCACGCTCCTCACCATGAGGATCGATCGCAAAACTTTTAGCGCGCCGCCTCGACCGAGCGCAGCACGGCCTCGCTCGGCCAGCAATCCACCTTCAACCCGGCCTGCTTCTGGTAGGCGCCCAGCGCCGAGCGCGTCTTCATGCCGGCCTTGCCGTCGATCTTGTCGGCGTAAAGCCCGATGCGGGTGAGATGACGTTGCATCGCTTCGACATCCCTGGTGCGCAGCTGCGTCGATGCCGACCATGGCGTTGCGAAGGGAAGCGGGCTCACCATGCGGTCGGCGAGATGACCGACGAACAGCACATAGAGATCGGAGAAATTATATTCCTTGATCACGAAGTAGTTCTTCGTCGTCAGGAATGACGGGCCGTAAATGCCTTCCGGCTGCAACAGCGAGGCCTCCTCCGCCTGCTCGGCGGCGCTCAATTTTTGCCCGCGCACCGGCACGAAGCCGTCGCGCAGCCATTCGCGAAGCGGCTTCGTCACTTCCGGCACGCCGGTCGTGCAATCGACATTGGCGGGCGGGGTCACCTCATAGGCCCAGCGCACGCCTGTCTTCCATCCCTTGTTGACGAGCTGCTCGGCGGCGGACGCCAGCGCATCCGGTACCGAATGCCAGATGTCCTTGCGGCCGTCGCCGTCGAAATCGATCGCGTGCTGGTAAAACTCGGAGGGAAGGAATTGCGTCAGCCCGGTCGCACCGGCCCAGGAGGTGCGCAGATCCTTGCGCGTTACCTCGCCGTCATTGATCAGCTTCAGTGCCAGGATGAACTCGTTCTGGTATTTATCCTTGCGCCGGCCGACATAGGCTTGCGTCGCCAGCGCGCGCACACCGTCGTTAGGCAGCGTATAGCGGCCGTAGTCGGTTTCGCGGCCCCAGATCGCGAGCAGGATTGGCGCAGGTACGCCGAAGCGCTGCTCGATGCCATCAAGAGAAGTCCGATATTTCGCCATCAGCTTTTGGCCTTCGGCGGCAAGCCGTTCGATGGAGGCTTCCTTGATGTAATCGGCCGGCACTTGCACGAATTCAGCTTGCGACGGCGCGCCGATGGCGGGCCGTCCCGGCAGGATCAAATCAGGCAGCTTGTAGTCGGGCTCGAGGCTCGCAGTCTCGCGATCGAACGTCGCGCGCGACACGCCCTGCGCCTGCGCCTCCGGCCAGAGCGAAGCGATGAACTGCGTGAAGGCGGGATCGGGCGCGGCGTGAACGGGAATAGGCAGGAGAATGAACAGGAGGCCAAGAACAGCTGCAATACGAACAAGCAACCGAATGACTCAGGCGTCGGCTAGGTCGAGACGGCGCTCGATACGCTCTATCCGGACATCCATCCGATCAAGCCGGTTGGACATGTTGGCGTACTGGTTCTCGAGATTGCCGACGCGCTGCTTGATCTCTCGGATATCATCGCGCACGTCATCGATCGCGCCGCGAATGTGGCGCAAATGCTCAAGGATGATGTTATCCGGTTCGGCCATCATGTAAGCCTATCATGCTTGCCCCGGATTGTGAACAATCCGATGCCACCTCACCGCGTCAGCTTCTTGTACTTCACCCGGTGCGGAATGACGGAGTCCTGGCCGAGGCGGCGCATCTTGTCCTTTTCATAATCCTGGAAGTTGCCTTCGAACCACTCGACATGGCTGTCGCCTTCGAAGGCGAGCATATGGGTGGCGATGCGGTCGAGGAACCAGCGATCATGGCTGATGATCACGGCGCAACCGGCAAAGTCCTCCAGCGCCTCTTCGAGCGCGCGCAAGGTATCGACGTCGAGATCGTTGGTCGGTTCGTCGAGCAGCAGCACATTGGCGCCGGACTTGAGCATCTTGGCCAGATGCACGCGGTTGCGCTCGCCGCCCGACAGCGCGCCGACCTTCTTCTGCTGGTCGGCGCCCTTGAAATTGAACGAGGAGCAATAGCCGCGCGAATTGACCTCGCGCTTGCCGAGCAGGATCAGTTCGTTGCCGCCGGAAATTTCCTCCCACACCGTCTTCTTGGCCTCGAGATCGTCGCGCGACTGATCGACATAGCCGAGATGCACGCTCTCACCGACCGTGATCGTGCCGCCGTCCGGCTTTTCCTGCTCCGTGATCATCCGGAACAGCGTGGTCTTGCCGGCGCCGTTGGCGCCGATCACGCCGACAATGCCGCCCGGCGGCAGCTTGAAGGAGAGATTGTCGATCAGGACGCGGTCGCCATAGGCCTTGGTGAGCCCTTCGAAATCGATCACGTTCTGGCCGAGCCGCTCGGCCACCGGAATCGTGATCTGCGCGGTCTGCGTCTGCTTCTCGCTTGCCTGCTTCAACAGATCTTCATAGCGCTGGTAGCGCGCCTTGGACTTGGCCTGGCGCGCCTTGGGCGAAGCCGCGATCCATTCCTGTTCGCGCGCCAGCGTGCGCTGATGCGCGGCGTCTTCGCGGCCTTCCTGTTCGAGCCGTTTCTGCTTCTGCTGCAGCCACGACGAATAGTTTCCCTCATAGGGAATGCCCTTGCCGCGATCGAGTTCGAGAATCCAGCTGGTGACGTTGTCTAGGAAATAGCGGTCGTGGGTCACGATCAGGATCGCGCCGGGATAGTTGCGCAAATGGCCTTCGAGCCAGGACACCGATTCCGCATCGAGATGGTTGGTCGGTTCGTCCAGCAGCAATAGCTCCGGCTGGTCGAGCAACAGCTTGCACAGCGCGACGCGGCGACGCTCGCCGCCGGAGAGTTTGGTCACATCGGCATCGTCGGGCGGACAACGCAGCGCGTCCATCGCCTGATCGACCTTGCTGTCGAGATCCCAGAGGCCGGCGGCCTCGATCTCGTCCTGCAGCTTGGTCATTTCGTCGGCGGTCTCGTCTGAATAATTGACCGCAAGTTCGTTGTAGCGGTCGAGGATCGCCTTTTGCTTGGCAACCCCGAGCATGACGTTCTCGCGGACGGTCTTGCTGGCATCGAGCTGCGGTTCCTGCTCGAGGTAGCCGACCCGCGCGCCCTCGGCGACCCAAGCCTCGCCGTTATATTCCTTGTCGAGCCCGGCCATGATCTTGAGCAGGGTCGACTTACCGGAACCGTTGACGCCGAGCACGCCGATCTTGGCGTCGGGATAGAACGACAGGTGGACGTTATCGAGCACCTTCCGGGTGGGGTAGCTCTTGGTCAAACCCTGCATGAAGTAGACGAATTGGCGCGCCATCGAGGCCCCTGAAATACAGATTTTTAAGGATGTTTGGCTTGGCCGTCATGTAGCGGCGTGGCTCCCAAAGGGCAACTGCCGGCGCCCCGCAGGGGGCGGTTTTCCCTTTGTTCACCACGTACGAATACGGGATCGACACCATGTCCGCGCCAGATCGCGACAATTGAAACCTTCTTTTAATAACTTGCGCCCGAAACTGCCTCCAGCACCCCAAAAAGTGCTCCGCGCGTCAGAAGGCGCCGGAAAAAAGACAGGATTCGTCATGGCGATCACCGATTCGGCATCCCTTCCCTCCCCGGCCAATCGCCGCGACGGACGCACCAATCCCCTTGCAAATCCCTTCGCCGGAATCCGGACCTATTTCAGCGAGTTCTTTGCCAGGGCATTCGACCCCTACCGGCCGGAACTGCACTATATGCGCGGACCGGGCCCGGCCTGCCGCGCCAAGCAGGCAGCGGCCCGTCGGAACTGACCTTCCCTCCCGGCTACCCAAGCCGGCGTCTGTCACGGCGCATGTTTTTCCACCCGCGATTTTGATAACAGCGGCGCTTGCCTGAAAAAGCGTAGCGCGTAACCATGCGCCCCTCCTTAAAAGGCGGCGTGGATCAAGCGCCGTCCATAATCGACAGAAATGGACCTCCCCATGACGCGGCTGCGCTGTGCAATTCTCGACGACTATCTCAATCTCTCGCTCAAGGTCGCGGACTGGTCCAAGGTCGAGGATCGTGTCGATATCACCGTCTTCAACCAGCCCTTTGCCTCACCGGACACCGCCGTCAGCGCGCTGAAGGATTTCGAGATCATCCTGGCGATGCGCGAGCGCACGCCGTTTCCGCGCGCGATGTTCGAGCGGCTCCCCAAGCTGAAGCTTTTGATTACCTCCGGCATGCGCAACGCCGCGATCGATATGGCGGCTGCCAAGGACAAAGGGGTGGCCGTCTGCGGTACAAACTGGCCGCGCGATCCCACCGCGGCGCTCACCATGGGCATGATCCTGGAACTGACCCGCAATATCGGCCGCGAAAGCGCCCGCATGCATGCCGGCGAATATCTGCAGAAGCATGTCGGCATCGAAATTGACGGCAAGACGCTGGGCGTGGTCGGGCTCGGCAAACTGGGCGCCAAGGTTTCGACGATTGCGAAAACGTTCGGGATGAACGTGATCGCCTGGAGCCCGAACCTGACGGCGGAACGCTGCAAGGAAGTCGGCGTGACCTACGCCACCAAGGAAGAGCTGTTCTCGACCGCCGACATCATCACCATCCATATGGTGCTGAGCGACCGCTCGCGCGGCCTCGTCGGCGCGGCCGAACTCGGTCGCATGAAGCCTTCGAGTTTCCTCGTCAACAGCGCGCGTGGGCCGATCGTCGACGAGATGGCGCTATTGGAAACGCTGAAGGCGCGCAAGATCGCGGGCGCGGCGGTGGACGTGTTCTCGGTCGAGCCGCTACCGGTCGACCATCCCTTCCGCAAGCTCGACAATCTCGTGCTGACGCCGCATCTCGGTTACGTGACGCAGGAGACCTTCATCGCCCACTACACCCAGATGGTCGAAGGCATCGACGGCTGGTTCAAGGGTGAGCCGGTGCGAAGGCTGGCTTGAACCTATCGGCCCGAACAAAAAAGCGCGCCGTTGGCGCGCTTTTCGCAATCTCTGTTGGTTGATTTAGCGGACCGTCACCGGTGGCGGCAGCGGCGGGACCGCCGGCTGTACGCCGGGCGGCGCCATGGCCGGTCCGGGAATCGGCGCTGCCGAAGCTGTCGTGGTGGATCCCGGCGGCGGGCTGCCGGGCCACACGACCACACGAGTACCGACCTTGACGCGATCGAACAGGTCCGAGACGTCCTCGTTCAGCATGCCGATGCAGCCCGAGGAGACGAACTTGCCGATCGTCGACGGCTGGTTGGTGCCGTGGATGCGATAGACGGTATTGCCGAGATACATCGCGCGGGCGCCGAGGGGATTGCCGGGACCGCCGGCCATGAAGCGCGGCAGATAAGGCTGGCGATCGATCATCTCCGGCGGTGGATGCCAATCCGGCCATTCCGCCTTGCGTGAAATCTTCTGCACGCCGTTCCAGGTGAAGCCGTCGCGGCCGACACGGACGCCATAGCGGACCGCGCGGTTATTGCCGAGCACGTAATAGAGGTAGGTGTTCGGCGTATCGACGATCAGCGTTCCCGCCGGCTCCTTGGTGACGAAGTTGACTTCCTGCCGGCGCAGGTTAGGCGGCAGGTTGACGGGCGCGGCGTCCGGCTGTTCGTCCGCCGGCAACAGCATGACCGACCGGTCCGGCCCTTGCGGGGCGACGCCTTGCGGCACACTGCCGGTGACGTTGGCGGATCCGACGGCGCCGGGCGGTCGAGCCCCGCGGCTGTCGTCGTTGAGGTACGCCTCGCCCTGTCCGTTGGGCTGCGGCGCACCGGCAGGCCGGTCCGCATAGATCACTGGCGGCGGATCGGTGCGGCCATAGCGCGGATCATCGGGCGACATCACGGGACCGGAATAGGCGCCTGGCAGCGGCATCGGACGGCCGTAGCGCGGATCATCCGGTGACATCACGGGACCGCGGTCGGAATAGGTCGGCGGCGGGCCGGCAGGGCGGCCATACCGCGGATCGTCCGGCGACATCACGGGCCCGCGGTCGGGATAGGCCGGCCGGCCATAGCGCGGATCATCCGGCGAAAGGATCGGGCCCTGGTCTGAATAGACCGGACGACGGCCGTAGCGGGGGTCGTTCGGCGACGTCCCCGGACCTGGCGGCGGCAATGCGGTCGAACCGGGCCCGTTCGGCCCCTCGTCGTCATCCAGCACGTCGAATTCCATCGGACGCGGCGCGCCGCGATAGTCACCCGGATAGGGTGGATAGGGCTGCGGCGAAGGCGAATAAACGCTCCCCGGAGGCGGATAGCCCTGCGCCGACGCAAGCGAGGTTCCCGCAGCCACTGCCACCAGGACGGCGGACGCCGCGGCACAAATCGTCAGAATTCGCTTGGTCATCATTGCTGTTGAATTGCCCCAAGAATAGCCGCAGGTCCTGTATAGCCAAAAGGCGCCACCGGATCGTTAACGGGAGATGACGGAAGATCGCGGCGCATTCAAGACAGAATAGCCGTCCCGGCGCCGGATTTGACCATTTTGTGAGCGGCCAAATACCTCATTTTTCGTCGGTTTTAGCCGCCCGGCGGGAACCGCTCCTCACAGCAAGACGGCCGATTGGCCGCCTTTCCTCTTGAAGAGCTGCGGCAACAAGGTGACAGACGCTTTCAGATTTCAAATCGCGGCGAGATTTCACAAGCGTCGCAAAGCGGTTGCGCTATCCTTCAACGAGCTTGATTCGTCGCTTTCATTTTCAGCGCGCGGCAAATCACCTCCACCAGTGGTCACCGCGTTCCCGTTCGCCAGCTTTCGCAAGAATTCCGCGCGCCCATGCTCCCCGGCTTTCGTTTCCTGTTCGCAGCGACCATGTTGTCGATGTCGCTCCTCGTTTTTGGGCTGGGCGCAGCGGCGTTGCTGCGTGCGGCCCATGAATCGTTCGCCAGCAATTCATCCTGGCGCGGCGCGCCGGAAGTCACCTTCACCCAGCGCAATGACGCGATGCCGCCCGTGCTCGCCACCTTGAGCGTCGAACCTGTGGCGGAGAAGCCGGCGGAGGCGGCGAAGGTCGTTGCAGCCCCCGTCGAGCCGGTGCCGTCGCCCACGGAATCCGCAAACCCCGATCAGGCCGCGGCATTAAGCCCGGCGGAAGCTCCGGCGGCAGAGACGGCGAAGTCTGATGTCGCACCGGTGGATATGGAGCTTGCGCAAAACCCGCCTCCACCCGAGGTGACGCCGGCCGCACCGGCCATCGCAGCCGCACCGGCCGTCGCAGAGGCAGCGACCACCGGCGAGACAAAGACGGCGACAGCTTCGGATGCTCCGTCAGATAACAGCGCGCCAGCCATGACCCAGCCTGAGCCGGTCGTCCCGCAACCAACTCCAACAACGGCAGCTCCTGCAACGACTGCCGAGCCGAGCGTCGCGGCCACGAAAATCGCAACCCTTGGCGGCCCGCCGGTCGACATAGCGGTCAAGGATAAGACGGCGAGGCCAGGGCGCGCGAGCGATGATCCGAACGCCATCCAGAAACGCGTCCATGCGCGGCGCATCGCGCATCGCCGCATGCTCTCGGCGCGCGCACGGCTCGCGGCGCAACAGCTTCAGCAACAGCAGGCCAATCCTTTTGGGCCACCTGCCGTGCCAGCGACCCCCGCGCGGCAGCGGCAACCGCAATAAGATCAGGACACTGGTCCCGTCGCAATCGGCGGCCCATCGGCCTTGCCCCATTCCGACCACGAGCCGTCATACAGCGCGGTATCCTCGATGCCGAGCCGATAGAGCGCGAGCGTCAGCACACCGGCCGAGACGCCCGACCCGCAGCTGGTCACGATCGGCTTTGTTGTATCGACGCCGGCGCCTGCAAAGGCTTTCCGCAATTCCTCAAGCGGTTTCATGATGCCGGTCGACGCATCGAACAGGTTGTTGTAGGGCAGGTTGAGCGCGCCCGGAATGTGGCCGGCGCGAATGCCCGGCCGCGGTTCGGGAGCGCGTCCCTCGAAGCGCTCAGCAGCGCGCGCATCGATCACCTGCTCGGCGCGGCTTGCGACATTGGCGATCATCGCTTCGATCGAGCGGACGCGCTTTGCGTCATAGCTGGCGTTGAAGGTGGCCGGCTTGGCCGCCACCTCGCCCGACTCAACGGCGTGGCCTTCCGCGCGCCACTTCTTCAGGCCGCCATTGAGAATGCGGACATCGCGGTGGCCGTAAGAGAGAAACATCCACCACACCCGCGGTGCGGCGACCCAGCCGCCGGCATCATAAATCACGACCGTATCGCTATTTGAAACGCCGAGCGCACCGACATCGCGGCCGAATTGTCCGGCGCTCGGAAACATATGCGGCAACGGATTGGTGTGGTCGGACACCGCATCGACGTCGAAATACACCGCCCCCGGAATATGCGCCGCGAGATAGTCGTCCTTTGGCAGCGGCAGCATGCCGGGGAGTTTGAACGTGGCATCGAGCAGTTTCAGGTTGGCGTCGTTGATGTGTGACGCCAGCCATTCGGTGGAGACGAGGGGGTCGTTGGTGGTCATGGATTCGTTGTCCTTTCGTCATTCCGGGATGGGCCGTCGCGACAAAATAGCGAAGCTATTTTGCGCGGAAGGCGCAGACCCGGAATCCAGAAGTTATGCCGCGAGATTCCGGGTTCGAGCTTCGCTCGCCCCGGAATGACGGGGGAGAGTTACCCCTTCTTCTTCGGTTCCCATTTTTCGGTCGGCCCGCCGGCGTCGCGCCAGGCGGCAAAGCCGCCGGCCATATGCGCCACCGGCTTCAAGCCCATGTCCTGCGCGGTCTTGGCCGCCAGCGCCGAGCGCAGGCCGCCCGCGCAGTGGAAGATGAATTTCTTGTCCTGCTGAAAGATCGGCTTGGCATAGGGACTGGCCGGATCGATCCAGAATTCGAGCATGCCGCGGGTACAGGAGAAGGCGCCGGGAATCTTGCCGTCGCGCTCAAGCTCGCGCGGATCGCGGATATCGACGATGACGACGTCATCGCTCTCGGCGGCCTTGATCGCTTCAAGCGCGCTCAAGGTTTCGATCTCGGCATTGGCCTCGTCGACCAGGGCCTTGATCCCGCGATGGATGGTCTGGGGCATGTCTCTTCCGCTTGGTTTCTCTTGGCCGTCATTCCGGGGCGATGCGACAGCATCGAACCCGGAATCTCGAGGTTCCGGGTTCGCTGCGCGCCCCGGAACGACGTTGTTTCTACCGCACCAATTCCTTCATCGCGTTTTCCAGGCCCTCGATCGTGATCGGGTACATGCGGTTCGAAAACAGCCGGCGAATGATGGTGGTCGATTCCGAATAATCCCAATGCTTCTGCGCGACCGGATTGAGCCACACCGCGTGCGGATAGGTGCGCGTGATCCGCTCAAGCCAGACCGAGCCCGCTTCCTCGTTGACATGCTCGACCGAGCCGCCCGGCACCATGACCTCGTAAGGCGACATCGAGGCGTCGCCGACGAACACGACCTTGTAGTCGTGCGGGTATTTGTGCAGCACGTCCCAGGTCGGCGTGCGGTCGGTGAAGCGGCGGCGGTTTTGCTTCCACACGCCTTCATAGAGGCAGTTGTGGAAGTAGAAATATTCCATGTGCTTGAATTCGCTTTTCGCGGCCGAGAACAATTCCTCGACCTGCTCGATATGGGAATCCATCGAGCCGCCGATGTCGAAGAACACCAGAACCTTGACCGCGTTGCGCCGCTCGGGCCGCATATGCACGTCGAGATAGCCGTGGTTGGCGGTTTCCCTGATCGTGGTGTCGAGATCGAGTTCATCCGGAGCGCCGGTGCGGGCGAATTTGCGCAAACGCCGCAGCGCAATCTTGATGTTGCGGATGCCGAGCTCGACATTGCCGTCGAGGTCTTTGAACTCGCGGCGGTCCCACACCTTCACGGCGCGGAAGTTGCGATTCTTCTCCTGCCCAATGCGCACGCCTTCGGGGTTATAGCCGTGCGCGCCGTACGGCGAGGTGCCCGCCGTGCCGATCCATTTGTTGCCGCCCTGGTGACGGCCTTTTTGCTCTTCCAGGCGCTTGCGAAGCGTCTCCATGAGCTTGTCCCAGCCCATCACCTCGATCTGCTTCTTCTCTTCTTCGGTGAGGTATTTTTCGGCGAGCTTCTTCAGCCATTCTTCGGGAATGTCGGCCTTCTTCATCGCATCGAGCAGGCTTTCCAGCCCCTTGAACACGGTGCCGAACACGCGGTCGAACTTGTCGAGATTGCGCTCGTCCTTCACCAGCGCGGTGCGTGCGAGGTAATAGAAATTCTCGACCGATTGCTCCGCGAGGTCGGCGTCGAGCGCCTCCATCAGCGTCAGATATTCGCGCAAGGTCACGGGCACCTGGGCCTCGCGCAGCGATGTGAAGAATTGCAGGAACATGGCCTCCAGATTGCCCGGTAACACGCATCCGTCAAGGGCAGTTGGTGCTGATCAGGGTGGCGTAATGGGTTAGCAACGGCCTAGACCTGCGGGCTTTTTCAATTAGATTAGCGGAAACGACCGCCTTCACGGCGGTCTTTTCCTGTTCGAGGCTCGTTTCAAGATAAGGCACGTCATTTCATGAAATTTACCGGTACCAAGGACTATGTCGCGACCGACGACCTCAAGGTCGCGGTGAATGCCTCGATCGTGCTCGAGCGGCCGCTCCTGATCAAGGGCGAGCCAGGGACCGGCAAGACCGTGCTGGCCGAGGAAGTCGCCAAGGCGCTGAAAGCCCCGCTCCTGACCTGGCACATCAAGTCCACCACCAAGGCGCAACAAGGGCTTTATGAATACGACGCGGTGTCGCGCCTGCGCGACAGCCAGCTCGGCGATGAGCGCGTGTCCGACATCAAGAACTACATCAAGCGCGGCAAATTGTGGGAAGCGTTCACCTCCGAACAGCGCCCGGTGCTTCTGATCGACGAGATCGACAAGGCCGATATCGAATTCCCCAATGATCTCCTGCTCGAACTCGATCGGATGGAGTTCTTCGTTTACGAGACCGGCGAGAACATAAGAGCGAAGCAGCGCCCGATCATCATGATCACCTCCAACAACGAGAAGGAATTGCCGGACGCGTTCCTGCGGCGTTGTTTCTTCCACTACATCAAGTTTCCCGATGCCGACACCATGGGCCGGATCGTCGACGTGCATTTCCCCGACGTCAAGAAGCGCCTGGTCGAAGAGGCGCTGCGGATTTTCTTCGAGGTGCGCGAGGTGCCGGGCCTGAAGAAGAAGCCCTCGACGTCGGAATTGCTCGACTGGCTGAAGCTGCTCTTGAACGAAGACATCACGCCGGAAATGCTCAGGGAGCGCGATCCGCGCAAGCTGATCCCGCCGCTGCACGGCGCGCTGCTCAAGAACGAGCAGGACGTGCACCTGTTCGAGCGTCTGGCATTCCTGAGCCGAAGGGAAGTGTGAGACTCTTGTAGGATGGGTTGAGCGATAGCGAAACCCATCAGCTTTCCGCAATGCATTACGACGCGATGGGTATCGCTCCGCTCCACCCATCCTACAGACTGCTCATGCCGCTGCACGGCGCGTTGCTCAAGAACGAACAGGATGTGCACCTGTTCGAGCGTCTGGCATTCCTGAGCCGAAGGGAAGTGTGAGACTCTTGTAGGATGGGTTGAGCGATAGCGAAACCCATCAGCTTTCCGCAATGCATTACGACGTAATGGGTATCGCTCCGCTCCACCCATCCTACGAACTGCTCATGCCGCTGCACGGCGCGTTGCTCAAGAACGAACACGATGTGCACCTGTTCGAGCGTCTGGCATTCCTGAGCCGAAGGGAAGTGTGAGACTCTTGTAGGATGGGTTGAGCGATAGCGAAACCCATCAGCTTTCCGCAATGCATTACGACGCGATGGGTATCGCTCC
>Ga0208193_1000361_pt1 | contig 26909 bp, 24 predicted proteins | sample June2015DPH_17_2_FD_184716 | JGI IMG/M metagenome (GOLD analysis project Ga0208193, IMG submission 184716) | Peatland microbial communities from SPRUCE experiment site at the Marcell Experimental Forest, Minnesota, USA - June2015DPH_17_10... | ecosystem: Environmental > Terrestrial > Soil >... | reverse complement strand
GGCACCACCCGATATCTGAAGGAGAAGAACAAGGGCATCACCACCGCCTGCGCCGATCCGCATGGTTTCGCGATGTACGAATTTTTCAAGCATGGTCAGGCCAGGTCGACGCCGGGCGATTCAATTACCGAAGGCATCGGGATCGGCCGCGTCACGCCGGTTATCGAGACTGCAAAGGTCGACGACGCCTTCCTGATCTCGGATGAGGAAGCCGTGACCGTGATCTACGATCTGCTCGAGCACGAGGGCCTTTGCCTGGGCGGCTCGACCGGTATCAATGTGGCCGGCGCGATCCGGCTGGCTAAACAGCTAGGGCCCGGCAAGACGATCGTGACCATCCTGTGCGATTCCGGAAACCGCTATCAGTCAAAGCTGTTCAATCCAGACTTCATGCGCTCGAAAAACCTGCCCGTGCCGGCGTGGCTGGAAAAACGCAGCAAGATCGACATTCCATTTGCGAAGGCGTGATAGTATCCGGCTTTTTCGGACTGTACGCCTGCACCCAATCGGGATGACAGCGGCAATCAGCGCAAAATCTGGCTGAGGAAAAGCTTGGTCCGCGCGTGCTGCGGGTTGGCAAAGAAATTTGCCGGCGTATTGGTCTCGATGATCTGTCCCGCATCCATGAAAACGATGCGGTTGGCCACTTCCCGGGCAAATCCCATTTCATGAGTGACGACGAGCATGGTCATTCCTTCCTTGGCGAGGTCGACCATGGTGTCGAGCACTTCCTTGACCATTTCCGGGTCCAGTGCCGAGGTCGGTTCATCGAACAGCATGACCTTCGGATTCATGGTCAGCGCGCGGGCGATGGCCACCCGCTGCTGCTGGCCGCCTGACAACTGGGCCGGGTACTTGCTGGCTTGATGCGGGATTTTCACCCGCTCCAGATATTTCATCGCCGCCGCCTCGGCGTCTTTCTTCGGAATGTGGCGAACCCATATCGGCGCGAGCGTGCAGTTCTCCAGCACCGTCAAGTGCGGAAACAGGTTGAAGCTCTGAAACACCATCCCCACTTCACGCCGGACTTCATCAACCCGCCGCAGTTGCGGGCCGAGTTCGATACCGTCGACAACGATCCGGCCTTCCTGAAACTCCTCAAGCGCATTGATACAGCGGATGAATGTCGATTTTCCGGAGCCGGAGGGACCGCAGATCACTATGCGCTCGCCCTTGGCCACGTCGACATCAATGTCGCGTAACACATGAAAATCGCCGTACCACTTGTTAAGCCCGGCAATGCCGACGATCGGATCTGTGGTCATGAACTTTCCCGGTTACCCACGACGAGTATTCAGCCTGTTCTCGACGAACAGTGAATAGCGAGACATTCCAAAGCAGAAAACGAAATAGATCATTCCGGCAAAGGCAAACCCGGTAAACAGCGTCGTCGGCGTTGCCCAGACAGGATCGGCGAATGAAGCATGCACCTGACCCAACAAATCGAACAATGCCACGATCGACACCAGCGATGTGTCCTTGAACAACCCGATAAAGCTATTGACGAGCCCCGGAATGACGTGGCGGAGCGCCTGCGGCATCACGATCAGACCAGTGGTTTTCCACCAGGAAAGGCCGATGGCGCTGGCCGCCTCGTTTTGCCCGCGCGGGATCGCCTGTAATCCGCCGCGGATGACCTCGGCAATATAGGCGCCCGAGAACAGCGCAATGCCGATCAGGGCGCGAACGAGGCCATCGATCTTGAAATTGCCCGGCAAGAACAACGGCAGCATATAGGTTGCAAAGAACAGCACGGTGATCAGGGGAACACCGCGCCAGAATTCGATAAATCCGACCGAGAAGAAACGAATCAGCGGGATCGTCGAGCGCCGGCCCAGCGCCAGCGCGATCCCGATCGGCATCGAGGTGACGATACCGGTGACCGAAACCACCAGCGTCACCAAAAGGCCGCCCCAGAGGCCGCTGTCAACAATTGGAAGGCCACCACGGTCGAGACCCATCACCGCGATCACAATGCCGATGCCGGCAAACGTCGCGATACCGCCAAGAAATATGCGCCAGCCTGTGCGAAACCCGCCGCCGAGGAAAAACAGGATCAGCGATACGACCACCGCCGTGACCGCAAAATCGATCCATACCGGATGGGAGGAGCCCTGAATTTGGCCGTTGAGCTGGACCAGCGGCCAGATCAGACCGGAAAGTGCAGTCCCAAGCAGCACAACGAGTTTACCGAGCCATTGCAATAGCGGCCCGATGACCGCTGTCGCCTCACCCGCTCTTACGAGCCTTCCGCCGAGATCGCTGATGCCATCGGCAAACGCCGCCAGAAGACCGGTCACCCAATTGACGCCGAGTCCGTTCAATCCGCCGCCGCGCAGTAGAAAGAACGCGACGACCGGAAAAGCGACAAAAAACAGGCCGGCATTAAGTCCCTTGGCCGGCAATCGCGGGATCAAGAGCGGCAGCAGCAAAAGGGCCGCGAGCAGGAAAGTCAGGTTAACTCGCCAGCGTTCAGGCTCCGGATAGAAACCGTAGATGAACTGACTGAACTTTGCCTGGATGAATGGCCAGCACGCGCCGACGGGATGTCCGGCATTTTCGGCGAGGCAGGCGGTGCGATCCTTTCCGCTCCAGACGGCATCGACCAGTAGAAATTTGACGGCCGGGACAACGGTAAACCACAGCAGCAGCGCGCTTACGATCGTCAGCAGGATGTTGGTTGGCGAGTTGAACAGGCGCGTGCGCAGGAATCCGACAAAACCAGTCACCTTGACCGGTGCGGCCCGCTCGGGAATGAGTTCCTGCCGAACGAACGACGATGATGCGGCAGAATCGCTCATCCGCCCATGCTCCGGCCGAGCCGCCAATTGTAGAAGCTCATGATCACGCTCGTGACCAGCGAGATCAGAAGATAAACGCCCATCGTGATGCCGATGATTTCAATCGCCTGCCCGGTCTGGTTCAACGCTGTGCCTGCAAACACCGAGACCAGATCGGGATATCCGATCGCCACTGCCAGCGACGAGTTCTTGGTGAGGTTGAGATACTGGTTGGTCAGCGGCGGGAGAATGACGCGCAGCGCCTGCGGCACCACGATCAGCCTCAAGGTCGCTCCCCGCGTCAGCCCAAGCGAAGAGCCGGCCTCCATCTGCCCCTTGTGAACCGATAGAATGCCGGCGCGTACGACCTCGGCGATAAAGGCACCCGTATAAGTCGACAACGCCAGCGTCAACGCCACGAATTCAGGAATGATCCGCGAACCGCCGGCAAAATTGAACCCTTTGAGCTGGGGTATTTCGAAACTGACGGGGGCGCCATATACCAGAACGGCCAGCAAAGGCAGTCCGATGAACATGCCGGCGACGTAGGGCCAAACCGTTGTCGCTCGGCCGCTTTGGAATAATTGCCGGCGCGCATAGAACCGTAAAAGCAGGGAAGCTGCGACCGCGATCAGGAGCGCGATCGCAACAGCTTCCAGACCGGGATGCGGAATGGGTGTCGGAACGACGAGCCCCCGATTGGAAAGGAAGATCACGCCCAACAACGAAATGCTTTGCCTGGGTGACGGGAGCGCGCCGAGCACGGCGAGATACCAGAACAGGATCTGGAACAGCAGCGGTATGTTGCGTAGCAGCTCGACGTAGCCGCCGGAAATTCGCGACAGCAGCCAGTTCGGCGACAACCGGCCCAGCCCGACCAGAAATCCGATCGAGGTTGCGAAGAAGATGCCGATGACTGATACGAGAAGTGTATTGAGCAGGCCGACAAAAAACACCCGCGCATAGGAATCCGACCCGGAATAGGAAATCAGGGTCTGATTGACGTCAAAGCCTGCATTATTGGTCAGAAATCCGAATCCGGCAGCAATCCGCTGCGTCTCCAAATTGCTCCGCACATTGTCGACGACTTCGTAAGTGATCCAGGCGAGCACGACCACAAACAGGAGCTGAAAGAAAAATCCTCGCCAGCCTGCGCCGCCGCCGAGGACCCGCCGCAATCTCGCAACAAGCTGCCGCGGCGGAGGGCGTGGCTCGATACTCATCTTTGCGGCTGCTTGGTGGATCAGCGGATCGGCGGCGCGTACTGAATACCGCCCTTGTTCCAGAGCGCATTGAGGCCGCGGGCAATCCCAAGCGGCGAGCCGGCGCCGACATTGCGATCGAAGGTTTCGCCGTAATTGCCGACCGCCTTAACGATTCGTATGACCCAATCCTTGGTCAGGCCGAGCTGTTCGCCGAAATTGCCGTCGGTGCCGAGAACCCGTTTCAATTCCGGTTTATCCGATTTCGCCATCTCGTCGACGTTCCTTTGAGTCACGCCCAGTTCTTCGGCGTCAACCATGGCGAACAACACCCATTTCACGATGTCGAACCATTGATCGTCGCCATGGCGTACCATCGGCCCGAGCGGCTCTTTCGAGATGATCTCCGGAAGCACGACATGATCGGCGGGATTGGACATTTTCAGACGGTAGGCATAAAGCCCCGAGGCATCGGTGGTGAAGGCATCACAACGTCCGGATTCGTAGGCCTTGACGGTCTCGTCCCCACCCGCAAACGCGACCACTTCATACTTCATGTTGTTGCTTTTGAAGAAGTCGGCGAGATTCTGTTCGGTCGTGGTGCCCGTCTGCACGCAAACCGAGGCGCTATTCAGTTCAAGGGCTGAATTGACCTTGAGAGACTTTCTCACCATGAAGCCCTGACCGTCGTAGTAGGTCACTCCGGTGAAATTGGCGCCAAGCGTGGTGTCGCGCGACAGCGTCCAGGTGGTGTTGCGCGACAACACGTCGATTTCACCGGATTGCAGGGCCGTGAAACGATCCTTGGCGGACAGCGGCACGAACTTGACCTTGGTCGGGTCGTTGAAGATCGCCGCCGCGACCGCGCGACAAACATCCACGTCAATTCCGGTCCAGTTACCCTTGTCGTCGGGTGCCGAAAAACCCGGCAATCCCTGGCTCACGCCGCAGGCGACCATGCCACGGTCCTTGACCGTCTTGAGCGTTTGGGCGGTCGCAAACTGCGCTGAAAAACCGGTGGCGAGAGCTACGGCAAGGACAAGGGAAACGCGTTTCATGGCGGGCCTTTCGACGGTCGTCCGGAAGCGATGGCTTGTCGACACAGGCATAAAGCGGGCCAGCCGATCATCCGCCACCGCGAGTATCGATCAGGATAGGCCGATTCGCCCTTATCCCGGCTCGAAGACGAAGCGACGGTCGCGGCAGGCCCCTCAACACTGCGGCGAATTCGTAAGTCGTATCACAGAACGACTGGCGGGCCGGGTCAAGGGGTTGACGCCGGTCTTCCCTGCCCTGCTATTAACCACCAAACTGCCATCCGCTGCTTCGAAGGACTTTCACATTGCCTGAAGACCGGATCGGCCAATAAGGAGACCAGAAGGAATATGAGCTCTGGCGACGATGATAAGACCGCACCGTTGAAACCCGAAACCGCGCTGGTGACCGCGGGACGCGACACCAAGGCGCAAAAGGGATTCGTCAATCCGCCCGTCTTCCACGGTTCCACCGTGCTCTATCCGACGGCAGACGATTTGCATGCCCATCGTGGCGAGTTCCAGTACGGCCGCCACGGCACCCCGACGACGAAAGCGCTCCAGCAGGCGCTGATGGCGCTGGAAGGGCCGCAATGCGCGGGCGTCGGCATTGCGCCCTCAGGCCTTGCGGCGATCACCACAACCTTGCTCGCCGTCTTAAAGTCCGGCGACCATATTCTGGTGTGCGACAACGTCTACCGGCCTTCGCGCAATTTCTGCAACGGCCTGCTTTCACGCTATGGCGTCGAGATCACCTATTTCGATCCGATGATCGGCTCGGGAATAGCCAGTCTGTTTAGGCCCAACACCAAGGCGGTACTGATCGAAGCGCCCGGTTCGCAATCTTTCGAGATGCCGGATGTTCCGGCGATTGCGTCCGCCGCCCACGCCCATGGCGCGATCGTGATCGACGACAATACCTGGGCAACCCCGTTATTTCATCGCTCGCTGGAGCAAGGCGTCGATATCAGCATCCAGGCCGCCACCAAATATATCGGCGGGCACTCCGACATCATGTTCGGCACCATTTCCGCCAATGCCAAAACATGGCCTGCGATTTCCGACGCGATCCGGCTGCTTGGCGTCTGTGTGGGCCCGGATGATGTCTTCCTTGCGATCCGCGGCTTGAGGACGCTGGCGGTGCGGCTCGCGCAGCACCACCGCTCGGGACTCGAAATGGCGCAATGGCTTGCCAGGCGTCCCGAGGTCTTGCGGGTGCTTCACCCGGCGCTTGAGAGCGATCCGGGCCACGCGATCTGGAAGCGGGATTTCACGGGCGCATCGGGCCTGTTCGGCGTCGTCTTAAAGCCGGTACCGCAGGCCGGAGTCGATGCCATGCTCGACTCACTCAAACTGTTCGGCATGGGCTATTCATGGGGCGGATTTGAAAGCCTCATTATTCCGTTCGATTGCACCGGATATCGCACAGCGACCCAGTGGACGCCGGGCGGCCCGACGCTAAGGCTGCATATCGGCCTGGAAAATGTCGAAGACCTCAAGGCCGATCTTATCCGCGGATTTGAAGTTTTGCGCGCGGCCTAACGATCCAGCGCTTCCGATCCCTTTGCGTGGTTCTTGAAGATCAGCATGACGTTGCGGACGTAAATGATGTTCGGGGCCAATTGTCCGATGATGATAACGGGTTCGCGCTTGACCAGGCCGTAGATCAACGTCAACAGCCCGCCGCAGATCGAGAAGTACCAGAACGCCAGCGGTACCACGCTTTTTCCCGCCCGCTCGCTTGCGATCCACTGCACCAGGAAGCGCGCGCCAAAGGCGAGTTGTGCGATCAGGCCGAAGGCCAGCCAGAAGTCGAACTTGGCGACGAAGATATCGTAGAGGTAATTGTTGAGGGCCTGCCCGTACTGGATCAGCATCACTTCACCTCTGTCACGTCAGGCGTCGGCTTCTTGCGGCGGATCAGCCACCACACACCCGCAAGATCCATAATTCCGATCCATAGCCGGTCGAAAAAACCATAGTTTGATACGCCGGAATTCCTCGGACGGTCGATCACATCGACATAGACGATGCCATATCCCTCCCGGCGAACCAGCGCCGGCAGAAAACGATGCAGGCCGTCGAAATAAGGCAACGCCAGAAAGACCTCGCGCCGGAACGCCTTCAGGCCGCAGCCGGTGTCGCGGGTACCGTCGTGAAGGATGGCCTTGCGAACACCATTGGCGATGCGCGATTGAATTTTTTTGAAGCCCGTGTCCTTGCGCCCCACTCTTTGACCGGCTGCAAGACCTGTTCGTTCGCCGCCTTGTTCGACGGCTGAAATCAATGCCGGCAGGAAGGACGGATTATTCTGGCCATCGCCATCCAGTGTCGCCACGATCGCGCCGCGCGCGGCACGAACGCCGCTGCGTACCGCTGCGGATTGACCCGTGGATACCGCGTGGCGCAATTGGCGCAGATTTTGGCGCTCCATCATGGCCGCCTTCAGCCGTTCCGCGGTTGCATCCGTCGACCCGTCATTGACGTAGATGATTTCGTAGTTCCAGCGGCCGTCGAGGGCAGCGGCAATTTCTGCAATCAGCGGCGCAATATTGTCGGCCTCGTTGCGCACGGGAACAACGATGGAAACGGCAATGGCGGCGATGTCGGAAGAAGGCAAATCTCACCCGTTAACCCTGGCCGGCGGCCGGCCGGTGGCTCGCTTCTTATGGGGCTGACGGCCCGGCGGCAACCCTTTTGAGGGGTCCTTCAGCGACCGGCGAAATGATGCCACGGTCGCCGATCGCAAATCCCAAGCCGCGCGCGGCGAACCAGTAGCGCACGCACATGGCCCCGATAATCCCGATCATGGCGCCTGCAACCACGTCGCTCGGATGATGTGCCAGCAGCACAAGACGGGTAAAAACGATCACGAGCGCATAGGCGATCATCACCCCCCTTAGTCGCGGCCAGATCGCGGCTACCGCAAAAGCCAGGGCAAAGGCCGTGATCGAATGCGCGGACGGAAAACTGAAATAGGATTCTTTTCCAGCGAAGTGGACGAAGTTGAAGGCGTTGGCCGGCCCGCCTACGAAGGGGCGGCCCCGTCCGACGATCCATTTCAGCAACTCACCGACAATAAGCGGCACCGATACTGCGAGCAACACGAATTGCAGACGCAACCCGGCCGCGAGCAGACCGCGCCGTGCCGGTCCATGCATGGCCGGCGCGACCAACCCGACCACAAGCAGCAAGACGGCAGTCAGCGACAGAACGTTCGTGTCCTTGCCGAAGTCGGTCAAAATGCGAAGCGGCCAAAGGCTCGCGGTGCCGCGGGGCGGCATCAGTGCGATTTCCCGCGCATCGAACCAGATCATCAGCGTGACAATCAATAGCGCCGCTATGATGGCTATGATCAGGGTATTGCGTGTCAGCCGCCGCGCAGCTTCGGCGCGGTGCGCCTGCGACGGCGGACGCACCAGCTGTGTCGCCCAGGTCGAAACGACGATGCCAAGGCGAGGAAGATAACCCGCGGGTTCATCGGCACCGGACTGAGTAGACATCTACTCCGTACCTTCGGAACGGAAGATGGCGATCGAAACCGGCCGGCCTTGCGAAATGTTGTAGCCTTCCACACGCGAGGCGACGTCGTAACGCAAGCCGATCGCCTCAGCGCGCTGGGCAAAGCTTCGTTCCGAACGCTGTTCCACCAGTGCAAATCGACAACTGCCCTGGGCGAGGAAATCTGCCGCTCCTGATCCGTCGGTCAGTAGCGTCGAGGTGCCGGTCATAAAGACGAGGCTAGGTTCATGGAAACCGGCAGCAGCCGCCTTCGGTCCACGACAGACGACATTGCGAAGCGCCCGCGCCACCTCGGCGCTGGGGAACAATGGCGTCAGCGCCGGCACCACAACGCCGTAAATGGCAAATGCGAGAAACAGCGCCGCCACCACGGCATTCAGCAACGAGCGTTCTGCGCGGTTGTCGTCATAGAGCCACCACGCGAACAGCCCGAAGATAAGAGCTGTGGCCACGAAGGGCCACGCCAGGAACACAGGCTGTCGCGTCAGGCTGACGGCACCGACAACGGCGGCGAGCGATCCGAGGGCCGGAATGATAAACCACCACGCAGCGCCGCTCGTGAGCCAGGAGCGGGACAATACGCGTCGTTCGAGCGCGCCGACGGTGAGGATTGCAATCGCCGGATAGAGCGGCAGGACATAGTGCGGCAGCTTGGTCAGCACCGCCTCGAACACGATCCAGGAAGGGATCAACCAGGCGAGCAGAAATTGCGCGCCCGGCTCTCGTCTCGCGCGCCAGACCGCGGGAGCTGCCATCGCCGCAAGTGGCGCACCAGGCCAGAATGTCAGCCAGAACAGCAGCAGATAGAGACCGGGCGGCATGCCGTGCGATTCCTGCGCCGATAGCTTGCTCAACATGTCGCCGCCGATCGAATCGGTGAAGAACGCGTCGCCGGCGCGCCAGAAAATTGCGACAAACCACGGCAGGACAAGAACCAGGAGCCAGATCAGGCCCCATACCGGCCGAAGCCGCCAAAGCCATGCCGCCGAGCGGTCGAAAAAGGCCAGCGTCACGATCGTCAAGGCGACGAACATGAGGATTAATGGCCCTTTGAGGAGAATGCCGCCCGCAAGGGCCGTCCAGAAAATCGCCGGCAAGGACCATGGCGGGTGAGGAGAATCGTCGCCGCGCTGCCAGGACAGATAAACCCGCGCCAATGCTCCCATCACAGCCACAACCGTCAGCAACAACATCGCGTCGGTCTTGGCGAGCCGCGCTTCCACGTTGAGCAGCACCGAACTGGCCATAATGAGGGCCGCCAGAATGGCGCCGCGCCGGGTGACAAAAGCAAGTGCTGTCCAGTAGGTCAGAAGCACTGCACCGAGCGCCCCGATCAACGACGGGACACGGTAAATCCAGATGCGAACCTGAGCGCGCGGCAGGCCAAGCGCGGAAGCGGCTTCGACCGCCGCCGCCTGCATCCAGTAGATGCCCACCGGTTTTTTGTACCGCACGTCATCCTGAAAACGGATGTCGACGAAATCGCCGCTTTCGACCATTTGTTTGGTCGCTTGCGCAAAGCGCGCCTCGTCCCGATCGATCGGAGGAATGCTGAAGAAACCGGGCAGGAACAACAAGAATCCGCACAGCATCAGGAGCGCAATGGCGCGGACATTATTGGCGGCTGAAAAATCCAGGAGGTCGACGAGACGGCTGCCCCGATCGACCCTTTTTTGAGGTTCGCGCGGCTGTCCAAACCGAGGGCGGGCGTGGGTCTCGCTCATCGGTTCCGCATACGCCGAAACCGCCGTCGCGACAACCGCTTAGCTAGCTACTATTGAATTCTGACAACAACTGTGTCCGCAGCGCCCTTGGCGTCGATAACCGTCAGTCTGGCAAAGCCCGGCCCAGGTGAATCGATCAGACGCTGGCGGCGGCCATCGAGTTCCCCGACCGAAATGCCGTTAACCAGCATGGTGATCGGAAGCACGCCACCTGCCACTTTTACCGGCATCACCGGCGACGACGTTCCATCCCCACCCGATGCGTCGATTTGGGAACCATTGAGCGGAAACTGGATGTGCGGCGCGCGCTCGCCATCCGTTCGAACCAGTTCGCCCAGCGGCCGGTAGCGCCGTAGCGGCAGCGGCAATTTAGCGTTACTGGCCATCAATGTGCCTTTGGGCGGCTTCGGCAAAGCCGCGGGCAGTTTGCCGCTGCGGGCAAAGGCGTCAAACAGGATCGGCGCGGCCGCCGTTCGGCCGACAATGCCGGGCGCTGGCGCGCCATCGGGGCGGCCGACCCACACGCCGATGGTGATCCGGCCGTCAAAGCCGATCGACCAGGCATCGCGGTAGCCATAGCTTGTGCCGGTCTTGAACGCGATCCGATTATGCACGCCGTTCTCCGGCGGAGGCGTCCCCAACAGAACATTGGCTACCTGCCAGGCGGCGACCTGATCCAGCAACCGCTGCGGCTCCCCTGCCGCCTCGTGCTGGCCTTGGAGTTCCCGCAACGGCCGCGTGTTGCCAAGCCTCGCCAACCCCGAATAGAGCATCACAAGATCCTGCAAGGTGATGCCAACGCCGCCGAGACCCATCGCCAATCCGGGCGCCTCGTCTTTCGGCAATTCCAGATTGGCCCCAGCCTGTCTAAGCCGCGAGGACAGCCGGCTTGCGCCGACGCGGTCGAGCAATGCGATCGCCGGCACATTGAGCGACATTTGCAGCGCCTTGCGCACCGGGACCGTGCCCTGGAACGTCATGTCGAAATTTTCCGGCGCATAGGAGCCGAAGCGGATCGGCCGGTCGTCAATCAGGCTTTCCGGGTGAACAAAACCGTCCTCAAATGCCAGACCATAGATGAACGGCTTTAGCGTCGATCCTGGCGAGCGCACCGCGCGGGTCATATCGACCTGACCGGCACGGCGATCGTCGAAATAATCCGGCGAGCCGACCCGCGCGAGCACGTCACCGCTGGCATTATCCACCACGAGAATGGCAACCGAAATACTCGGACCAAGGGCGGTCGCGCGGTCGCGCGCGAGGGTTTCAAGCGCTTGCTGCAGGGGCGCATCGAGCGTCAGCGCAATGACCGGCTTATTCTTCACCGACAACATCGCATTGTCGGCGGAGTGCGGGGCCAGGATCGGCATCGGCTTGCGCAGCTTCGGCACGGGCACTGCCTTCGCGTTTGCTGCGTCGGCATCGGAAACCACGCCCTCTTCGACCATACGGTCAAGCACGCGGTCACGTGCCGCTCGCGCCGCAGCCGGATAGCGATCAAGCCTGCGGTTTTCCGGTGACTGCGGCAGCGCCACCAGCAACGCGGCTTCCGAAAGCGACAAGCGTTTCGGCTCCTTGCCGAAATAGGCGATCGAGGCGGCCCGAACACCCTCGAGATTGCCGCCGAACGGCGCCATCGCCAGATAGAGGTCAAGGATTTGGTCCTTGTTCATCTGCCGCTCGATTTCGATCGCACGTGCGATCTGCCTGAACTTGGCTGAGATGGAACGCTGCCGGCGCGGCTCCATCAGCCGGGCCAACTGCATGGTGATGGTAGAACCGCCGGATACAATATGACCGCGGGTAACCAGCTGAAACGCCGCGCGGATGAGCGCTACGGGATCGACACCGGCGTGAGAACGAAAGCGATGATCTTCGTAAGCGAATAGCAATTTCAGATAGGTCGGGTCGACGTCCGTGGCCGCATTCACCGGCAACCGCCAGCGCCCATCGGCCATCGCATAGGCGCGCAATAATTTGCCGTGACGATCGACGATCGTCGTAGAGACCTCGCGCGCCTGCTCCAGCGGTAGCGGTCCGAGCGAGGCGACCCAGGCGGCGAACGTCACTGCCAAAGTGAGGCCAGCTAGAACCAGCGTCATCCAACCCGTTCGCCTGCGGCTACGAACGGGCCTGATCACGACCGCTTGCTCCGTCTCCGCACTCATTTGGCCGAGCGCACCTCGACCGAACCCGTGCCAGTACGCCCATAGCGCGAAGGATTGTACATGTCTTCGACATAGGCCTGCGGCAGTACATATTTGCCGGGCGAAACCGCCCGAACCACATAGGCGACCGTAAAGATCGACTTGTCATTGGCGGCGCGATCAACGGCCGCCGTGAGGCGGTCATCGCGGAACTCGGTGTTTTCGGGTTCTTTGCCGTCTTCGATCCAAGCCAGCGTGCCGGCGTCTCCAGACGAGACGAGATGCGGATTGTCGATCTCGAAGCCGGCCGGCAGATAGTCCGCTACCATGATGTGGCCGAACTCCGGTTTGGCCTCGGTGATCTTGAGCACCACCGCGAAGCGGTCGTTCTGCTTGACCTTCGAGACATCGGCCGGCTTGCCATCGAGGGTGAAGTAATTGCGCTCGATCTTGAAGCCGTTGGTGGCGGCCGGCTCCGGCGTAATCGGCGAGCCGCCGACCGAAACCACAGCCTGTATCGGCGCATCCCCGGTGTTGGTGATCTTGACCGGCTTGCCCGACATCTCGGTTGCCTTGTAGCTGCGATAGAGCGCGGTCTTGATCGGCGTGCCGTCGACATCAAGCGCCATGGTCTCGTTGGCAAGCGCTCGCGACGCCAGCACCAGCCATGCGTTTTCCTGGGTCGAGGTGTAAGGCGACAGCCCGCGCGCCGCTTCCACGCGCGACACGGCCTGCATCAAGGTAGTCCGAGGCGCATTGCCCTCGCCGGCCAGCGAGACCAGTGCTGCCGCATCGCGCAAGGCGCTGCCATAGTCGACGCGGCCGAATTCAAGCGCAGGCTTCGGCGCAAGACTATCGGCGGCCGCGGCATAGACCCGCTCTGCCCTCGCTCTGTCGCCGACCAGCGCCAGCGCCGCGGCGAGTTGCGCCTTCGCAATCGGCGTCGCCAGATTGTTCAGCTTGGTATCGGCGAGATAGCGCAGATCCCCGATCGGGGCGGTGCCGTTACGGGCAAGCACATAGAGCCCATAAGCGAGGTTTTTCCCGCCGTCTTTTTCGGGTTCTTCGGCATTCACGACCGAATTACGGATGCGGTCGAGCGCGCTGCGAAACAGCACGTCCGGCACGGTAAAGCCCTTCTCCCGCGCCCGTGTCAGGAAATCGGTCACATAGGCATCGAGCCATGCGTCGTCCCCGCCGGCCGACCACAGACCGAACGAGCCGTTCGAACCTTGCCGTGCCAGCAGACGGTCGATGGCATCGCGGATGCGCTGGTCAATCGCGGTATCCATCGCCAGATGGGCGCCTGCGGCCAGATCATTGACGTAAAGCAGCGGCATCGCGCGGCTCGTGATCTGCTCCGAACAGCCATAGGGATAACGGTCGAGGGCTTTCAGGATGGTCGCGGCGTCCAGCGCGTTAGAAAGGCCCGCGGAAATCGAAACGCTGCCGGTGCCTTCCACCAGATCGGAGAACATGTCCGCAGTCAGCGTCAGGCTCTCGCCCTTGGCCAGGGTGCGGATCGAGCGGCGCGTGAGCACCTGTGTCGCCGGCTTCACCTCCAGCGCATAATGCCGCGCCAGCGTCAGTCCGTTCGGCCCCTTGATATCGACATCGAGACTGGCCGTGCCGGTGCCACCGGCATCAAGGGCCAGCGACATCGACGCCCGCTGTTTGGCGGCGAGTTTCACCGATGTCACGGGATTGCCGCTGACTTTCACCGGACCCGAGGTTTTCACGCCGACGGTATAGTCGCCAGGCGCGCCTTCGACATTATCGAGATCAAAACTCATCGTGCCATGATCACCGTTGAGCAGGAAACGCGGCAGCGTCGCCGTCAGCACGACGGGATCGCGCACGGTGACATCAATCGTGGCGCGACCGAGTTTGGTCGCCGTCCACGCAATCGCCATCACCCGTGCGGTGCCGGCGAATTCCGGAATATCGAAACTCACCTCAGCGGTGCCGTCGGCGGCAACCGTCACGATCCCGGAATAGAGTGCGAGCGGCTTCTGTGTCGGCGGGCTGCCTTGCAATTCCCCCGCGCTGTCGCCGCCTGTCTTGAGCTGACCGCGGGTGCCCTGCATGCCATCGATCAACTGGCCGTAGAGATCGCGGACTTCGGCACTCATGCGGCGCTGGCCGAGATAGTAGTCGTCGGGCGCCGGCGGCTTGTAGTTGGTGAGGTTGAGGATGCCGACGTCTACCGCGGCAACGACGACCTTGGCGTCTTCGCCGGGATTGAGGCCAGTCAATTTCACCGGCAGCTTCATGGTGGTGTTGGGGCGCACCAGCGCCGGCGGCGACAGGCTGACGGCGAGCGTGCGCGCCTTCTTGTCGATGCCGAACCATTTGAGTCCGATGGCGCGGCCCGGCATACGCAGCGCGGCCGCATCAAGCGGACGGCGCAAGGTGGCGACCACATAGGCGCCGCTCCCCCAATCCTTGGCCACGGGAATCTTGACCTGGGCGGTGCCTTCCTTGATGTCCGTGGTTTGCGTGGTCAGCAGCCGATCGCCGAGAACATTGATCGTCAGCTTGCCGGCGGCGCGCGCATTGACCGAGACCACCATGGTATCGCCGGACTGGTATTCCGGCTTGTCGATCGAGGTTTCCAACAGATCGGGCGTATCGGCGCTGCCGTCCGAATACCAGCCGACGTCGAACTGGACCGAGGTCAGCGGACCGTCTTCGGCATCGGCCGATTTGACATCAAGGCGATAGCGCCCGGGCTGCGGCGACAGGGTGATGCGTGCGGGCTTGTCGACTGCGACCGTTAGATCGCCATCTTCCACACGCTTTGTCGACTTGACCGGCTCAAACTCCCAGGAGGAATTCTGGCGATACCATTGATAGCGGGACTCGATCTTCAAGAGTTCGTAGCGCAGGCCGTCGCGCGACAGCTGCTTGCCTTCGGGCGAGACAAACACGACGTCGAATGCGGCCTTGTCACCCTCCGCGACGTTCTTGTCGCCGAACAGCGGCTTCACGCCGATCATGGCCGCAGCCGGCGTCACCGGCAGCACGATCTTGCGTTCAACTGCGCGGCCGCCTGCTTCCGCCATGCGGATGAATATCTGCGCTTCCTGCGGACGGCTGGAAGTCGGTGGTTTAGCAAGGCTGACCGGGAAGGTGGCGACACCGTTGGCGTCTGATTCCGGCAAGTCTTCAATCGGGGTTCGCTCGTTGCTGGCGTTTTCCTCATCCGCTACGCCGAACTGATATCCGGCGAAGCCCGCGCGCCCCTCGGCCGGCGCTACCAGCATGTCGCCTTCGAGCTGAAGGCCGGAGGCCGGCGCGCCATAGAGGAAATGGCCGTCCACCTTAAGCTCTACCGGAGCATCCACCTTGATCTGCTTGTCTTTGCTGATGACGTCGAAGTCGATGCGTTCGGGAACATAGTCTTCGACCATAAAGGTCGTTTCACCCACCGAACTCCCCTTCGGATCGGTGAAGGCGCGCACCCGCCAGGTCCCGGCCGGAACGGCCGAATTGAGCGCCAGCGCCAGCGTCCGGCCGCCTCCGCCCTGATCAGGCAGCACGGCGCGGCGGAATTCGACGCCATCGGGGCGCTCAATCACCAGGGTCAACGGGCCGCCGGAAATCGCATTGCCCAGGCCATCGCGCACAAGCGCTGTGAGATAGACAGTTTCATTAGATCGGTAGACGCCTCGCTCGGCATACACGAAGGCATCCGCCCCCGACGGCACCGCCCTGCCCGAAACGCCGCGATCCGACAAGTCGAACGCATTGGATTTCAGGCTGAGAAAGGCATAGTCGGCCTTGTCGTTGGTCACCGTCAGCATGGCCGGTGAAAGACCGCCCTCGCCGCGCGCCAGACCTGCCTCGAATACCGCATGACCGGTGTCGTCGGTCTTGCGAGTAGCGAGAATCTCGTTGTTGCGCGCCACCAGTCGGACCTCGGCCTTGACCACGGCCTCCGTCGACGCCAGCGAATTCACGAACACATGGATGCCGTCGTTGCCCGAAAACGCCGCCAGTCCGAGGTCCGAGACGATGAACCATTGCGTGGCCAGTCCGCCACCGTCGTCGCCGCTGCTGTCGCTGCCCGGTCCCTTGGCGGCCGCGGTCATGACGTAAACGCCGGGCTGCATGGCGCCGAGCGCTTCATCGACCGGAAACGCCGTCGTGACGTCCTGGTTGAGCGTCATCTCGGTTGCGAGCTGGCCGGACCAGACCTTGACGCCGCGCTCATCGCCCAGACTGGACAATTCGTAGCTGTTCAAGGCGCGCTGAAAATCGCCGTCGATCACGGTGCTGATCAGGTTGCGGTCGCCGATCCGGAACACATTGACCGAAACCGAAGGAGTATTGACGCTGACCAGCGGAATGCCGCGCTGGCCGGTGCGCGGCAGCACATAGGCACGCCCTGTAAAGCGGACGAACGGTTTGCGGTCGCGGACATAGATGTTGAACTCTGCCGACTTCGGCAGGCCTTCCCTGACGGTCGACGGCAGGCCGGCGCGCAGGTTGATATTATAGCGCTCGCCATGTTTCAGGCCGTCGACGCAGAGCTGCTTGGCTTCGGAAGTGAGCGCCGGCTTGTCATTGCCGGCCAACGCCACGAACGGTGCGAAGTCGGTGCGTTTGGCAAGCTCCTCGGAGAACTGGAAGCAAGCCCGCGGCGAGGCCGAATCTGAATCGATCGTATAGTCGAGCAGCCGGAAGCCATGCTCGTCACGCATCTTTTCGTATTGGCCACGCACCTCGGCGACCTCGCGCTGGTCAAGCGAAAGCCGCAAGGCGTCGAGCGCCGGCCGCCACAGCTTGCGCTCCGACAGCGCCCGGCCGAGCACGGCGAGCGCATCCGCCTCGTCGCCCGCGTTCGCAGCCCGCTGGTAGGCGATATAGGCCGCCGTCGAGGCGCGTTCGAGCAGGAAGGTCTGCTCGCTGGAAGTCGCGGGACGGATCTGGAAGATGGTGCGGGCAAGCCGCTGCCAATTGCCACTGTCGTCGGGCGCGGTGGCGGCGATTTGTCCGAGGATTTGCAGGCCGGTCTTGAAATCATTGCGCTTGAAGGCGGCATCCGCGTCGCCCTTCAGGGCCGCGCCGGACTTGTTCACGGCGCCTGCCTCGCTCTTGATCTGGGCCTCGAGCTTGATCGCCGAATCGGCGAGGTCGTCGCGCTTGAACGGCTTGTCCGCCGCCTGGGCCGGCGGAAGGCCGACTGAAATCAAGGCAAACGACAGCGTGGCGCCAAGCAATGCCGCCCGAACCAACCCGATCATGATGGAGCTCCCGTGCGGCGAATGCGCCGCCATTCAAAAGAAGTGCGCTAAAAGGTGACGGACTCGTGGCGAAAAAGCCAGGGCGCGAAAAAATCGCATGCGACATGTGTCCAAGGCCTCAAATACCTTAACCCCGCCGCCGTCGCGGCGCAGCAAAAAGGTAGGACCGGCCGAAGCCGTCATTCCGGCCAGCTAGCCTTTGTCGCAAGTCACTGGAAATCGGTTCGGTGATGCTTGGCCAGAATGCTGATTTTTTACATTCGGTGGTGTAAAAGGCGCCCAACGGTCCCATAGCTCAACTGGATAGAGTAACGGATTTCTACTCCGTGGGTTGCAGGTTCGAATCCTGCTGGGATCGCCACGTCATTTTCCAGTCCCCGAGATTTCAATTGGTTGAGTTTCCTTTTGGCTCACCGGGTCCGAAGGTGAGCCAAATCCTGTTCCTGAAATGACCTTGGCGCCCGCGCTCTCCGCAAGTTTGATGCGGTTTGCTTCTTCGATATACCGCTGCGCCTCACCGATTGTTTTCCAACCGAACCACGCCATGAGCTCTGGAGCCGTTGCGCCATAGAGCGCGTGACGAACGGCGGCAGCCTTGCGCAAACCGTGGGCCGCACATTGTGGCAGCCCGGCTTCATCGCACCGATCGCGAAACCAATTGCCCAGCCCGGCCGCGGAAAATGGTTGCCCGTTTTCGGTCGTCAAAAAGGCGAGCTGATCGGATTTCGAATGCCGCGCGAGCTCGGCAATAAGCTCCGGCAATAGAGGAATATCAAACTGAACATTGGTTTTCTTGCGCCGCATCGACAGCTTGCCGTCCTTGTTGACGTGCTGCCGACCCATGCGCGCTACGTCGGAGCGCGCGTGACCAGTTTGGAGAAACAGCTCAAGGGCCAGCCTCGCTTTCGTGCCTGGCGCGTGGCGCGTTTTAAATTGAGCCACCTCGTCTGCTGACCAGGTGTGGAATCCCCCTGTCCTTTTCATCTTTGCGAGCTTCATGCCGACGAGCGGATCGGCTTTGATCATCCTGAGGGACAGGCAATGATCGACGAAGCCGCGTAACGCCTTTTTCCAATTACGCGATGCAGCGGGGCTTTTCTTATCGAGGATGATTTGGATCGCAGTCGAATGTATCAGCGCGATTCGCTTATCGCCGTGATCGTTCCTGAATTTCTCGAGGATGGCGCGGCGGCTATTCTGCGTACTTTGCGCGAGCCCTTTGGTGAAGGAAGCCGACTGATAATAAGAAACCAGCGCGGCGTTCACGGTTCCAGGAAGCGTGCGGTCGGAGCCTATCGACGGCGGCGCAGCCTCGCTGCTCATTGCGGCGTCATAGACCTCCATAAATCTTGGGGACCACGGCAAAGCGCCGTCCGGGATTCGCAGCCTGATCTTCTTCTGACCCGGGCGCCGGAGATAATAAACCCGCAGACCGTGTCGATTATCATGCTCGTGGACGAATGGTGGGTTCTTACGACGATCGATCATTTGACCGAATCCCACTCATTTGCAGGGTGCGGGGGCGCAACTTGTTCCGGCGCGCCGGCGATCACGACTATCTTGCCGTCACGGTCGATCTCAACACGCCTCACGCCGATACCGGCCGCGACGGCGCCTTTCAGCGCCTTGGTGACGTCCCCCTGCTTAAAGGATTGAGCGCCGCGGGACATCAGGCGTTGCCCGCCCGCTCTTCGTCCATGCGGACCCGAATAGCGCGAATAATCTCGCTGTTCTGCGAAGCGCCATTTCGTTCAGCCTCCCGCTCGATCCAAGCTTTCACATCACGAGGCAGCCGAACTAAAACTCGCTCCGCTTCAGTCTTGCGGATCATGCTTTTCTCCTTGCATTAACGATGATATCGCTGTGCCATATCCCCGTCAATTGAAATATGGCACGGTGCCATCAATGAAAAGACCGAAGAAGAAGCCGCAAGCACTTACCGGAAGGGCGTCCGATAAATTCATTTTGCGACTTCCTGACGGAATGCGTGCGAAGATCCAAGCGCTTGCTGAGCAAAAGGGCAGGTCAATGAACTCGGAAATTGTTGCTGCCCTGGAAAAATATATAGAAGCCGACGACAGTATTGGACTGGTTTGGGACGCTATCGAGGAAATCCAAAACCAAATTCGCGACCTAACGCGATCAGGTCGGGACCCAAACGACGACTAGGGTTAGGAGGTTGCCTGACAATTTATGCGACGCTGAATGGCGTGTCTTGAACCGTACGAACAACAACGGCAAGCAGCGCGGCAGCAGCCCGCTTCTTGATCGGAAATGTCAAGCGACGAAAACGATATCGCATGCACATAACTGACTTATATAGATAAAATCCAAACCCGATCCGGAACAAAGGCCGAAAATTTGAAGCCGGTCAGCGCTGGCTAAGCGGTATTAGGATGGCATTCCCGCTGGGACGTTCCGAATGGCCGTGGACGGCAACGAATCCCCTCGGCGGAAGTTGCTTCAGACACCAAAACCGGGGAAAACCCCGATGACGGCAGGTTCCGCAGCCGATAGACTGCGATTAATTCAAAGGATTCGCGGCATGTCGTCGACCGCTACCAAGCCCCAGACGCCAGCGCATCCACCACGTCGACGAAGCGGGTACACGCCGCCGCGCGATCGGCATTCATATCCGTTCGCCGATCTTTTGTTGCGCATTGGCCGCGCGCCTCTTGAAGATCGGCAGATGAACTTCTTGAGGGACGCGTCTCCTCGTCGCGAGGCGTCCGTATTTTATGCCGGCGAACTGGATCTCCTCGATGCCCCGACGGTCTCAATTGTCGGTACGCGCGAGGTGTCCGACGCTGGCTGGAAACGCGCATCCCAGCTCGCCCGTGAACTTGCGAAAAGTGGAGTGACGGTAGTTAGTGGCCTCGCGAAGGGCGTGGACACCGCGGCTCTGACCAGCGCGATTTCTAATGGAGGCCGGGTTGCCGCTGTGATCGGAACGCCACTCGATAAAGCGTATCCCGCGGAGAACGCCGAGCTGCAACAGCAGATCTATGCGGATCATTTACTGCTGTCGCCCTTCAACGAAGGTGATCGAGTCTTCAAGTCCAACTTCCCGGTTCGGAATCGCGTCATGGCCGCCGTCAGCGACGCCACCGTGATCATCGAAGCATCGGACACGTCCGGCACGCTCCATCAAGCCGCAGAGTGCGTGAGCCTCGGCCGCTGGCTATTTATCGCCAAATCTGTCGTCGAGGACAGAAACTTGAAGTGGCCGGCGCGGTTCTTAGGGCAACGCAAGGTGGGGGTGCTTTCGTCTTTCGACGAAATCATCAGCGCAATTGGACAGCCTTAAACTCATTAGCGTTTGCTCGTATTTGACGGACACCGATGTTGAGTGGCGCCCGGAAGATCATCGCGCATCCAAGATGGTGAAAGCGATCAAGGGGGATACCATCAACGGCTATTTTTCAAGCCCCGTTGGCGGCGTCTGGCGCAAATACAATCAAGGCAATGTCCACGAATTTGTCGACCGGGTCCCGCGGGCACTGGCAACCAATATCAAACGACACAATAGTGCGCCAGCAACGCTTGTTCCGATTCCCAACTCGCACGTCGTTGCAACCGATACGCCAGGCTTCAAGACGTTGGAGATGGCCAACAAGATCGCCGCACACAGCGGCGGCTTGCTGATCGTCAAGCCAGCTCTCGTCTTTCACACGGTGCAGCAAAAATCTCGCCACGGTGGTTCGCGCGATCCTGACTATTTCGAGAAAGCCTACAAGCTGGTTGAGGAGGTCGACGGTCCAATCATTCTCTTCGATGACGTGAGCACGAGCGGTGGACATTTGATCGGTGCCCATCGGCTCCTGCACGACGCAGCAAACAGCCCCGTCGTGTTGGCCTGCACATTCGGCCGCGCCACCAAAGTGCAACGGGAAAACCCGGTGGGGCTTCTCGAGGAGCAGATCGAGCTCTAGGCGCGCCCTGCTTGCGCATCGCGGCGCCTGGCACCCCAACCCCTAGCGGCTTTCCTCCACGCCCGATCGGCGGAATCATGAGGGATGCCAGCCCTCACCCGCCGCCGCGGCGACAATCCGCACCAAGTGACGTGGCACGTCTACTACGGCGACGTGCACGTGGGCACGATCGGCGAGCGGGCCGGCGTTCCGTTCGACGTCGATCAATGGCAATGGTCGTGCGGCTTCTATCCTGGCCTGCATCCGGGCCAGCATTGCTATGGGACGGCCGCCAGCTTCGGCGAGGCGCGCGCCGGCCTAGAGGCGGACTGGAAAGGCCTCCTGCCTGAGATACCTGAAGGTGCTTTCGAGGAGTGGCGTCATCAGCGGGATTGGACAGAACGCAAATATGCAATGTGGTCGCGCGGCGAGAAGTTGCCGTCGCAAATCCCGTCATCAATGATGCGATGCCCGTGTGGCGATCGATTCGACAGCCACGATCCGGAGCGCAGCTACGTTCACCGCCTGCACATTTACGCGAGAGACCGAGATAATGAAATTCGTCGAGCCGAACGCCTTCACTGATCCCGATGTAGCCGCTCGCACGCTGGTTGAGATCGCCAGCACTGTCGAGGCTGTGCAGGACGGCCGCATCTTCATCGAGATGGTGAACCAGCCATTCCTCAATGCCGGCGCCCCGCCGGGTCAATTCCGCGCGGCCCTGGCGCGTGCGATTGAGCTTGGCTGGCTCTGGCGTCATGAGAGCGGCACTTATGCGAAGTTCACACCGGCCGGTGCGAACCTATTCGCGTGAAATCCTCCAAACCCCTGGATCTTCCTGCTGCGGTTGCTCACGCCTTTGTCAATGACATGCGCGCGTTTTTTGCCGAGCCGAACCAACTCAAACGGGACCAGATCGCCGTTCGACAGCTTCACGCTCTGAAAGAACACCAGGGGCCTCGTGACAAGAAGCTACGGCTCAGTGACGTCAAGGAGATGTTCACGCAGATGAAAGAGTTGTCCGGTCAGAGGCAGCCGGGTCCGCGGTGAGGTACGTCCGGAGCACTTCTTGGTTAAGGGTCGAATCGCGGCCGCAAACACCATGATGTGCCAAATTGGAACCCTGCAAATTACCCCGTACCCAGATTGTCGAGGTTGACGGCCCGCGAAAGAAAGAGGTCTATTTGCGCCAGCACAGGTTGCCAGGCCAACGTCTTTGACAGACCACCCATCTTACGCCAAGCCGACAATTGTCGAGGTGACGTGCGAGATCGCCTTCGTTCGACAGTCGAGCGATCGATTCAGTTCGCGCTCCCTCTACGCGCTTTTCGGTGACGAGTTTCCCGAAATGCAGACGTTGATCGGCAACATGAACCTGCAAATTTTCGTCGGACCGCCAGGAGCCATTCCGCCCGCTGTGCAGGCGAGCCCGCAGGCGGCTGTTGGGGGGTTTAGACTGGGTAACGCTGCTAACAACGAGTTTATCCAAGTATCTGGAGCGAACTTCGTCTATCAACTCGTTGGGGGGACCTACCCGGGCTGGCCGGCTCTTAAGGAAAAGCTACTGGATCACTGGTCGAAGATTAAAGGCGAGGTGAAGCCGGCGAAATTGATCAAGATCGGCCTTCGTTACGTAAACTTGGTTGCAAAAGAACCGAATCACACCCATCTAGGGGACTGGTTACAGCCGTCGGCTGATCTTCCTCCGACGTTGATTGCGTCAGAAGGGCACTTCTTGGCTCGCATAGAAAGCTCGCCGTCAGCCGGCCATTTAAAACTAGTTTCCTTAGGAAATCAGGATCCAGGCATATCGACTGAGCACGGCGGGATCATTTTCGATATCGATCGAATTTGCCAGGAAGGTGAAATCCCGATGGATACGATTTCGGAAAAATTAGAGATATTGCACGACGATGTCTGGACGACCTTCGATTCGGCGAAGACCCCGTTACTGCACGCTCGCCTCCGAGGAGAGTAGATTTTGAATCAGGTTTCGCAGGCATTCACCTCCGGCCGAGCCGGCACCGGTCAGACCAACATCACGATGACTGGCATGCCCGCATGGGCTGTCGGCGCGGCGATGTTTACGCTCAGTTTAAATCCGTTGGGCACAGGCGTCAGCACCCTTTCAAACGAACTCGCTCGCGCACAGCAAATCTCACCCTTCGCTCGCAAAGACGGCTTCTTCGACCGTGTTGCCGACTATGCTTCCGATGATTGGGATGGTGACGGAGCGGTTGCCGTTTCGGCGGACGAGGTTGCAAATGCACGTTCGCTACTCAACGCCCTTAACGTTAGCAATCCCGAAATCGTAGCTGGTTCGGACGGATCGATATGTATGGAGTGGATTCGACAGAGCTCCACAGGCGAAAAGAAAGTTTACGTCGACGTCGGCCCCAAGGGAAAAGTGCTGACTTTCGCGCGGTTTGGCCAGTCATCTCCAATCGAAAAGCACTTCAATGAATACGGTCCGGACGTCATAGATCATCTCCGCGTCCTTTTTAGCATCTATGCGGCATAGGCTTGTTTGTGAACGCGGGAGATGCAGCAGAACCTGACGAAGTTTGGCTGCGTCCTGTGACAAACGAGACGCACCTCAAGCGAAACACCGTTCATCATGGAGCGCTGAAAAAGTGGATCGCACCGCCCGATGATCCGGCAAAGCCGTGGAAGCTCGAGGTTTCTGGTCGGCTCCGTTCATTGGTCGATAACATCTCTGCAGACGCAGTTCAAAGCGTCGATGCGCAGAAAGCAAAGCTGATGGCCTCCGGCAAGCCAGTTCCAAGTGTCCTGAAATATTGCGGGATTCTTTATTCGCAAGCCAACGATGTGAGAGCAATAGCCGAATTTGATGGTGACGTGATCTTCGATCCTACCGAGGATCCGGCGCACGCAAACATCGTGATCAAGGATAAAGGATTAGATGAGATACTTACGGTAACCGACACGCTCATCCGGAAGCTAGTCTTTCTGCAGGCAAATCAGGTTTCCCAGAATGCGCTCTTCTCTTCATGCGCATAAACGTCGATTACGAATAAATCGAGGATCGGTGCCTTCCTTCGAGCCAACGAGGGCAAGATACGCTGTCGGCGCCCCGCGAGTGGTAGTGGCATTTTCCCGAATTTTGGCAGCCGTGCGACCGCTCGTGGAGGAAGCGATGGTTGGCGATAAGGTCGCGACAAAGGCCTAAGTGGACATTTGCCGGAAAATCTTCGATCGTCTCCGATGCCCGTCCGGACAAAATGAATTGCGTGCATGGATGACGATGTGCAAGCTCCGCCGTCTCCTTGCGGCGATTCTGTAGTACTATGGCCAAGCTGGGGTAGATCAGTCTCTTGTCGATGCTGTAGAAGCCTGACGATACATCCACAAAGTCGACAGGTAAGGCACTCGCTTGATCCTGAAAGGCAGTCGCGCCGCGGCGGTCGAAGCTATCGTCGCCCGTTTTTAGCGAAATCCTTACCGAGGTTTCAAGACCAAGGCTCCGGCTTTCCAGAGCCCAAGCAGCCGCGAGCGCGAGGCAATCCGCTGAACCGTCGTATAATCGCGCGTCGAAAAGAAGACTGAAGAGGTAGCCGTGGGCCGCATGTAGCTGCACGTGTTTGAACCCAGCTTCGGCCGCCAGTCGGGTGCCGGCACGCAGATCGGTGAAAAGCTGCTGCAGTTGGCTCGACTCAACGCTGGCCGCGATCGCTCGACTTTTGGCGATCGCCTCGGTCCAATCTTTCGGACGGAAGCTCGTAGCGCCGGCATATCCTTCCCAAGTAGTGGCAAGCTGAATGCCTGGCATCGTGCCCCGAGATGCAATCGCCGAAGCGAGCGCCTTCCATCTCGGGTATCGCGAAATCCTCGGCGTTACCGCATTGACACCATAACCGCCTGGTATAACGACATTGCCGACGATGGCGCACGTGAGCGAGCGCGAACTCCGTTCTTCGTAGAAGGCAACCATCCGCTCATCAGGCGTGCCGTCGTGGACGTAGCCGGTGTTCAGACCGACGAAGAACGTCCTTCTAAGACCGCTTAAGATATTCATACCGATCATCGTTCAATCGCATCTTCTCGATCACTACCTTTTCGAGATCTGCGCCAATTAGGTGAGCGAGCCGCAGCAGGTAGATCTGGGCGTCGGCAAGCTCCTCCCGTAGCTTGGGCACGGCGTCGGCGAGGTCCGGGCCCTGGTAGCCCGGACGCGTAAAGGTCAAGTCGACCTTCTTGATTAGATTCGCAAATTCACCGATTTCTCCGATCAGACCCACCAAATCCTTGGAGATCTGATTGCAGCGCTCCTCGTCGCTCGCCAGGTCGACCGGAAACCCGTGCTTGCGATCGGCCTCTATCTGGCGGCGAACGAGGCTTGCAAGCGACTCCACGCCTGTTCCCGTCACTTCTCGATCGACGGGTATTGGCTCGCTGAGCCTAGGATCGCCGGCCAGTTGCTCGCGAGTTTTCTGCAGTTGATGTTTTATGGGCCATATCTCGGTATCGAACCCGTGCTGTCCTTGATACGGGCGGCGGGCGGGAGTTTCGAGTATCGTGAAATCTACCTTTGCTATGCGCTCCAACAGCGGAAGCATGATGTACTTGTCGCTAATGTTCTGGGTCACGATGCCTATGCGGCCTCGGAAACCGGGGTCGGCATAGGTAGCGACCGCGCTAAGTCCGACACTGAACAGCGATCCCTTGCTAACGATGCGGGCGAATACGTCGGCGTTAAGCGCGAGGCGTTCGTGGGTAATAAGAACGACACGGTGGCCGGGCTTGATAAGGATGTTGCCGCCCGGATCGACCGACCGTGGCTTCTCACTTTCCGTAAGGTCGTAGTAGACGTTCCCCATTCGCAGTTCGTAGCAAGCGCCGACGCACCCCTCTGGGACCGCGTCGAGCACAAGCTCGCCGCGCACAATGGCGGCTTCGATCTCATGATCCGCAAGCGTCTTGGTCACGTTCATTCCAGCGTACTCCACGGCTTTCCGATCCCCTCCCAGGGTGATACACGTTCCGCGTGCCCGCGTCGCCCGCATCCTGCTGCAGCGTTTACCTGGAAAGCCTCATCGACGCGAAGGGGCAGCATCTGCCGTGCGGCTTTTCGACCGGATTTCTATATGCCGGTCCGGGAGCGACGCGCTGGCTAGTGACGAACTGGCATGTCGTAACCGGCAGAAGACCCGACGATCCCGGAATGCTGATAGGCAAGAAGTCGTCCAGTCCGAGCCGGCTGCGGTTCGGGATCGCGGATCCGCATGGCGTCGGCTGGCAGCAGATGGAGGTCGTCCTTTACGGTGCTGACGGACCGACTTGGATCGAAACCGATCGCGAAAAAGGTGTGGACTTGGCGCT
>Ga0208193_1000360_pt1 | contig 26910 bp, 15 predicted proteins | sample June2015DPH_17_2_FD_184716 | JGI IMG/M metagenome (GOLD analysis project Ga0208193, IMG submission 184716) | Peatland microbial communities from SPRUCE experiment site at the Marcell Experimental Forest, Minnesota, USA - June2015DPH_17_10... | ecosystem: Environmental > Terrestrial > Soil >... | reverse complement strand
TTTTTTTTTTTTATTAAGACATATTCTCATCTAAGATTCGAACTTAGATCTAAATATTAGAAGTATCCTGCTCTACCATTGAGCTAATGAGAGTTTTATTATTATGAATATAGGATTAAATTCCCTTTTTTAGTATTCATATTTTTTATTTCAGGTTTTCTGCATAAGACTGAATAATTCCTTTTTTCCATAAGATTGAATAATTTATATAAATTAGGCAACATATAATAATAAGAAAGCCATCATTAAAGCAAATAAACCTGTAGCTTCAGCAAAAGCGAAACCTAAGATAGCGTATGAAAATAATTGACCTCTTAATGAAGGGTTTCTAGCTACACCTAAGATTAATGCACCAAAAACTACACCAATACCCACACCTGCACCTATTAAACCTGTAGTAGCTAATCCTGTTCCAATTATTTTAGCTGCTTGTATCATTTATTTATTTAAATTAAATATCGTACAAAGGAAACCTTTATAATTTTTATTTGTTAAACATTTTTATTTTTAATAAAAATATTGAAAACATTTATTGTTATTAATTCATCTATAATAATTAGGAATTATTAGATTAGAAATTATTAATTTTTATATAGGGTTATGGAGGAATCGAACCCCTTATTTAAGATCTGCAATCAAAACGTAGAACCATCTACAACATATCCCTAGTACATATATGTTTATATAAAGTACTTCTCTTACTCTATATATAATATATATACCACCTATTGCTAGTAATAAATTGTATTACGTTACGAATAGTGTTGTGGGGTCATGGATTGCCTGATCCTACTTCCCCTACCGAGCCCGCTCAGGTTTTACTTAATAGAAACTTAAAAGGTGAGCAACCTAATGATATAGAAAGCAATTGGTCCAAGATGACGTTATTAAAATCCAACATATTTTTATGAACCAAATACCCATTATTTAAAAATAAACATAAACGATAAAATTAATATTATTCATCTGGTTTTCTATTAATTTGTATAAATTCAATTCTAGAGTTAAGAAGAGTCGCTTTAGCTTCTGCTCTAACTTTTTGCATATTTAAATCCTGCAAATCTCTTAAAATCGTATTCTTTAATCTATGTTCATAATCGCTTGTGGGTATATCAGGCACTTTTGATAATGTTTCTTGTGCATATGATGTTTTTTGATTAATGACTTGTATGTATTTCAAATAATTATCTCTTTGTTCTATGGCAGTCTTTAAATCCATTTTCTTAAACTGACTTAGAATATGAGAGTTATAATCAATATGTTTACATATATCATCACGAATTGGTACTTCACCTCCAGGTACATTAAATCCAGGTCCTGGATTAATTGTTTTAGGAAAGAATACCGATGCCGGATCAACACCAGGGAAAACTCTAGATCATGTAACAAAAGGTGGTTCTGTACAATGACCAGGTCCAAGTTCTATAGGATGCACTCTTCTATCTACACCCTTTCCTTTATCCAGAGGTTTAGTATCATTAGCATTAACATCATTACCCTCTGTATTAACTTTATCTATACCCTTTCCTTTATCTTTATGTTGGCTTGAATCGTGCCCATCATCAGATTCCATAGCGTTAAATAATTTAGGCTTTAAATCTTTTGGAGGAGAACTCTGTCCAGAACCAATCGTATCATAACCATAAAGAAATTGATTTAAATTAAAATTGATACCTTTTAACCCCAAATACTCCGATAATCAGCCAATAACTGCTGTATTTATAGTTCAACCTAATAATCCTATAGCGACATTATTTCAGAATTCACAATATTCTATGTGAAAATCCCCTGAAATCATGTATTTAATAAATGCTACCACTGTAATGGTAACTAATGCACCAGCAAATTTAGCCAAAGTAAAATTAACTAGTAAAATGTTAAACGTTTTTTTTGTTGTTTGTAGAATGAATTTCATGTTTTTGTTTATCTTGTTCATAACATTAACGCAGTTATTCCACGGTACTTTTTAAGCGGTCAAGTTGTACATCTCTTAAATGAAACTAACGTCTTTATATAAAATACTTCTTTTATTAAGTCCTATTATCCTTATCCCTAGATTAAATCTAAAGTCCAGCGAGTCACATATAAACACCAGTGAGGTAGTCCAAACAACAATTAAACCCCTCAAAGAACCCTATACATCTACGGGAGCTAACAAAATTTTCGATTATAACGTCATAAATGTAACAATTGTTACATTTATTAAATACAATCATAAATAAATATACTTATGATTATTATAATCACAAATAAAACAAAATTATAATAATAATATATATATTTGTAATTAAACCTTGGTCTTAATGCTTCTTAATATACATTGAAAAATATACTAAATAAGTATAATTGTAACAGTTATATACTTTAAATACATCAAGATTGCTACCCATCTAAGATTCGAACTTAGATCTAAATGTTAGGAATATCTCGCTCTACCATTAAGCTAATGGGTATTATTCTTTAGATATATCCTACTTTTTTGTCATATATCCGATTACTAATATCCCTTAAAAATTAAACAAGAAAATTTGATTAAATTATTTCTTCTTTTTTATTTTAGTAAAAAAGAGTAACTAACTCCACTAAAAATAACACTTTGTAAAGGTAAACTAACAAATGCATGAGGTTTAGGTGGACTAGTTAATGCTCATTCAAGAGAATTATAACTTCTATTTAATAGTGTTTGTAAACTATCACTATAGAATTGTGGAGTTAATCAAGGATATCTGCTAGTAGCTTTACCTTCAACTAACTGTACATAAACTATATATAAAAATAATCATGTAGCTACCACACTAATAATACTACCAAAACTACTTATTAAATTTCATCCTGCAAATGCATCAGGATAATCACTAATTCTTCTAGGCATTCCTTGTAAACCTAAAAAATGTTGAGGGAAGAATGTAACATTAACTCCGATAAATAGTAATCAGAAGTGAACTTTACCTAACATTCTGTTATAATCTAATCCTAATATTTTTGGTATTCAGAAGTATCACGCACTAAATAAAGCAAATACTGCACCCATACTTAAAACGTAATGGAAATGAGCAACTACGTAGTAAGTATCATGGAAAGCAATATCAAGAGAAGCGTTAGCTAAAACAACTCCACTTAATCCTCCAATTGTAAACATGAAAACGAAACCTAAAGCAAATAACATTGAAGGTGTTAATTGTAAAGATCCTCCATAACATGTAGCTAATCAAGAGAATATTTTTATACCAGTTGGAACAGCTATAATTAATGTAGCGGCTGTGAAGTAAGCTCTTGTATCCACGTCTAAACCGACTGTATACATGTGATGGCTTCAAACCACAAAACCTAATACACCTATAGACATCATGGCATAAACCATCCCTAAGTATCCAAACACACTTTTGTTAGAGTTAGCGGATATTGTAGTACTTATTATTCCAAAACCGGGTATAATTAATATATAGACCTCCGGATGTCCGAAGAATCAGAAAAGGTGTTGGTAAAGTATAGGATCACCACCTCCTGCTGCTTCAAAGAATGATGTATTAAAATTTCTATCAGTTAATAACATTGTTATTGCACCTGCTAACACAGGTAATGATAGTAATAATAATACTGCTGTAACTACGACAGCTCAACCGAATAAAGCTAGTTTATGTAATCTTATCCCGGGACTTCTCATATTTAGTATAGTAGTTATAAAGTTTATTGCACCTAATAAACTACTTATACCTGATAAATGTAGACCAAATATAGCTAAATCTACACTTGGTCCACTATGACTCTGTATTCCACTTAATGGAGGGTAAACAGTTCATCCTGTACCTACTCCATTTTCTATACCACTAGCAAATAAAAATAATAGTAAAGCAGGTGGTAATAATCAGAAACTTATGTTATTAAGTCTAGGAAAGGCCATATCAGGACCACCAACTAATAAAGGTAATAAAAAATTACCAAAACCACCTATTAACGCAGGCATAACCATAAAGAATATCATTAATATAGCATGAGCAGTAATGATACTATTATATAGTTGATTATCCGCGATATATTGAACACCAGGCCCACTTAATTCTAATCTAATTAAAACAGAAAAAGCAGTACCTAATAATCCAGAGAATAAAGCAAATATTAGATATAATGTTCCTATATCTTTCGCATTTGAAGATAAGAATCAACGTTCGGTTCATAAAGATATGTTGGATTTTAATAACGTCATCTTGGACCAATTGCTTTCTATATCATTAGGTTGCTCACCTTTTAAGTTTCTATTAAGTAAAACCTGAGCAGGCTCGGTAGGGGAAGCTGGATCAGGCAATCCATGACCCCACAACACTATTCGTAACGTAATACAATTTATTACTAGCAATAGGTGGTATATATATATTTAAAAGTTTTCATTTTTTTTTTTTTACAGGGCTTACACTAATATTAATTAATAGTATAAAAGAAATATAAATTTTATTTCGTAGAATTATCAGCTTATATAAATAATTACATATATTATATTTATAAAATAACAACATACGTATACAAGCTAAAATAATAAATTATTTTTATTTCTAATGATAAATAAAAATAATTTATTATAAGTATTACAAACATAAAAATAGACAATATGAGGCATAAAACATATATTGTTAAATACTTTAGTATTGTATTGTGTTGGACTAAAAATATAAGTAATAATATTTAATACACGCTCTCAATAAAACACATACCGCTTTATATAAACTTTGTGGAGATAGACATTAAAAATGTAAGTTATTTAATATTTGAATTAATGACGTAAATCCATTAAACTATTTTCTATTATACTTACTAAAGGAACTATAATTAAAAAATGAGCGAAATATATTACTGTACTTATTTGTCCAAATTCTATAAATGGAGATTCTACATGTTTAGCACCTAAAACCATTAATATTAAAAAATTAGCCACAAATATATAAAAAGCTATTTTACTTAAAGGTCTAAATTGGATACCTCTACTTCTGCTTAAATCAGTAAATGGCATAACTAATAAAGCTAAAATAGCACTAAACATAGCTATAACACCTAATAATTTATTTGGTATAGATCTTAATATAGCATAAAAAGGTAATAAGTATCATTCAGGAACTATAGCAGGAGGAGTTTGCATAGGGTTAGCCATAACATAGTTTTCACTATCTCCTAATGCATTAGGCATAAAGAATACTAATATACTTAATACTATTATAAATAAGAATATAGTAATTAAATCTTTAAATAAGAAATAAGGAGCAAAAGGTAATCTATCATAATTACCGGAAACACCTAAAGGATTACCTGAACCAGCACTATCGTGAAGTGCTATTAAGTGCATTAATGCAAAAGCAGCTAATACAAAAGGTAATACAAAATGTAAAGCAAAAAATCTATTTAAAGTAGCATTATTAACACTAAATCCACCTCATAAAAATTCAACTATATCTTGTCCTATTCAAGGTATAGCACTCATAAGGTTAGTAATAACTGTTGCACCTCATAGGCTCATTTGACCATATGGTAAAACATAACCCAAGAAACCTGTAACTATCATTAATAAAAATATAACTACACCTAAAACTCAAACTAATGTTCTAGGTGCTCTGTATGATCCATAATATAAACCTCTACCCATATGTAAATAAACTAAAAAGAAGAAAGCTGAAGCTGTGTTACTATGTAAATAACGTATTAATCATCCATTATTAACATCACGCATAATATGTTCTACTGAATTAAAAGCTTCTAATACGCTAGGGTTATAATGCATAGCTAAAGTTACACCTGTAATTATTTGTATAACTAAACAAACAGCCAATAAAGAACCAAAATTTCACAAATAGCTTATATTAGATGGTTGTGGTGAATCAATCATGTATGAATTAACCAATTTTAATAAAGGATGACTCTTGAAAATTCTCATGGTTAAATTAAAATATTGTTTTCTTTTTTTATTCTAGATGTTATAAAGGTAAAAAAAAAAGTACTCTAGTAGTTAAATTAAACTATAAATTAGTTAAGCAACTATTATATCATTTATCTAGGTGTACATTACACACATTACTAAATAACCTTGAAAAAGAAAAGTACAATTAAGTTATAAATATAATTTTTATTATTAAAATAAGATAGACAACCTTAAAAATTTATTTTTAAGGGCGTCAATCAATAAAGGAATATTCGCCTAGTTCCCCTACTTATCAGGGTACATTAGCTATATGGTGTATAAGACAATTTAATACATAAAGTTTTGCTATTCATTGTAAACGCATACCATTTCCTACACGTATATATGTAGGGTCTAAAGATGTTATAATATCTTCCAAATAATTTAGTATCATAAATTTATCTAAAGGCTATTATAACTTATGGTTAAACTGTTACTCAGAAGATGTTGAATTTGAACCAACGTAATTTATTCAATTAATTCGTACTCAAGACGAACGTGTTAAACCGGACTCCACCAACCTTCTTTATTAATGATTCCTGAATGATTTGAACATTCAACCCTATTCTTATCAAGAATATGCTCAACCAACTAAGCTAAGGAACCTTTAAGTATTAGAAATATGTTTACAAGAGCTGGAGTTCTAACATTATTATAAAAATTATTTTTATAATTATAATTATATACTACGCTAAATAAGGAAAGTAATATCAATAAAAGTAAACTATTGTCAAATAATGATATATAAGGAATTAATATATAGAAAATAAGACCTATTAATATATATAAAGCATAACTTGTAATAACACCTGTATCTAAACTGGCTATATTTCTACTTAAAAGAATTAAACCTTTTTCTAACCCAAAAGGTCCTAATAATTCCACACTACCTTTATCTATAACTTTAGTTGTTTGGCCACCTAAATTTAAAACAAGTCCTGTTATATACTTATTATAAAACAATTCAATTAAGAAACGTTGATTAAAGAATCCGAATATATTATAACCTAATCTAGAAAATTTAAAATGAAGAATAACTTTAGGTAAAAACTCTGAGAATATTATAGCTATAATACTAAGAGATACAGTAAATATTAAAGGTAATAATTTAAATAAAGTAGGTACAGCAAACTCAGTATCTAACATTATTTCATGTGTAGGATGAATAAATAAACTATTATCAGAGAAAAAAGCAGAACCTAATCCTATAAATATATCTTTAGTTATATAACCAAAGAATATAGAGAATATAGCTAATATAATTAAAGGTAAACTCATAAATATATCACCTTCATGAGCATTTTTATAGTTAACAACAGGTCCATTAGGATTAGTTAAAAAAGTTAAATATAAAACTTTAACAGAGTACAGAGTAGTAAACATAGCACCTATAGTAGCAATAAAATATACAACTGTACCACTAAAATAGAATTGTCCATATGCGGATTCTAAGATAAAATCTTTACTATAGAATCCTGTCATAAAAGGGAAAGCTACTAAACTAAGACTTGCTATTAACATTACAGAATAAGTTAAAGGTAAAAATGGTCTTAAACCTCCATATTTTCTAAAATCTTGATTGTCAGCTACTGCATGGATTACCGCACCTGCACCTAAGAATAATAACCCTTTATAAAAAGCATGATTAACTAAATGAAATAAAGCTATGTTATATGAAGATAATCCAACAGCTATAACCATCATTCCTAATTGACTCATAGTAGAGTACGCAATAACTTTTTTTATATCTTGTTGGAATAAACCTATAAGAGAACTAAAAACAGTAGTTATTGCACCTAATCATAAACATAAGATTAATACCGTAGAACTATATTCTATTAAAGGACTTGTACGCATTAGTAAGTATACACCGGCAGTAACCATAGTAGCCGCGTGTATTAAAGCACTTACAGGTGTAGGACCCTCCATTGCCATAGGTAACCATACGTGTAATCCAACTTGAGAACTTTTAGCCATAGCTCCTATTAATAAACATATACCAATAATTGTAACTATATTTTCATTAACAAAAGGTGCCAATGAGAATACTGTACTATAATCTATGTTACCAAATGATCATAGTATAGCAAACATACCTATAGTTAAAAAACAATCACCTACTCTGTTAGTTAAGAAAGCAGACATAGAACTTTGATTTGCAGCTATTCTAGTAAATCAGAAACTTACTAAAAGATAAGAACAAATACCTACACCCTCTCAACCAACAAACATCAATAAGAAATTATTAGCTGTAACAAGTATAATCATCATAAAGGTGAATAGACTTAAATAGCTGAAAAATCTTTGATTATGCGGATCATGGCTCATATATCCTATAGAGTATATATGTACTAAAGAACTAACTATTAAAACAGGTATCAACATAGACACTGTTAAACTATCAAAATGAAAACCTCATAATACGTTAAGAGATTCACTATCTATTCATCTAAACAGGTTTATTGATACTGGTATGTTATTTAAACCTACTTCAAAAAAAGCAACTATTGCTAATAAAGTTGTTATAATTACACTTGTACATGTAATTAATTGTGCTCCGCTAACACCGACTTTTCTACCAAAAAAGCCGGATACTATTGATCCTAATAATGGTAAAGTAATTATAGCTAAATACATTATTTATATTCTATTGCGATACTTCCTCTTAATCTATAGAATGCAACTAAAATACCTAAACCTATTGCTGATTCTGCACCAGCTATTGCTATTATATAAATAGCATATGTTTGGCCTAATATATCATCAAAGCTAAGTGAACTTATCAATATTAAGAATGTAATAGCTAATAACATTATTTCAATCGAAATAAGCATTAATATTATATTTTTTCTGTTTAAAACGAAACCTAAAATTCCTATTAGAAAAAGTATTAAGGATAAATTCATTATATGTTTTTTTTTCATAACTATATTTTTTATTTTTTCATTATTATCATATTAATAAGTTTAAACCTATTTTTTTTTTCAGAAAGATAATATAAATTATTTTTAATTTTTTTTATATAAGTGAAAAATAATAAACAGGTTATAGCCAAACTAATCACGGCGCATTGTTTGGGTTAATGATCTTATTAGTTCGAGTCTAATTAACCTGACAAATACATTATAAATATATTTATTATTAATATTATTGCTCTTCTAATCAGGATAAAAACTTTTCAATACTTACTGATTCAATAACTATAGGCATTGAACTGTGTAAAATACCACATATTTCTGAACATTGTCCATAAAAAGTTCCTTCTCTATTAATAAGAACAGAAACTTGATTTAATCTACCAGGATAAGCATCACATTTAATACCTAAAGCAGGACAAGCAAAAGAATGAATAACATCTGCCGCTGTAACAATAAATCTAACGTGTGTTAATTCCGGAAGTATAACTCTGTTATCAACTTCTAGCATTCTTAAAGCTCCATCTTCTAAATCAGATTCTGGTACTAAATAAGAATCAAATTCTATAAATTCTTCATCTGCGTTTAAGAAATCAGGGTATTGATAACTTCAATATCATTGGTGACCCTCTGCTAATACAGACATAGCAGGATCACTAACTTCATCCATTAAATATAATAATTTAAATGAAGGGAAAGCTATCAATATTAATATTAAAGCAGGTGTAATTGTTCATATTAATTCTATTAATGTACCATGATTTAAATATTTATGAGATATAGGTGATTTAACATTATTATAATTTCTAACTATAGATATCATTATTCAACCTACACTAAATAATATAATTACCAAATAAAACATTATATTGTCATGTAATTCTACTAATCCTTCCATTTGTGGTGTAGCACTATCTTGAAAGTATAAACCCCAAGGACTAGGAGCATCACAACTATTAAGGAAACTCAAATATAATATATTTAACACATATGTTTTTCTTATTTTTTCTACAACTAAACTTGTAGAAACCTGTAAACAGCTTATACTGTAATATATAAATATATACAGCATATTTATAAAAAGCCATATAAAGTTATTTTTTTATATAAAATACCTTAAATTAACTATCATACCTAAAAACGTTCTGTATTTATTTTTAATATAGGTATGGACCTTACCATAAACCCAGCAAATTGAGATCAAACTAATTCATTTCCAATTGTTCTAGGTATAAAGGCTTTATTTTGTTCTAATCACACCCACTGTCATGAAGTATTTGTTCTACAGACATATTTCCAAAATTAGGGGTGCATATTAGATTTTAATAAAGATAACTGTGCTTTATTATTCTTAAATAAACTAATCATTTGTCTACTGTCTATTTTTAAAGCATTTTTACCTAATTCGAATGCAAAACCTAAGGTTAATGCTAAAAAAAAGATTAACATAATAACTAAACCATATATACCATTTGTATAAGCACTTACTACATATGGATAGACTAAAAGTATTTCTAAATCAAATAATAAAAATAAAAGTGCAAATATAAAAAAAGAAATACTGAATTGTGTTCTATTTTGACCTAAAAAAGAATGAAAACCACATTCAAAAGCACTATTTTTTTCCTGGTAAGGATTGTGTGGAGCGAATATTAAATTAACGGCTAATAATATTATAGCCAATATAGGTATAAATACAAAGAAAAAAGTAGTACTTGACATTTAAGAATTAAATAATATTAATGCTAATATGTTAGCCATGCTTAATCATTCATTAGGTATAAATATAAATAAAAGTATTATTAAAGTAAGTATGGAAATAGTAATAGTTAAAGAACTAGATAATATAATATTTTTTGTTTTAAATGTTAGCTTTTCTACTAAAACATTATTCTTAAGAATATTTCCATGTAAGTTAATATTTGCCAGTTCTGGATTTATTGTGTATTCAGATTTATCAAAAAATACTTGTCTAATTATATTTAAATAATAAACTGCACTAATAACACTAGTTAATATAGCAATTAAAGCAAGGAAAACATAACCACTATCTAAAGCAGCACTTAGTACCATCTGTTTGGCAAAGAATCCTATTAGTGGGGGAATACCTACAAAAGAAAATATTGTTACAGATAAACTTAAGGCTAATACGGGATTTATATAAAAATAACCTTTCAGTTGACTTATTAACTGTATTGGAGAATTATTCTTATCAGGTAATTCTTTATAGTCCTTATTATCATTTATATAAAAATACAGAGAAAACCCTATACTAATAAGTATAACAAATGCATTTAAATTGCTTATAGAATATTGCATTAAATAAAATATAAAAGCTTGTATCGACTCTATACTATTTATACTTAATGCTAATAATATAAATCCTACATGTGATATAGTACTATAAGCAAACAATCTTTTTATTCTAAATTGTGTTAAACCTACAACTGTACCTATAATTAAAGAAAGCAGTGAACTAACTAATAAACTGCTTGTTCAACTAAACTGGAAGTTAAATAATGAATTACTTGTATAATGCACCAATTCTAATAAGAATATAAATATAGATATTTTAGCTACTATAGCTACAAATGTTGTAACGATAGTAGGTATAGCATCGTATACATCTGGAGATCAGAAATGAAAAGGTGCTGCGCTTACTTTGAATAAGAATCCTACACTTAATATTAATAAAGAAAAATTTATATAATACGACTTATATCAATATAAAACATTATTAGTAATATCGTTTGCTAGATCACTTAAACTAGTGATTACGTACATACCATCTAAATTAGTTGTACCCGAATTTGCATATAATAAACCTGTACCCAATAATATAAAACATGAACTTAAACCTCCTAGTAAAAAATAAGTAAGACCACCTGAAGTAGCTAACTCAGAATTTCTATATAATGTACTAAGTAAATATAATCCATAACTTTGTAGTTCAATGCTAATGAAAATAGAAACTAAATCACTAGTAGATACTAAAAAAGTGGCACCGGTAATTATAAATAATAATATTAAAGGGTATTCTATGATTTTAAATTGTTCTCCCATCTTATTTACGATTTTAGTTCTATAATATAACAATTTATAGAACATTAATTTATTTAAAGATGAATATTCTTCTACCCAAACTCTTCTAGGATAAAACGCAGTCAGTTGTAATATAACTGCGCTAATTAAAAAAATAAAGATCTGAAAAATTTGTGTTATAGAAGTTGTATGAAATAAACCACCAAATAAACCGATACCTTTATAGGAATTTTGTATTATTAAACTCTGAACAGCAAGTGTTGAACAATAAATAAGTACAATTGTTGCAACCCGACTAAAAAGTATGGATTTATCTCGTCTTAAAGTGACGGCATTTGATAATAATAAAAATAATATTGAATAAACTAACATTAAAGAAGTAAAAGAATTGAACTTTTATATAATTTTTAAGTTAAATAAGCTTTACCTATTAAGCTAACTTCTCTTAGTATATACTAGTAATCCGAACATTATAAATAATCTTGTATATAGTAATCATATAAAATAAAAATTATATTTAGATAGCCGGAGGAGAAATTTGAATTCTCATTCTTAATGCATGAAATTAATGTTCTAACCAATTAAACTACCCTGGCTTTTATTTAAATGTTAATTTAAATTATATAGAGGGTGAATACCCTGAGTTGAACAGGGAATCTACTGTGCCACATACAGCCGCTCTACCATTGAACTATATTCACCATAAAACATAAATATAATATACATAGTATATATTATATAAATTATGTTGGAGTGATTCGAACACCCAATGGTAAATACCAAAAATTTATGACTTACCGGTTAGTCTACAACATATAAACATTTTAAATATATTAATGAATATTATATAAGGTAAATCCGACTTGAACGGATAAAATTTAAAAATCAAATAGTCCTAAGCTATTCATGTCTACCAATTCCATCATTACCTTTTTATATTTTTAATATATAATAAAATTTAGTACTTTTTTTACAACAGTACATACAATTATATCTTGTATTAAAGACACAAATATTACTTGATTTGCAAATATCTTATAGTATCTAAAATACTAATTTAAACCATTCAGTATGAAAAAACATATATAGTATTATTTATATTACATAAAAAGGATTGCTCGAGATAAGATTTGAACTTACAGCCTAGGTCGCTTCAAGACCCCGCTCAACCAATTGAGCTTCTCGAGCTTATAAACTAAATATTATTTAGTTTATATTATTATTAAAATTATATTTTTTTTTCTATATATAACATTAAAAATAATATAAAAGAGGCAAAATTCCTCTAAAGGGAGTCTTATACCCCTTGGAGACATCAGGACTCGATCCTGAAATAACGATATGCAAAATCGTAGTTTTACCAGTTAAACTATGTCCCCTTATTATTATCTTAACTTTTTTATCATCGTTTATAATTTCAATATTTGAAAAATAAAAAAGATATAAACAAACTAAAAATAAATGATAAATCTAAAAAAATATAGATTAAATTATTCATATTGTTATAATTATATTTTATAAAAATAGGGAATTACCTAAAAAATACTATATTACCATTACTAATTGACCTTTAAGCACTATCATAAGAAATAGTAGGGTTAATATTATTTATATCCGAAAGAGGACTTGAACCTCTACGATATTATATCAACGAAGCTTAAGTTCGTCCTGTCTACCAATTCCAGCACTCGGATGTAAAAATTAATAAAATTAGCTAAGGCCAGAGTGATTTGAACACTCATCTCAGCTGTCATGAGCAGCTTGCTTTACCAATTAAGCTATAACCTTTATATTTAAACGTGCGGACAAAGGATTTGCACCTCTATATATTGGACATGAGCCAAGTATGTTACTATTACATCAATCCGCAATAATATATTATATATATTAATCAACATAGCCCCAGAGGGTTTCGAACCCTCGCATATAATGACGAAAACATTATGTCTTAACCACTTGACTATAGGGCCTAAAAATAAAATTATTTTTTATAAAAGTCCAGTGCAAGTATCGCACTTGCTTCAGCTGGTTACAAAACAGCTACATTACTTTTATGCTAACCAGACTTGGTAACAAGAATGTAGTTGTTTTCAACGTATGATTCTGCTTAAATGATATCACCATAAATCAGTTATATATAAAATTAGTACTTTATACCTAAAAACATTTAAATTCTTTCAGCTAAAGCCTATATAAATTGTGCTAAATAAAAGCATGATAATAAATTTATCCTAAAATAAACATTATATCAATTAGTTTATTTATTACAATTCTCGTAGTGTTCAACTACGTATATTTAAGAATATCTTAAAGTAACTTTCGTGCCTAGATGCGTTCAGCACTTATTTTTAACTAACATAGCGTTCCTGCCGTGCCTATGCTATATATTTACTTAAGTGAAAGTAACATCCCTGTAGAGGTTTTATTAAAAAATTCTAGTTATATATAACAAAAATATATTAATAAAATATCTACTTAAATTAATATTGGGCACATAAACAACAGGTAAACCAGAGGTTAATATACCCAGCTCCTTTCGTACGAGGGGGCTATCTTTATTTTATTCTAATTTCCTCTAGAAGATAGAAACCATACTGTCTCACGACGTATTTAACCCAGCTCGTGTGACTTATTAATCGACGAACAGTCGAACCCTTCATGATTCCTGCATTCATGTGGATAAGTCAAGCCGACATCGAGGTGCCAAACTGCGCACTCAATTTGTACTTCCTGGCGCAATTAGCCTGTTCAATAATGTTATCCATTTTTCACAAAATGGTTCAGACTATTTATTCATTTTTTTCTTTTATATAATAAGTTTAGCAACGCGAGATTGAAAAAATTTTATTTTTTTAATGCTTGAAACATAACAAGTTTAGCAACGCGAGATTTGAAAATAATATACTGGACGTAAAACATATGTTATATAAAAAAGAGATTATTTACTGCTTACTCAACCTTTAACACCATAAGCTCCATTTCTATTCTTAGAATTTATCATAGAGTATTGTGTATTTGATTTAACAATACCTCTAAGCATTATTGTAGATAAACCTCTAAATGAAGAATCTACATTTTTTAAACCTCCTTTTCATTTCCTTTTTAGTACGGATCTAGAAGCAGTAAATCGTCTTGTTAATCTACCTTTAGCTTCTACTCTTATACCTCTTAAGTTTAGATGTTTTAAGGATTTAAGTACATAATTTTCTAAAGAAATAGAACGGTCTATACTTGAGGATCTTTTTTTCACATTTATTGTTAAATTATCTGATGAAGGGAAAAATTTTAATAATAAATTTTGTAAACGATCCTTAATATATTTAGTTTTAGGTATAAACATCTTATTAATTGTAAGATTACGTATTCTATTAACCAAAAATTCATCTTTATTGGCTTTTTTTTGTTTTTCATCTATTTTTCTTATAACTGGTAATTTTATTTTCCGTAAAGAAGCTTTTAAAACTCTATATAATTTATTATTTCTATTTCTTAATTTTAATGATACAGCTTGTGTATATATATCACTATTCAAGTGCATTTTTTTTAAATTAACAATATTTAATTCTACATTTTTATTGTATATTTGTTTAATTAAATCTATAAGTTTTACTAAAAATACCCCATCAAATTTTAATTTATTAGCCTGTAATAATTTAAAATAAATAGATAAATTTTTTTTATACTCATTTCCAGCTATTATAATTTGACTGTTAAAACTAGGAAAATTATTAGGATTAAACCTTTCAGCTTTATTTTTAAACATTAAATATGTTTGATCATTAGTTAAAAAATTTTCTCAGACTAACATTTTTAGAATCTTATAATATTTATTTATTGCTTTTAGTCTAGAACTTTGTTTATTAATAATATTTAACATATCCGAAAGATATCATTCGTAATGTTTACGTAAATTTATGTATTCCATGAAAGTAAATAATCTATTATAAGTAACTTTTATGTTTCCTTCACTATCTTTAGTTTCTGTTTTTTTTAATTTAATTTTTTTTGCAATTAAATATAAACCATACCTAAACTGCATTAATTTACGAGCTAAAAACATACTTTCAGTATTATAAACATAAAAAGTAATGATTACTTTCGTACTCGTATGTTTTAAGTCACCTCTACCTATAAAAACTCTTTTACCAGATAATCTTCTAAGTTTAGGCAGCATAGGTTTCTCTTTATTTTTTCTTTTTGTATTAAACATTTCCTGTTTTAATTTTGAATTAAAATAACTTTTTAATAAATACATAATATTTTTATCAGCAATAGATAAAGATTTAATACTGTTTTGATTATATGCATAAATACTATTAAATCACTCTTGAGCGGCAGGAGTAAAATGTCTCATTTTTCCAGTATCACTACGTATATACGTTAAAGGTTTAATAACTATATGTTTACTTTTTTTTTTTAATAGTACCGGTATATTATTTTCTTGATTATATCTTTTAAACTTATTAGAACTTAATTCGCCTTTTTTAATTTGCTCCCCTTTTTTTTTTCAGGTTTTTTATGTTATATGCCTGAGCTTAATCTTTAATCCTGGATTAAGTCTATTTCATTAGTAATTTAATACTAATTATTCTAAATAAATCTATTATTATATAAAAAATTAAAATGTTGGATTGTTAGTCGTTGAACGTATTTACTTTAAGTAAATTTCGCTTCAAGTTTACTTATAAAGTTCTTCTTGAAATTAACCCAATTAACAAATATAATGATATACTTTTTGTATATATAAAATATTTGGGACAAATTTTATCCCTAGCGTAGCTTTTTCAAAAATCCAAGACCTTTCCTTACTGCATCTTGTGATCATATGCCCCGCTTACGCGACTGATAGACGTGTAAGTCAAACAGTAAAGCAAGATTAAGCCATTAAACTTAACAAGTAATAAACATAATTATATTATTAGTGTTTTTCTTGAACTTAAATTATAATAAATTAAGTCTACTAACAATATAATTAAAAACATTAGATAAATCTTTTATAATTATCTTAATGGCTTATTTACATCTATTTTCCATATAGATAAAATCTTACTTAAAAAAAAATTATTAGTTCTAACTTAATAGAAATATAGTTGGATTAGTTATAGCTAAAGCTATCTTAAATAACAAACTAAATAAAAAATATACAAAACTAGTATATTTAATTGTCATAACTAGGTTATAACAACTTTACTAAATTAACTTTGGATACACCCAGGTACTTTTTATGGGATCTGTGCCCCGCATAAACTGCCTCCTAGCAATTGTCCCTTCTTAAAAAGGTAAATGATTATAACAAAGATTTCACAATACTTTGAAACTTTCACGTAGACTCTGTCTACCAATATGATATACTAAACAAAGGTGTTTCAATTGTGCTAACACTACCTTATACACTAAAATTCGCAGTATCACATTCAATAACTAGCAACAGTAAAGCTGCATAGGGTCTTCTCGTCTAACTAGAGGTAAACTGTATCTGCACAGTTATTCCAATTTCACTGAGCCAATCATCGAGACAGCTGTTGTATCGTTAAATCATTCATGCAAGACCGCATTTAACGGCCAGGGTATTCCGCTACCTTAGGACCCTCATCGGTAAGGCCGCCATTGATCGGGGTTTCCTTCAAAGCCAAATTTATATTAGTCAACTTAGCAAATCCGTTAACCAGCCGACATCGGGCAGAAATCACACTCAATACTTTGATTTATTATCTTACTGCAGAGTGCTTTGTTTTAATTAAACAGTCGTACAACACTATTCCATGCTTCCTATTCATTACCTGATATTAATCAGGAGGAATGGCTCTCCTTATTCCGAAGTTACGGTAGTTAGTTTGCCGAGTTCCTTAATGATTGTTCACTCAAACGCCTTCGTATTCTCTACTAGCTTACTTGGGGTAGTTTCTAGGTACGGTTTTTTGTCTTATATCATTGCTCATCTCTTTAGTTTGTTGAAATGATATAATCTGTTACTGTTTTTCCAGAACCTTTTTCACTTTAATTTTTTTTTTTCATAAAATAAAAAGGTTGTTACTTTGTAACAAAGTTCTTTCTCATCGTTTAATCCTTTAGGTTGGTAAACTTAGAGGCCGTTGCTTTAAAAAAACCATAAGCTTTAGGCGAGGGCTTTACCCCTTTTTCGTTACTCATGTCAGCATTCTCACTTGGGTTATCTAATAATTAATCTTAAAAAGAATAAATCTAAGATTTACCCAACGTTCTGCTACCCCATTAGATATAATAATTTAAATTATTAATAAATATGGACAAGGTGTCGGTATATTGTTTAGATCCGTTAAATTTTCGGTGCAGCTATCAATATAAATGTATGCGCAAGCATCATTTACTGAACTAGTGCTCTATTACGAGATCTTCAAAAAATGGACCGCTTCTAAGCCTATTTCCTAGTCGTATTAGATAAAAACATCCTTAATTTCACTTAACAATAATTTTGGAACCTTAACTCTTGTTCTGGGCTGTTTCCCTTTAGACATACAACCTTATCGTACTATGTCCGATTATTCAAGATTCATCATTGCCCTTCCGAGTGCGAATACTCACCGATAAAATCTTCACGATTGCCCGATATATGCAAAATTATCTAATTATAAAATGTAAACATAAGATAATTAAATATAAGTTGCCTGAGATCACAGTTCTGTACCTGCTATGATGTTACTTGAATTACCTACTTATATAGGTTTCGCAGAAAACCAGCTATCCTAGTCAGTGTTGTCTTTCACTAACTTACCACAGTTCTTCGGATATCTTTACAACGATAACCCGTTCGGGCTTTTATAACCCTGACTGTAGTAAGATCACCAGGCTTCGGGTCTAATTTTAGATACTTATTCATTATTTCATAATTGGTTTATCTGGGCATTACTGCTCGCATCTAATATTAACTTGCTGACCCATTATGCAAAAGGTACGCTCTCATTTTATTTTATATTTACTCGAGCTGCTTATAAAACTACTATTTCAAACCTTTCCTTCACAGTACTATACGCTATCGCTTATATATTATATTTAGCCTTAGAGGAAGGTTCCCCTTAATATTCAAACAAGTTTTACTCGTTTTACTTACTTAATTTATCAGTGGATAGTTTATATGTATACTATCCAAGTAATGCCAATATTACTTACTTAATTACAATATATTATTAAATATATTCTGATATATATATAGGCTGTTCTATTTTCATTCACACTAATCATAGAATCTCGTTTGATTTCTTTTCCTGAAGTTACTAAGATATTTCAATTCACTTCGTTCATTATTGAATTTCTCTAAGAGCTCATGTGATTATTTTTCTCTAAAAATCACAACTTAAAATGATTATTGTCTCTCTTTAATATATAGCTAGGTGTTCCTAGTAGTTTCTTTATATACTTTTCTTTACTTTATTTAACAAAGTAAAGTATTTCCAATTTGATATCTAACACATTACTAATATACCTTAAATCGAAAGTATATCTAAATAAATAAAACGAATAATATTTATAATGTATTTATCAGGTTAATTAGACTCGAACTAATAAGATCATTGACCCAAACAATGCGCCGTGACCAATTTGGCTATAACCTGTTTATTATTTTTAAAATAAGATGTAAAAACAAAACCTCTATATAATTTATCTAAATATCTACCAATAGTTCTAATAGACCAAAATATTTTGCTACACTTGTAATAGTAGGAAACTCATTAATTAAATAGTTTGATCTAAAAACTTTAATACTTATACCTTTACATCTTAAAGACATAGACAATTTAGTTTATAATGTAGCGACTCTATTATCTCTATGGTTTTAAGATTAAGATGCATCTTTTTTCGTTTCGTCTGTATGTGTTTTATCTTAAAAATGGTTAAGTTCACCTTTCTGGGCAATACTAATTTTAATTATTGTAGCTTTTGATTATTTATGACCTAAATTAGAATTAATATATTCCGTATTAAACTTTTTATTTTCCATGTTTTTATCAAATAAAAAAAAAAAAAGAAACATAATTTATCTAAAGGCTATTATAATTTATGGTTAAACTGTTACTCAGAAGATGTTGGATTTGAACCAACGTAATTTATTCAATTAATTCGTACTCAAGACGAACGTGTTAAACCGGACTCCACCAACCTTCTTTATTAATGATTCCTGAATGATTTGAACATTCAACCCTATCCTTATCAAGAATATGCTCAACCAATTAAGCTAAGGAACCTTTAAGTATTAGAAATATGTTTACAAGAGCACTCAGATTTGAACTGAGAAAGTAAAGTTTGAAGCTTTAAATTTTACCATTAAACTATACTCTTTATTAATATATCTTTAGAATATCTAAATAATAATACTAAATAAAATCGGATAAGGACAGGTTCGAACTGCCAAGTGCATAGCACGGCGTTTAGCAAACACCTCACCCTACCAATGGAAACTTATCCCTTTTTTTACGGCCAGCCGAATTCGAATCGACACAAATCGTTTGGAAGACGAAAGGTCTACCATTAACCTATGGCCGTTTATATTTATGTTTGTTATATAAATTAATTATAACGTATTAGATGTAATTAATTAAGACCTATGGGATTCGAACCCATATAACAAAGATTAAAAGTCTCGTATTTTACCATTAAACTAAGGTCTCTATTTTTATAAAAAAGTGATATATAAATAATATAATTATATTATATAAACTAAGAACCTCAATAATATATTGAGATAAATAAAAATAATCATACAACATCTACAAAATGTCAGTATAATATAGCCGATTCAAACCCTAGGTGGTGGTTATCAGTTAAGTGATAAGCAAGTACACGTCATAAACCTACAGCTAAAAAGGCAGTACCGATCATTACATGTAACCCATGAAAACCTGTACCAAAATAGAAACATGTACCAAATGCACCGTCACTTATAGTAAATGATGATACATTATATTCTACACCCTGGAAGCCTGTAAATATTACAGCTAATACTACTGTTGCAATTAAACCATAAAGAGTACCAGCTCTATTACCTTCTATTAAAGAATGATGAGCATAAGTCACTGTTACTCCACTAGATAATAATATAACTGTATTTAATAAGGGTAATTCAAAAGGGTTAATAGCTTCTATACCCATAGGAGGTCATTGAGCTCCTAATTCTACAGTTGGAGATAAAGCTGAATGGAAAAATGCTCAAAATATAGCTAAGAAGAATAATGCTTCTGATACTATAAATAAAGCAACACCCATATTTAATCCTTTTTGAACTGCTAATGTATGATTACCTAAATAAGTTCCTTCACTTATAACGTCACGTCATCAGAAAGACATAGATAGTATAACGGATATAAAAGCTGATGTTAAGAATAAATTTGCATTACTAAAACCATGCATTGTTAATACTCCGCTAGTTGTTAATGTTAATAATGCAATACAAGTATACAAAGGTCACGGTGAGGGTGACACTAAATGAAAAGGATGAGCTTGAAACTTACTTCTTGTTAAATTAGTCATTCTTTTTATACTCTCAACATATATATATATTTCGATTATAAGTAATTTTCTCCTTTATAATTATACAGATAAGAACAATGAGATTGTTAATTATAATCGTATGCATACCTAAGGTATATAATTTAGGATATAAAACGGAAGATGTTTATTATATAAACATCTTCTAAAAAATATAAGGAATAGGTGACTTGAACACCTAACCTACCGTGTGTAAAACGGTTGCTCTACCATTAAGCTAATCCCTTTATTTAAACGGGTTAGGCCGGCCACGATCCGACATAGTTTTTCTTGACAAGAAAACTCCTTACCAATTAGGAGACTAACCCTTATTATATTAATTATATTAATATAATAAAAAATTTATTTTACTAGTTTTTTTGTTTTATAGTTATAACAATAGCTCCCACCATAGCTAGTAATAATATAATAGAAGTTAATATTAATCATATACTATAACTAGTATACATAATATTACCTATACTTGTAATATGACTAGTTTCAGCTAAGTTACCATCTCATATCTTACTAGTAACAAAAGATATTTCACCATCATCTAGTTTAGCACCATTTAAATTAAACAATTTATAAAAAAAATCACTATAATTATTATATCATATATCGTTTAATGTATTATTTAAGTCAACAGTAAAAGTATTAAATGAAGCAATACTATAAGGTAATATTTGATATACAGGGTAATTAAATGAAATAGAAATAAAAATAGCTAAAGGTATACTATTACTAGTATTACTTAATAATTCACTTATTCTAACATTAATTAACATTAAAATAAAAAGAAATAAAATAGATACAGCACCTACATAAACTAATAAATAGGAAAGACCAATAAAATTTAAACCTAATATCATTAGATAACTAGCTATACTTAAAAATAAACCAATTAAAAATAATACGGAAACAATGGGATTTTTACTTATAATAACTAAGATACTAGACAAAATAGCAACTAATGACACAATATCTAAAATCTCGACTCTATAGCCATTAGTATAAATTTCATTTAAAAGAAACATGTTAGACATAAAAAAAAAAAAATAAATAACTAAATACCTCATCAATTTTCAATCTGAAAAAGATAAAATAACTACCAATGTTAAAATCTTATTTATCCTCCAAATAAGCTCTTAACAATGTTGAGTAATAAGTAGTTAAATTGTTTAAAAGTTTATACTTTGCAATATTTTAATATTATATTGTTGGCCGTGACATAACCTTAGTTAATAAACACGCCTATAAACCTTTTTAAAGCCAGCCCTCAAGATGAATTGAACATCTATCAAAATATTAACAGTATTTTGCTCTACCATTGAGCTATAAAGGCGAAGTTAATTTTAATTAGGTTAAAACCACCTTTATTGTTCCATTATTGAGCAATAAAGGCGAAACTAACTTTAATTAGGATAATTTTAACTTTGTTAAAATTAACCCCATCCCGTGACTAAATAGATCTTTGTTTATTCTCTCACGAGATATTTATGTTTTTTTATCTAGTTCTTATAACCTTTCGTTGTTATACCACGGTACATTAATTTAATATTCAGGCAGAAATGTACTTAACCGAAAATATTTTGCCAAATTATGCAAATATTTTGAATCCTATTATCCTTATCCCTAACGTTAACCTAGAGTCCAGCGAGTCACTATAAAATAGACGAATGATCATCAAAACAATAAAAAAAAAAAGATGCCAATGACTAAGATACACATGTACGGGTTTCACCCTTGCTCTCATATAAGCTTCGAACTTATATTTACCTGGATAACCTAAATATATCCGTATGCTTTACCTTTTAAGCTAATGAGAGTTAAAAGTACAGTATAATAAAAAAAAAGTTTTTTTACAGCTAACTAAACTTAATATTACTTATTTTGAACTTACTAACGTTTATTATACTATTTTGAAAAAAAAAGTAGTTAAAAAAAGGTAATTTATAGAAGACGTGTACAAGACTTGAACTTGTATCCTTGTGGCCGAAACACAACACTTTACCATTAAGCAAACACGCCTGAACACTTTTTATACCTTAGGAAGAAAAGGACTCGAACCTTCGACAGCACATTGCTATTGAGTTTACAGCTCAACCCGCCATACCAACAAACGGAACCTTCCTTTATATATAAAAAATCAAATAGAGAGAGAAGTTCTCTAAAGTCATTTGTATATATAATCAATAATAATTGATTATTTTATTGTTTACATTAATAAATCCCGTGCAATTTCCACTACACGAACCATATTTCGACTTAACACCAATTAAAGTCACGCATACGAAGATCCTCCATAAAAGAAACTAGAAGTAATTATCTAGAAAAAAAGATATAAAAGACCAAACTTATTGCACATACTTTTTTCAGCGTCTGACGAGTAGTTAGTACCTATCTGAGATTAAATCCACCGTGACGTGGTGATTCACGATTACTAGTAATTCCTTTTTCATATAGTCGAATTTCAGACTACAATTCATATTTTATCCTACTTTAATTAGATTAGCTCAAATTTACATTTTTGCATCATTTTGTATAGGTACGTGTGGCACGTCTATAGCCCACAACATTTAGGCCATGATGACTTGTCTTGGCCCCTATTATCATATCCCATGTATAGGTGAACTGCTTTATACCCAAATAAAGCAAGGGTTTCCGTTAATTTAATGGAATTAACCAATATCTCACGACATTAACTGAAGACAGCCGTGCAACGCTTGTAATATCTTAAAGATAATATTCAAGTTGTGGTAAGGTTTTTCGCGTACTTACGAATTAAATAACATACTTCACTACTGGTTTCAGAAACGGTCTAATGATTTCAGTTCCTGCGTTGCCACATTACTCTTGAGGTGAAATGCTTACACTTTCATTTATAGACTAAATTAACATCTAATCTATGGCATTCATCATTCTCTGCTTGGACTACTAGGGTATCTAATCCTGTTCGTGACCCGAGCCTTCGTCCCTCAACGTCAGTTATTAGATAAAAGGTTGCTTTCGCCGCTACCAGTCGTTATGGGATCAAAGAATTTCAACTCTACTCCATAAATACTCCCCTTCTCATATATAACTCTAGCATAACCGTTTCTTGTTTAAGACTAATTATACCGTCTAGGTACCCTTTAAACCTACTAAAGATGAATAACACTAGTCTTTTACGTATTACCGCGACTGCTGGCACGTAATTTGGTCAAGACATATAGAAAAGAAGTTTGTCATCATCAATTTTTTTCTTCTCTAGAACTTTACTCGATAAAATCGATCTTATACCTGTCTACGAGATTAATATCTCTTAATATAAAAGTAGCAAATTAATTTTACTACGCTATGTTTAGTAGCATAAACCTATTACGGATAAATTGATTAATCTTTCACAAATAACTTTAATTATTTATAATTAATTAAACAGCCAAGTATAATTAGCCGAAGCTATACATTCCCCCAAGTTGCTGGTTCAGCCGTTAGGCTATTGACCAATATTCCCCACTGCTGTACTATACGTATTGGGGTTTTTTCAGACCCAATGTGATCGATCGACCTCTCAGCCTCGACTACGGAATATAAGGCTAGTTAAACCATTACTTTAACTACTACCTATCCGAAACGTTTATTGTCCTCTTAAAGCGGAAATTTCTCTCCTTTGTTCTTTATATTTACTTTGAAATTATAAGGTATCTGTTAACCCTACTTTAAGGCAGCCAAAACATTATATACTCACCTGTACACCACTTCTAATGAAATTAATAGTATATGCAATTAATTAGATTAGACGTTCGATTAGCATGTGTCAAGCACTTGGACAGCGTTCATTCAGAGCCATCATCAAACTCAATTCATATATTGGTATACATAAAAATCTAATTTTTTTTATCTATACCATTACTAATATACCGTAAACTTTAAGATTTTAAATTTGGTACATTTTTTTTTATTTAAATTATATTTTTTATTTTTTGGATACAATTAAGCGGGGTCCTGTATTAGTTATTAGTCTATATTAAGGCTCGACCTAGAGCTTGAGAGTTCGTTAACTTTATTATACTGTATATAAATATTTATTTATATACATTTAGCTATAAATATTTTTATAGAAATAAGTTCAACATTTTCTGTTTAATACTCAAATTTTAATTTAACAAACATTTATTATATGTTTCGGCTTAGCTAGCTCCTGACTTTCCTATACTATAATTTAATATAGCATTATACTCTTAGTAACACAAAAACCCTGTTGTTTAGCCTAAATATTTTTATTTTTAAAACTTTATATCAACTAAATAAGTAATCTGAATACAATAAATATATTTAAAACATTTTTATTTGCATTTTTACGTTTACTATGCTTATATTTTGCAAGCCTAGCTATTTATTTTTAAGGGAATAAATAGGCTTTAAACACAGAAATATAATTTTAATTTTCTAATTTAATGTAAATCTAAAGCATCTTTAATATAACTACTTGTTAAAACTACAAACACTTGGGCTTGTATAAAAGCAATACCTAATTCTAATCCAGAGAATGCTATTATAAATGCTAAAGGTACTAATCCTAAAAAGAAAAAAATAAACCCTGAAGTCATAATATTATAAGTAAAACCGGCTAAGATATTTAATAACATATGACCACTTAGTATATTAGCACCTAATCTAAGACCTAAAGATACATTTCTAGATAAGTATGATATAAATTCTATTAATACTAATAAAGGTAATAAGGCTAATGGACAACCAGCTGGCACTAATAAAGAAAAAAATTCTAAACCATGCTTCTGGAATCCTAATATAGTTGCACCTAAGACTACAGTAAAACTAAGAGCAAATGTAAAAATAAAATGACTTGTTGATGCAAAACTATATGGAACCATACCTATTAAATTATTAACTAAAATGAATATAAATAAAGTATATATAAATGGGAAGTATATTTGTCCTTTTGTAGGATTTATTTGGTTTGTTACTATACTATGTATAGTAGCATATATTGTTTCTTGACTTATTGATCAATTATTACTTACAACTTTATTGTAATTAGTTGCTAATACATTTAATGTTAAGACTAAAATTGCACCTATAGTTAGATATAATCCTATGTTAGTTAATGATATATGTAAGTTAGCTAGTATAGGGGCATCTAAACTTAATAAATTTCTAATTTCGAATTGATCTAAAGGGCTTGGTATAGCTGTATATAAAAAATTAGACATTTTTTTTTTTTAGTTTTAATTTTTATTGAAATATGTCCTAAAACTCTTTTATTCTTAACGAATAAAAAAATAATATTGATTATTATAATTTGCTTATAAATATACGAGAAATAAATAAACGAACAAATCTAGGTAAAATATATTTTGAAAATACGTATATCATTATTACAAGTAGTATAAAAGCAAAAGTTACTTGATTTATAAAATAAAACGGAACTAATTGTGGCATTTTTTTTTTAATTATATAGTTTCAATGTTATAATTATTTTTACATTATTATTTATTAAAAGAATAAAAA
>Ga0208193_1000357_pt1 | contig 27190 bp, 27 predicted proteins | sample June2015DPH_17_2_FD_184716 | JGI IMG/M metagenome (GOLD analysis project Ga0208193, IMG submission 184716) | Peatland microbial communities from SPRUCE experiment site at the Marcell Experimental Forest, Minnesota, USA - June2015DPH_17_10... | ecosystem: Environmental > Terrestrial > Soil >... | reverse complement strand
TTGAAGTCGATCCAGTTATGCGCATAGACCTGATCGAGCGGAATCGAATAGCGCGCACGCAACACCTTCACCAGGATGCGCCAGGCCGCGATTTGCGCTTCGGTAGCCGGCCGCGTGACATCGGGATAGTTGCCGGCGAACTCCACCCCGATCGAGGTGTCCTTGTTGACCTGGTGATAGGTCTTGGCATTGTCGATGTACTTGTTGTCGTTGCGGTCGGCGCCGTCGGTATGGGTGGGGACGAGATTGTCCGCCACCGCCCAGTACACCGTGCCGTCGGTCTCCACCCACACCATGACGCCGCGGCGGGTCGGATTTTTCGCCTGCTCTTGCGCGCCACCACGCGCGGAGCCCGCGGGCCCCTCGGTCTGATGCACGATGATGTTGCGCCACGGGTGCGCCTTTTCGACATCGCCCCATGGCGCGAGCCAGACCATCTTCAGGCCGGGAATGACCGGCGTGCCAGAGGTGCGCGCGATTGCCTCGATCGGGAGTCCTTCGGCAGCCAGCGCACCCGGCGGCATCGCCAGTGCACAGATTACGATCAGGAGAAAACGAAAAGGCATGCGCGGTACTATCAAGCGGCGAAGTCAGTCTGCAAGGCCGCATCAGGCGTGGCGGCGCAATGGCTGCGGCTGAATGGTTTCCAGTTCGGGCGCGAGCGACGGCGAAAGATCATAGACCGCATAGCGGCTCCTGCCCTCTTTCTTGGCCACATAGAGGGCATGATCGGCGGCGGCAATCAGCCGATCCGGCAAGTCCCCGATGTCCCGTGTCCATTGCGCGACCCCGATCGAAACGGAAAGCGGCACTTCCGTGCCGGTACAGCCGGCGGCATCCTCGCGGCAGACCTCGACGATCCGGCGCGCGATCATGGCGCCCTCGCGCAACGTGGACGCCGGCAGCATGATACAGAACTCGTCACCGCCGGTGCGCGCCAACAGGTCGCCCGGCCGCAGCCGCGTCTGCGCCATCAGCGTAAAATGCTGCAAGCAGGCGTCACCGGCGGCATGCCCGTGGGTGTCGTTGATCATCTTGAAGTTGTCGAGATCGATCACGAGCAACGCAAACGGCTGGTTGCTGCGCTCCGACCTCGCGCATTCCTCACTCAGCCGTTGCAACAATTGCCGCCGGTTGCCGACGCCGGTGAGATCATCCATCAGCGCGAGATCGGCGACTTCGTTGCGCAACCGGTCCATCGCCATCAGCAGGAAGCCGAAGTTGCAGACCATGGACAGGAACAACAGCGCCAGGATCATGATCGATTGCGGCGTATTGAAATGGACAAATGAGAAGTCGCCACCGATCTGAAACAGCTTGCCCACCGCGCGGAACGCGCAGGTGCTGATGATGACAATAGAGACGCCTCCGGCGAGCCTGGCGCCGGCATCGGCCCGGCCGTTCTGCTTCGAGAGCAGCAATTTCAGTGAAAGAGCCAGCGGCAGCGCTTGCGCCACGGAAAAAATCAGGACCCGCGCGGTCACGCTGTCATAGCCGAATATGAAGACCGAAAGTCCGCCGAATGTCAGCGCGGTCAAGCCTGCGGTCTGCCGCCAGAGCACCGGCTCGCCGTAAAACCGCCTGATGCCCATCGCGGTGAGGCAGGTCGCGAAAACGACCGTCGTGCCGCCGACAAGTAGCGGGATCAGAGACTCCGTGACTGTCGTCAAGGTCGCGATCAAGGCGCCGGCGGCCAGGGCCAAAGCCGAAACGGTCCAGTACCGCGCCGCCTTGAGGCTCGGATAGCTGTGCAGGATGTAGGCCCAGATCAGACCCAGTGCGAGGAAATTGATGACGAACGCCGTCCACAGCGTCGGTACATTCAGCATTGCAGACCCAGAGAGCTCATCGCCCTGTCTCCCCGTTTTCAAGCCGCCAATCGACTGGTGACCACTTTCCGAAGTTCGTGCTTCCCCGCAGCTCCCACCGTTCACGAACTTCGGAAAGTTATGCTCACCAGCAAACCAAGGATTCTGGTGCGGCGAATTTGAAGTTCCTGGTACGAATTTGCCGCCTGCGGTGCAGGAACTTCAAATAGGCGGCACTACCCAAGTCTTGCGGTACAACATGCAGCCAAGGCGATTAACGGAGTCTCACTTCAGAAACCAAATCCGCGTCTTGGTTGTGAAATGCTGAAGATGAAGCGCGGTGGCCGGACGGCGTGGCATTAACCCTGGACTCACCACGGCGATGAGGCGTCGCAGCGGCCGCGTGACCGATCGCCTGAAGCCGACAGTGCGTCGCATCCCCAACGCTTGTGCCGAAAACACGCCAAAATGCGTAACTTCTGTGGATAACGTGATGACACAAGCGTGACAAAGCAGGGCAGACGCTCGCGAATCTGCTGGGATCACAATTGAGGATATTGCGAGGCTGGCCCTCCGCCGAGCATGCCTCGTGTCGCGTTTCAATCCATTAACTCAGAAGAGGATGCTATGGCTAAGAAAGCGAAGAAGGCAAAGAAGGCGAAAAAGGCCAAGAAGGCGAAGAAGAAGTAACTTCGAAACTTCTTTAGCCCGGGTGGAGCCCCGCTCTGCCCGGGCACGTAAGTTCAGGTGATGAGAGTGATCACGCGGCGGGCCCAAGGCTCGCTTTTTTTAATTCTCGCCTTTTTAATTCTCGCTTTTTTGATTCCCTGATTTGATTTCCCTTGATGCCGCCTAACTGATCCGCTTTCTCTGGCGGACCCAACCTCTCCAGGCCGGAGGAATCCGAAGATGACCACGATTTCTGGAGCCACCGTGGCCATCACGGGTGCTGCGAGCGGGATCGGCCGGGCGCTGGCGATTGAACTTGCGGCCCGCGGAGCCGACCTCGCGCTCGCCGACCGCGACGAAGCGGGATTGCAGTCAATCGCCGCCGAGATCGCCAAAGCCGGTCCGCGGAAGATCAGCCTCCATCGCATCGACGTCAGCAATCCCGAAGATATTGCCGACTTTGCGCGCGGGGCGATCGCCGCTCACCCGGCGCTGAACATCGTCGTCAACAATGCCGGCGTCGCGCTGCTTGGCCAGTTTCACGAGATCGACCAGGCGCAGATCGAGTGGCTGTTCAACATCAACTTCTGGGGCGTGGTGCACTCGACCCGCGCCTTCTTGCCCCAGCTGGCGAGCCAGCCGGCAGCCCATATCGTCAACGTCTCCTCGATTTTCGGCATCGTGGCCCCGCCGGGACAGACTGCGTATGCGGCGGCGAAATTCGCCGTCCGCGGCTTCTCGGAATCGCTGCGCCACGAATTGCAGACGGCGAAAAGTCCGATCCGCCTCTCGGTCGTGCATCCCGGCGGCATCAAGACCAATATCGTGCGCAACTCGCGCGCAGGCTCCGGCGTCACCGACAATGAGCGCCGCGTGCAATCGATCGAGCGCTTCGATGCGATTGCCCAGACCTCACCGAAAGACGCCGCGCTTCGGATCATCAAGGGCATCGAGAAGAACGAGCCGCGTATCCTGATCGGCGGCGACGCCCGCTTCATGGATCTCCTGCAACGCTTCCGCCCCGCCACCTACTGGAACGTGATGGCGAAGCGGATCGAGAAGATGTCGAAGCGAAAGGGTTAGTTCAGTTACTAACTTGTCGTCCCGGCCAAGCGCACTGCGCGCGAGCCGGGACCCCTACGCCGGGGCCTATCTCTTAAGCTCGATCGCAGCCGGCTTTTGCTCCAAGAAACGGCTGTGGTTATGGGTTCCCTGCGTTCGCAGGGACGACAGGCGCTTTCGCGCCTCACCGTCCCACGAGCTGATCGGCGAAATAGGCGATGGTCTTGCGATAGATCACGGCGTGATTCCACTCGCGCATCGCCTCGAAATTCGCCGAGCCCTCGCCGTAGGGCGCCCCCATCTTGAAGCCGTTGGTGTGCAGGAGATTGGCGGTCGAGGCGAGTACGTCGGCGGCACTGTGGCGCAGGTCGACACGGCCGTCGCCGTCGAAATCGACGCCGTATTTGATGTAGGACGACGGCAAAAATTGCGTCTGCCCGATCTCCCCGGCATAGGCGCCGATCATCTCGCGCAGCGGCAGATCGCCGCGTTGCAGGATTTGCAGCGCCGCCAGCAGTTCGCCCTGGAATAATTCGGTGCGCCGGCAATCATGGGACATGGTCGCGAGCACGCGAAACACCGGCAGTTTGCCCATGTCGCCCTTGCCGAAATCGCTCTCCAGCCCCCAGATCGCGACCAAAATCTGCCGCGGCACACCGTATTTGGCCTCGATGCTCGACAACAACGGCGCATAACGTTGCAGCATCGCGCGCCCGCCATTGATGCGGCCACTTCCGACGCGGGTGGCGACATACTGCTCGAAGGTTTTGGTGAAGGTGCCGCGCTGGCGGCGGTCAAAGGCAAGCACGCCAAAATCCTGCTGCACGCCGCCAAGCGCCTGCGCGATCGTGGCCTGCGAAATGCCGGCGCTTGCTGCTTCGGCGGACATGTTCTGCACGAAAATGTTGAAATCGCCGCCGCAGCGGGCGGCAAAAGCGGGAGCGGACGCGATGAAGGCACTCAGGCAAATGATCAGGCGAAGTCGACGCATGGAAATCCTTTAAAGTCCAATCATGCTGGGCTTATTCTTGTTCCCTCTCCCCGCTTGCGGGGCGAGGTGACTTCACTCCCCGCCGTCGATCTGGCGGCCCATCAGCGCGATGGCCTTCTGATAGACTTGGGCCGCGTTCCATTCCTCGATCGCCGCGAAGTTCGGCTCGCCCGGCTGATAGCCTGCGCCCGCGCGCCAGCCATGGGCTTTGAGGAAATTCGCGGTCGAGGACAGTGCGCCGGCGGAGCTTTCGAGATTGCCGACGCCATATTCCAGCATCGTCTTGGGCAAAAACTGCGTCTGGCCGATCTCGCCGTGCATCGAGCCACGCTGGCTTCCCGACAGCGTGCCGCGATCGATCAGCTTCAGCGCGGCGTAGAGCTGGTCGGTGAAATATTCCGGCCTCCGGCAGTCATAGGCGAGCGTCGCGATCGAGGACAGCATGTTCTGGTTGCCGTGCTGGCTGCCGAACCCGGTCTCCATGCCCCAGATCGCGATCAGCGGCCCCGCCGGCACGCCGTAGCGCTGCTCGATCGAGGCGAACAACGCCGCGTTCCTCTGCTTCATCGCGCGGCCGCGCGCCACGATGGCCGGCGCGCCGCGCTTGGCGAGAAACTGGTCGAGCGAGAGCTTGAAACTGTGCAGGCTGCGATCGGCGGCGATCGTCGCGCTGGCATAAGTCGTCTGCTGCAAAGCCGCGACACCGGCACCACCGACGCCCTTGGCGCGAGCTTCGCCTGCGAACTGCTGTTTCCAGGCCTCGAACCCGCCGGGTCCGTTGCCGCATTGGGCGGCGTTGGCTTGTGAGCTCAAACAGGCGAGCATCGCGACTGTGGCAATGGCTGCGGAAAGGAGTGCCTTGCTCTTCATCATCAGGAAATTCCCTCACATGGATGCTGCGCACATTACGTCATCGCCACGTGAATCCGAACAGAATTAGCGTGCTGCGGCATCACTGATGTCATTGTCGAACTCGACATGGCCGGGCTTGTCCCGGCCATCCACGCCTTTCTTGCGGCCCGGACCCAAGACGTGGATGCCCGGCATCGCAGACAAGTCTACGTAGTCTGCGCAAGGCAGACTACTATGGCCGGGCATGACAGAATCCTAAAAGTCGGGTTCTCAGGCATGTCGATTCATACGGCCCGGCTCAGAAAATCGCGGATCGCCTCGCCGATCTCCCGGGCATGGGTTTCCAGCGCGAAATGGCCGGTGTCGAAGAAGCGCACGGTGGCGCCAGGGATGTCGCGCTTGAACGCTTCGGCGCCCGGCGGCAGGAAGAACGGATCATTCTTGCCCCACACCGCCAGGAACGGCGGCTTGTGTTTGCGGAAATAGTCCTGGAAGGCCGGGTAGAGCGCGATGTTGCTCTTGTAGTCGCCCATGAGATCGAGCTGTATTTCATCCGCGCCCGGGCGCGCGAGATAAAAATTGTCGAGGCTGTAACCGTCGGGCGAGACCGCCGTCTCGTCCGTGACGCCGTGGGTATATTGCCAGCGCGTTGTTTCCGGTGCGAGGAGCACACGCATGGCTTTGCGATTTTCCAGCGACGGATCCTGCCAATAATCGCGGAGCGGCTTCCAGCCGTCGCTCAGGCCTTCCTCATAGGCATTGCCATTCTGCGAAATGATCGCGGTGATCCGCTCCGGGTGCCGCATCGCCATTCGGAAGCCGGTCGGCGCACCATAGTCGAACACATAGACCGCGAAGCGATCGAAGCCGATCACTTCGGTAAAACGCTCGATGACATCGGCGATGTGGTCGAAGGTGTATTTGAACGCATCCCGCGACGGCATGTCGGACTGGCCGAAGCCGGGCAGATCCGGCGCAACGATATGGAAATCATCGGCGAGAAGCGGGATCAGATCGCGGAACATATGGCCTGAGCTTGGAAAGCCGTGCAGCAGCAAAAGCTTTGGCGCGCCTTTGCGGCCTGCTTCCCGATAGAATACCTTGAAGCCATCTACGTCGGCGGTTTTGTATGCGGCTACTGACATGAATTTTCTCCTTGCTGGTGAGAGGTTCAGCCGGCGAGGCTGCCGATTGCTTCGCGGATGATCTCGACGACAACATGTGGCGCGGTGACGATCGGAGCGTGATCGACCGTATGCGCCCTCACCTTCGCCTTCATCCGCTCGGCCATGAAACGCTGCGTCTCTGGCGAAATCATGCGGTCTTCTTCCGCGACCAGGAACCAGCTCGGCACGTCCTTCCAAAGCGGACGTCCCACGGGCACCGTGATGCAGGCGAGCGAGATCGGCCGCTGAACGGCCGAGAGCACCGCGAGGTCTTCTGCACCGGCGTCCTGCGCGAACGCGTTTTTGAAAGCTTCATTGGGCAGCCAGATCAGGCCGTTGGTATCGGGCGCAAGCTTCGGCGCCAACGGGTGCGGCGCGACGCGGTAGAACACGTCGGCGACTTTCTCACCCTCGTCGGGCGCGAGCGCCGTGACACAGAGCAGCGCCTTCACCTGTTTCGATTTGGTTTCGGCAATCACCGCGCCGGCATAGGCATGGCCGACCAGGACGACCGGCCCATCGACTCGCGCGAGCGAGCGATCGAGCGCTGCGACATCGTCCGCGAGCGAGGTCAGCGGCAACGGCGCTGCCACCACATTCACGCCTTCCGACTTGAGCGCCGCGATCACCCGCGCCCAGCTCGATCCATCCGCCCAGGCGCCATGCGCCAGCACCACGTTCACATTCCCGGCTGCCATTTTCGTGCTCCCTTGCTGCTTGTTAGTAACCCTAAAAATTCAATTTGACAGGTTACTATCATCGGACTAGTAACTGGTCAATCTATTTTTACAGGTTACTATCGGAGGCGCTTTTCGGGGCCCTTCAGACATCAAGAGAAACGATTTTGCCGATGAACCATCATCCGCCCGCAATCTTCATCGCCGACTCCCGCGGCCTCGATTTCCTCAACTCGGTCGCAACGCCGGTGGATACGCCTGTCGACTGGATCTCGGATAGCGAAGGACTGTTGGACTGGCTGGGCCAGGCCAACTACGTTCCTCCTGACGTGCTGAAGGAAATCAGGGCGCGCGCGAAACCCAACGAACTCGATCGGGTCGCCGATCAAGCCAGGGAATTGCGGGAATGGTGCCGGGGCTTTGTCCACAAGCACATGGGCAAGCCGCTTTCGCCCAACGCGTTGCGCGAGCTTGATCCCCTGAACAAACTACTCGCGCGCGACGAAGCATTCAGCCAGATCCATCACGGCCGTGATGAAGCCGGCGATCGCCTGGAATTGCATAAAACGCGCCGCTGGCGCTCACCGGAATCGCTGCTACAGCCGATCGGCGAGAGGCTGGCGCAATTCGTCTGCGAGGAAAATTTTTCCGACGTGAAGGCGTGCGAAGGAAGTAGCTGCACGCTGCTGTTTGCCGACCACACGGCAAGGCGCGCGCGGCGCTGGTGCAGCATGGCGATCTGCGGCAACCGCGCCAAGCAGGCGGCTCATCGCGAGAGGCTGAGAGGCAAGGGCTGAGGGCAAAACCCGTTGTACCGTCCCCAAGAGGAAGGAGTTGATCCCCATGGCCAAACTACCCCTGATCGTTTTCGACGTGAATGAAACCCTGCTCGATCTCGAAACGATGAACCCGACATTCGAGCGCATCTTCGACGACAAGAATGCGATGCGGCTCTGGTTTGCCAACCTCATCATGTATTCCGCGGCGCTCACCGTGGCCGGCTGCTACGTGCCCTTCACCGATATCGGCGGCGCGGTGATGAAGATGATGGCGGACACAAAAGGCATCAAAATCACCGACGCCGACCGGAAGGAGCTGACGGACAAGTTCTCGACCATGCCGCCGCATGCCGAGGTGCCTGGCAGCTTGCGCAAGCTGCGGAGCGCCGGCTTCCGCCTGTTCACACTGACCGACAATCTTCTGGAGGTTCAGACGCGCCAGCTGACGCACGGCGGCATTGTCGATCTGTTCGAGCGGCGCTTCAGCGCCGATGGCGCCAAGCACCACAAGCCGTCGCACGAGGCCTATGGCTATGCCGAGAAAGAACTCGGCACAAAGCCCTCCGACATGTGCCTGATCGCCTGCCACACCTGGGATACGCTGGGCGCGGTCGCGGCGGGTTGGGAAGCGGCGCTGATCAAGCGCCCCGGCAACGATGTGCTCGGCGTCGGTCCCCAACCGCACATTGTCGGCAACAGTCTCGATGACGTCGCCAATCAGCTCATCGCGCGGCACAAGGCGGGTTAGAGGATGCGCTTTCTCATCCCCCCTTGCGGGGAGGGAAGGCGAGCGAAGCGAGCCAGGGTGGGGGGTGCCAGTCGACGTGCCCCCTACGGCGCCGGCACCGTCATCGGCTTGCCCTTGTCGACGATGTGCACCGTCAACAGCTTCAGCGCCTTGTCGCCGACGACCTTGTAGCCGGCATGCGGCACGTCGCGCACGTTCACTCCCGCCTGCCCGGGCGGACGGTCGATCTCCTTGCCATCGGGCATTTGCAACCTGGCGCCTTCCAGCACGTAGACGGCTTCCTCGCCGGGATGGGTATGCCTGGCGATGAAGGCGCCGGGCGGCACCTCGAGAACGGCGATGATGATTTCCTTGTCGGTGCCGGTGAGATCGGCGGTTTTCAGCACGGTGCGGTGGGGCTCAGTGGTTTGCGCAGACGCGGCAGGCGCGAACAACGAGGACGCCAGGCAAAGGCTGAAAACGGCGGCAAGACGAAACATTTTATCTTCTCCCTTTTTGGGCCAGCCTTCGGTTTTCGAAAGCATGAGCTGGCCTTCCGGGAACGAAGCCTAAAGCATGATCCGGAAAAGTGTGAAGCGGTTTTCCGAAAAGATCATGCTCAATCAAAGAGCTAAAGCGCGATAACGATTCAACCAAATCTCATCGCGCTTTAGCGGAGCGTAATTTATTTTGACAGCGGCCTCCCGATCGGGGAAAAGCCGCATATGCCGAAAAAACCCGGGACCAATCCCAAAGGCGAATTCGCCTTTTTCAACGTCGTCTATGAAGACGACACCGTGCGCTCCAACCGCCGTGTGCCGTCCGAGCTTCTTGGCGGGCTGGACGGTGACGAGCCTGCTCGTGCCTTCATCCACGAGCAGGATCGCGAAATCGCCGAGAAATCCGGACGGCCGCCCCTTGAAATCAAGAGCATCAGCCGGGTCGGCGCGAAGAAGAAGTAAGTTTTCGATTTAATTGGACGTCTCGACGTGCTCGTCATCGCGAGCACGAGCGATTTAGCCGGCTCTGCCTCACGCTGAGGAGCGCGGAACGCGCGTCTCGAAGCGTCTGGCGCGCGGCGTGAAACGATGGCCTGACTCCAAAAGAACAAAATAAGAACATGAAGGCTGAGCCGTTCAACCGGAAACAGCGTCATGTCTTCGGAACCCCTACTGAGCGAAGAAGACGCGTCCGAGTTGGAAGCCGCGATCGATCACGCGATTGCCGCATGCGACGGCGACCTGCGCGAGACCATCGGCGCGCTGATCGTCGCGAACAACTTTCTTGAAACGGAAGTCGAGGAATTGATGAAGGCGGTGTCACACGCCTATCTCCGGAAACAATCGACCTAGCCGTGGTAGAGGAGAGCGTCAAAATCGTTCAGGAAGAATATGTTGCCCTTGGCGCAACCGACGTTGTCGCAAAGGGTTCAAATTCGGTCGCGAATTTGATCGAACGTCGATTGAAGGAAGAGTATCCAACTAAAAGATAACGGCGGACTTCCGCCTACCGTTATTTCATGTGGATCGAAGATATCGACAGCCACGACTCGCCGTTGCCAAGGCTATGGCGGACCATTTTAGCGAAGCCACGCTGAGCCTGCCATCGGGCTGCGCCATGCGCGGACCCGTTGGCGCTTTTGTCCGGGCATGACGAAGAGAGAAGATTGGGTCCCGGTTCTGCAGCGCTTCACTTCGTGCTGCGCTACGCCCGGGACACGAACTTAGTTATCCAGGAACGACCGCAGCTTCCGGCTCCGGCTCGGATGCTTCAATTTCCGCAGCGCCTTCGCCTCGATCTGGCGGATGCGTTCTCGCGTGACCGAGAACTGCTGGCCGACTTCTTCCAGCGTGTGGTCGGTATTCATGCCGATGCCGAAGCGCATGCGCAGCACGCGTTCCTCGCGCGGGGTGAGAGAGGCCAGCACACGCGTCGTGGTCTCGCGCAGGTTGGACTGGATCGCGGCATCGATGGGCAGGATCGCGTTCTTGTCCTCGATGAAATCGCCGAGGTGTGAATCCTCTTCGTCGCCGACCGGCGTCTCCAGCGAGAGCGGTTCCTTGGCGATCTTGAGAACCTTGCGCACCTTCTCAAGCGGCATGCCGAGCTTTTCGGCGAGTTCTTCCGGCGTCGGCTCGCGGCCGATTTCGTTGAGCATCTGGCGCGAGGTGCGCACGATCTTGTTGATGGTCTCGATCATGTGCACGGGAATGCGGATGGTGCGCGCCTGGTCGGCGATCGAGCGCGTGATCGCCTGCCGGATCCACCACGTCGCATAGGTTGAGAACTTGTAGCCGCGGCGGTATTCGAATTTATCGACCGCCTTCATCAACCCGATATTGCCTTCCTGGATCAGGTCGAGGAATTGCAAACCGCGGTTGGTGTATTTCTTGGCGATCGAGATCACGAGGCGAAGGTTGGCTTCCACCATTTCCTTCTTGGCCTGGCGGGCCTCGCGCTCGCCCTTCTGCACGCCGTGCACGATCTTGCGGAATTCGCCGATCTCAAGGCCGGTCAAGGCCGCGAGCTGCTGAATCTCGCCACGCAGTTCCTTGATACGGTCCTTCTCGTGATGGACGAAATTCTTCCAGCCCTTGGCGGCGAGCTTCGAGACACGGTTGAGCCAGCGCGGATCGAGCTCCGAGCCTTGGTAGTTGCGCAGGAAATCCTCGCGCGCCACGCCGTGGCTGTCGCCGAGGCGCAACAGGCGGCCCTCGAACGAGACGAGCTTCTTGTTGATGTCGTAGAGCTGCTCGACCAGGGAATCGATGCGGGCCTGGTTGAGCCGCAGCGACTTCACCTCGACGATGATCTCGTCCTTCAGCTTCTTGTATTTGCGCTCCTGCGAAGGCGACAGCGACTCGCTCTGCAACTGGTTGGCGATGTCCTGCTCCTGCAGGCGCCGAAGCTTCTTGTAGTTGTCGGCGATCTTGTCGAAGGTTTCGACCACCTTCGGCTTCAGCTCGGCCTCGATCGCGGCGAGCGACATCTGGTTTTCGAACTCGTCGTCGTCCATGTCGCCTTCGGCGGCGCTTTCCGCGGGGTCCTTGTCGCTTTCGGTATCGCCCGCGGCAGGCGCCGGGCGGAACGGAGTCGGCGACGGCGGCGCGGCCGGGGGTGCTACGGCAGCCGGCATCGCCGAACCATTGCCATTACTACCGTGACCATGGCCGTTGGCGCTGGCGGCTTCCGCCGCAACCGGCTGGCCGTCGGGACCGACGGGAGCGCCGATCATCGCGGGATTCATGTTGTTCTTGGCGTCGGGGCCGGCGTAGGTGGCCTCGAGATCGATGATGTCGCGAAGGAAGATCTTTCCTTCGTTGAGTTCGTCGCGCCAGATGATGATGGCCTGGAAGGTGAGCGGGCTTTCGCACAGCCCTGCGATCATCGCCTCGCGGCCGGCCTCGATGCGCTTGGCGATGGCGATTTCGCCCTCGCGCGACAGCAATTCCACCGTGCCCATCTCGCGCAGATACATCCGCACGGGATCATCGGTGCGCTCGCCCGGCTCGGACTTCTTGACCTCGGTGACGGCCTTCTGCGTGACCTCGACGAGCTCGTTGTCGGTCTCGTCGTCGGCCTCTTCCTGCTTGTCTTCCTCGGCGTCTTCCTCGGCTTCGGTGACGTTGATGCCCATGTCGGAGAGCATGGACATGATGTCCTCGATCTGCTCGGGCGAGGTGGTGTCGGAAGGCAGCACTTCGTTGAGCTGATCGAAGGTCACGAAGCCGCGCTTCTTGGCCTGCTTGATCATCTTCTTGACGGCGGCGTCCGACAGGTCGAGCAACGGCGAAGGTGCGTCGGGCGAATCCTTCTCAGGCGCGTCGGCGACCTTGTCGTCCTTTTCCTTGTCCTTCACCTGCACCGTCTTCGCCTTGCTGGCCATTCACTAGCTCCCAACCGCGTTTCGATCGCGGGCTGCGCCCATCTCAAAACGCCTAAAACTTCAACTCACTTCACTCATGACGCGAAAGGGCGGCGCCCGGTTTCGCCACCCCTAATCGCTCTCGCCGATTTCCCACAAATGGCCTTACACGCATGTTGCGGAAATGGCGGTACCGGATACTCGAACAGAACGCGTCGACGTTTATTCCGAACGCCTCTTTTCGAAAAAGAACCGGCGGCCCGCTAAGTCAGAAAATGCCTCAAAGCCATTAAGCGTTGCTTAACCCTGTTTTTGCAGCCAAACCACGGGTTTGGCGAGTCTTTTTGCGGTTCCTATAGCCACCGTCCGCATTAAATTTCAACCTCAGACGCTGCTCTGGAACCGGCCAGACGAGGCGCCAAATCCCTCGATCATGGCCTCGGTACCGTCCACCTCTGAGAGCCGGGCCTTGATGTCGCGCAGCCAAGTCATATTGGCCTCGCTCACATCCTCGCCCAGCGCGAGCTCCGCGTCCTTGAGCTCCCTAAGTAAGGAGTGGACCTGACGATGCAAGGAGACGAGCTGGTGCCAGGTGGAAAGAACATCCTCCCGCGCCGCGCCTGATCTGGCGCCCCACACCGCCGCGGTCGTGATCGCGCTATCAACCCTTTGAAGTATTTGTAAAAATCCGCCCTTCTCGAGGTCCGCCCGCAGCTTCTCGCTTTGCTCGGTGACATCAGGCGAATGGTGATGGTCGGCGGCAAAAGCCGCGATGATGCCGGCGCGGAGCTTGTGCGCCTCCGGATGCGGCAGCTCCAGCGCGGCCGCCTCCTCCAGATGGTCGTGCAGCAGCCAGGGGTGGTTGAGCAGGCATTGCAGCATCAGGGCCTCGCGGCGGGACATCGCGCTGCGCTGACCGCGCATGATCGAGCTTGCCGCCAATTGCGAACTCGCCGGCTGATAGGGGCCGGCGCGCAAGGAGGCGCCGGGACCAGGGGGACGGCCGGAGCGCGCATCAAACCGGCCGCCGCCGGGGGCGTTCCGCGGGGCAAAGCGGCGGGGTGATTCGCCGTAGGTTCCCCCACCCTGGCGACCGCCGCCATAGGGGCTGCGCACGACCTCAGGCGCGAACATGCGGCCCAAGCGCTCGGAAAAATCCTGGCGGTAGTAACGCCGCACCACCTCGTCGCGGATAGCGCTGGCGATCTCGCCGATGCGTTTCTCCAGCGCCGCGCGCCGCTCGGGCGTCGCAAAGTTGCCGCCCTCGATCTCGCGCGACCAGATCACATCGACCAGGCCACGCGAGGCGGAAATCACGTCGTCGATCGCGGCGCGTCCGCCGGACCGCGCCAGATCGTCGGGGTCCTGCCCTTCGGGCAGCAGCGCAAAGCGCAGGCTCTTGCCGGCCGCGAGATGCGGCAACGCCAGCTCGGCCGCGCGCCACGCCGCCTTCTGCCCGGCGCGGTCGCCGTCGAAACACAGGATCGGCTCATCCGCCATCTTCCAGAGCAGTGTGAGCTGATTTTCGGTGAGCGCCGTGCCGAGCGGCGCGACGCTGGCCGGGTATCCCACGCCGACCATGGCGATGACATCGACATAGCCTTCGACCACGACAAGAGAACTGCCGTCATGCGCGGCCTGACGCGCGGTAGCGAGGTTGTAGAGATTGTCGCCCTTGTGAAACAGCGGGGTTTCCGGCGAATTCAGGTACTTCGCCGGCACGTCTTTCTCTAACGCGCGGCCACCGAACGCAATCACCCGGCCGCGCGCATCCGTGATCGGAAACATCACGCGATCGCGGAAGCGATCATAGGGCACGGGAATATCTTCGCCGCCGATCAGAAGACCGGTCTCAATCATGTCTTCGACCGAAATACCCTGACTGCCGAGATGCTCTTTCAACGCGAAGCGGTCTGGCGGCGCATAGCCGAGGCGGAATTGCAGTTGAGTGTTGGGCGAGATCGCGCGATCGGCGAGGTAGCCGCGCGCTTTCGCGCCATGGCGCGAGGCCAGCGTATCGGCAAAGAATTTCGCCGCGAGCTCCATCACGTCATGCAGCGTCCTGCGCCGTGCCTCGTGACGCGCGGCATCCGGTGTCACGGCCGGCAGCGGCAAGCCCGCCATCGCGGCGAGCCGCTCGACGGCTTCCGGGAACGACACGCCCTCGGTCTCCATCAGGAAGTCGAAGATGTTGCCGTGCTTGCCGGTCGAGAAGTCATGGTAAAATTGCTTCTGGTCGTTGACGGTGAACGAGGGCGTCTTTTCCTGCTGGAATGGCGACAGCCCCTTCCACTCTCGCCCTGCTTTCTTCAGCTTCACGCGCCGGCCGACGACTTCCGAAACCGGAAGCCGGGCGCGCAGCTCTTCAAGGAATTGGGGCGTAAAGCGCATGGCCTGATTTTAGCGCGGGGTTTGAGTCGGGGCGAACCGAGTAGGGATACAGGGAAAGGGCGCAGAAATACGAAGATTGTCAGGGTTGTCCGGCCTATTCACAGCCCCTCCGCGTCACTCCGGGGCGCGCCTCTTGGCGCGAGCCCGGAATCCATAGGGCCGAAACATTGCCGGGAGAGATGGATGTGCAATTGCACATCGTAGTTCGCTCGTTTCACTCGCGCCCCGGAACTGACGCGGAGGGGCTTGAATATCGAATTACAATCGTATATACATCTGCTGTCGAGGTACGGCGAAGCGTATTCACGTAGGGGCTTCATCACCGTCATAGCGAACCTCGAGCGGTACCAACCGTGTCGAAACTCCGGATTCGGGGACGATTTGCTGTGACGGAAGATGTACAACGGCTGTTCGCAGGCGTTCGTGAATTCGGATGGGATCCGAAAAAACGCGAAAGCAACCTGTACAACCATAAGGTTGACTTCGAGGACGCACGCGGAATTCTCGACGGCCCAATCTTCATCCGCCGATCGGATCGCCATGGCGAAGTCAGGTATCAAATCTTCGGTTACGTCGAAGGGCGGGAAATCGCGGTCGCCTGTGCGATCCGGGGCTCGCTCTGCTGGATCATCTCGGCACGGCGGGCGCGGCGCGATGAGCGAAAAAAATACTATCATCGTTTCCAGGGACTCGCCGAGGAAGGGCAAGACTGACTGGGCCCGCGTCGATGCTCTGACGGACGAGGATATCGCCAAAGCCGTTGCCGACGATCCCGATGCCGCGCCCATCGATATCGACTGGTCCGATGCCGTGCTGGTGATACCTGCCCGGAAAAAGGCAATCTCCATTCGAGTCGATGAAGACGTGCTCGATTATTTCAAGAGTCAGGGCGACGGCTATCAGCGCCGGATGAATGCCGTGCTGCGATCCTACATGCAGCAAAAGGCCAAGCCGAAGAAACGGGCGTGATCCCTTCCCCGCCATTCCGGGGCGAGGTCTGATGACGTGCCCCGGATGCTGCGCAGCGCGCCGCGTTTGCGCCAGTGGTGCGCTGCTGATCCGGGGCCCATGGAGCGCTAGACGAAAACGCGGGTTGCCGGTTCTGCACAGCGGCGCCATAGCGCGTCGAAGACGCGCGTTAATGCCCGTATGGCGCCGCAGTGCGCCCGGGACATGAAGATTATCCCTGCAAAAACCGTCCCGATTCAATGCGGGCGAGGTCCGTCACCGGCCAGTTATAAATATAGGTCCAGGCCTCGCTGACCGTGCCCTCGGCAAGCGTGACGGGAAGCATCCGGCGCACATATTGCGTCGGCTCGGCAAAACCTTCGCCACAGGCCTCATACATGTCGAACTCGCGCAGCAGATCCTCTACCGCACGCAGGCGATAGAGTTCGCCAAAGACGGCGTCGGTCGCCTCGTCCGACAGCACCAGGCCGGGATAGTGCTTCACCTTGTAAAGCCGGCCGCGGCAGCTCGCTTCGCCGAGAAAGTCGGCGTTCGCCGACAGCAGCCGGGCCATCGGATGCGCATAGCCACGCATCAGCGTGCCGTAGACGAAAAGAAGATCGGAGGTCATGGGCGTCTCTTACAACGTCATTGCGAGGAGCGTAAGCGACGAAGCAATCCAGAATCTTGTTGTGGCTGGACTGGATTGCTTCGCGGAGCCTGTCATCGGGCGCGCATTCGCGCGACCCGTTGGCTCGCAATGACGGGGCTAAGCCTTCACTTCATCGCTGACGACGAAAAATTTGGCGAGGTCCATCCGCCCGAAACTCGTGGACAGCGCGACGTCCGCCGCGTCGCGCCCGGTCGCCATCAGGATGCGGCCGATCCGCGGCACGACATGGCGGGCGTCGAACGTGTACCATCGTCCCGAGAGATACGCCTCGAACCAGCCGGAGAAATCCATTGGCATGGGGTCGGGCGGAATGCCGATGTCGCCGAGATAGCCGGTGCAATAGCGCGCCGGAATGCCCATGCAACGGCAAAGTGTCAGCGCCAGATGCGCGAAATCGCGGCATACGCCGGCGCGCTGCTCATTGGCATCGAAGGCGGACTTCATGTGGTGGGCATGCGCGTAGCCGAAGGTGATGCGGTCGTGCACATATTGGCAGATCGTCGTCACCCGCGCCCAACCGGGTTTGGTGTTGCCAAACAGCGACCAGGCGAGATCGACCAGCTTGTCGGTTTCGCAGTAGCGGCTCGCCATCAGATAGACCAGCACATCATCGGGCAATTGCTCGACCGGCAGTTGCTCGGCATCTTCCGCGACCGCGTCGGGCAAACCGGAATCGTGCACCAGCGCGCTGCCGCGCAACGTCACGCCGCCGGCAGGCGCGACCAGCCGGCCGCAAATATTGCCGAAAGAGTCGCGATAGTAGCGGATGGGAGCGTCGGGCTCGGCGAAGATGGTCTCTTGACCCGCGATGTCCTGGCGGCGCGAGGGATGGATCGCCAGCATGATCACCATCGGCGTCGGCTGCGCCGCGGTGTAGGCGATCTCGAATCCGACCTTGATCTGTATCATCAGGTTTCCACCACTTGTTCGGCGGGGGCAACGCGGATACCGACCTCCATGCCGATGAAGGCGTCAGCCGGCCCGAGATAGGTGCCGTGCAGCGGGATCGCCTGGTGCGGATCGCGCGCGACCGCCACGCGAATGAGATCGCGGGTGCCGACGATGCCGTTGGTGGGATCGAACTCGATCCAGCCCGCGCTCGGCAGATAGACCTGGACCCAGGCATGCGTCGAGCCGCCGCCGAGATAACCGCCATCCGAGGGCACGAACAAATAGCCCGACACGAAGCGCGCGGCGATGCCGAGTTGCCGCAACGCCTCGATCATCAATAGCGCATAGTCGCGGCAGGTGCCGAAGCCCGTTTGCAGCGTATCGAGCGGATGCTGGGTGCCGTGCTCGTGGCGCTTGCGATAGGTGAAGGATTCGTGGATACCATGGGTCATCTGGCTCAGAATCTTGAAGGTCGGGGTCGGCGCTTCCGCGTCGAGGAACTTCTGCGCCCAGGCCGACAGCTCGCCGTTCGGATCGCTGTAGCTCGGCGTGACGAACTGGCGAAGATCCGGAAACTCATCCGGATCGTACAGAAACGGATAGAAATAAGCGGGGTCGTCGGGCGTCAGCGCGAACTCCTCGGCCGGGTTGTGGTCGACGGCCGCGGTCCAGGTGAAGCTCAGAACGTCGGATCGCTCGTCGAAGGCCGCAATCGCCACACTGTTGCCGAACACGTCGTGGATCCAGCGCAGCGACATCGGTTGCGGCTCGATCCTGAGATCGCCGGACAGTACGCGCAAATCATGCCCGTCGCGCGGCCGCAGCATGATCCGGTGCTCGCCGAATGCGACGGGGCGCGCATAACGATATTCGGTCTTGTGATGAATTGTCAGGCGCGGCATCGTTGCTTGCAATTATTATGACTCTATAAGGTGTGATCTATACCTAGTGGAGTGGATTTGACATTCGCTACCCCGTAGCCGGGAATGCGCAAAGCGAATGTCAAATCCAAAACTCCACTAGAAACCTGTATTTGCTGGTGGTCCTTTGATTCTAACATTTGCAAAAGTGCCAGCCACATCGGGATGCAAATGTTAGAATCGGACCACTAGTCGTTGCATATTTCGAGATTGGCGATGCCGATTGAACAGACAATTTGGACAACAAAAGATGGTCTTGGTTGATACCGCCGACACATCGTTACTCCTCGACGGAGAGGATGCCGCGCCGGTCGTGGAAGATAACCCGCTGGGCCGCTCGCCGTTCCTCTTGACCTCGGATCATTTCGGCCGGGCCATTCCGCGCCAACTGGGCGATCTCGGCCTGCCCGCGAGCGAACTGACCCGACATATCGCCTGGGACATCGGCATTGCCGGCGTGGCGCGCGCGCTCGCGGCGCAGCTTGACGCCCATCTGATCGCGCAAGCCTATTCGCGGCTTGTCATCGACTGTAACCGTCCGCCGAATGCGCCGAGCTCTATTCCACGCATCAGCGAGGCGACCATCATTCCCGGCAACGAGGGACTAACCCGCGAAGCAGCGGAGGCACGGCGCCGCGAGGTATTCGATCCCTATCACCGCCACATCACGGCGGCGATCGATCGTCGTGTGCGTGAGGGTATTCCGACCGTGCTGGTCTCGCTGCACAGCTTCACGCCGGTCTATGCCGGCATCAAACGGCCCTGGCATGTCGGCACGCTCTATCAGACCGACACCCGCCTGCCGCTGCTGCTGCTGAAAGGCTTGCGCGCGCAAGCTGACCTCGTCGTCGGCGACAACGAACCTTATGCCGTGAGCAATGAGACCGATTACACGATTCCGGTTCACGGCGAAGCGCGCGGGCTGATGAATACCGGCATCGAAATCCGCCAGGACCTGATTTCAGATAAAGCCGGCGAGACGGAATGGGCGGAGCGGCTGGCTGCAATCTTCGGCGAGATCGAAGTGAGCTTGCGCGCGCAGACGCTATTTTAACCTCGCGCTTGGGTCCGCACAAAACACGCCGCGGACTCGAAGTCACCTCTCCCCTTGTGGGAGAGGTCGGAGACGAAGCGCAGCGAAGTCTCCGGGAGAGGGGTCACCGATTATCTCCCACGAGGGGAGAGGGAGCCGACTTGAGCACGCCGTGCGAGCGACGCCCGAACTCTGAGGTTAATTACCGCGCCCGCGTCAGCGCGAGCCAGATGCCGCCGCCGATCATGGCGCCGCCGGAAACGCGCGACAGAAGCCGCGTCCGCTGGCCTGAGAAGAACGACCTCGCGCGGCCGGCGAGCAAGGCGTAGGTCGCATCCGTCAGGCCTGCGAAAAACATGAAGGTGACGCCGAGCAGCGCCACCTGCGCGAAATGATCCCGGCTCATGTCCACGAACTGCGGAATGAAGGCGCCGAAGAACACCAGAAGCTTGGGGTTTGATAGCGCCACGAGAAAGCCTTGCAGGAAAAACCCGCCGCGCGGCGGCGGCGGCGCTATCGCCTCCACACCCTCGACTGGACTGCGGATCAACTTGATGCCGAGCCAGACCAGATAGGCAGCACCCGCAAACCGCACCCAGTCGAACCAATAGCCCATGGTCGCCATCAGCGAGGTCAATCCGATCGCGACCACACCGATCACGATCGTCAGCGCCGCCTGCACGCCCGCGATATTGGTCAGCGCCGCACGGGTGCCCTGGCGCAGGCCGTTGGCGATCACCAGCGTCACAATCGGCCCGGGCAACAGCGCGAGCCCGACGCAGGCGGCGATGTAGGCGAGGTAAAGCTGAAGGGACATGGGCTGGCTCGCGTGACCACCAGAACTCGTGTTGCTTCTCCCTCTCCGCGCTTTTGCGGGGAGAGGGTTGGGGTGAGGGGCACTCATCCACGAGCACCGACTATAAGCGAGAACAACACCCCCTCACCCGCCGCGCGAAGCGCGCGGCGACCTCTCCCCGCAAGCGGGGCGAGGTAAGAACCTTACGGCAAGCCCACAATCTTCCGCGCCTCTCCGGTCAGTTCCAGAATGTGCAGGCCGGTGTTGGCGCGGTCGACGATGTAGATATAGCCGCGTTCGTCGGTCTCGACATTGTTGGTCTGGATCGCGACCTTGCAGCGGTCCTTGCCATCGATCTTGACGCACCGCTTGTCGGTGTTGGCCGTAATCGACGGGATGAAGTAGCCAACTTCGGTCGGATGATAGGGATCGCGGATATCGAGCGCGCGAACGCCCGCGTTGAAGAAGGAGATGAACGCCATCTTCTTGAAGTAGACGGGCGCCATGCTTTCGTTGGAAGAATGCGAACCGAACCGTCCTCCCCGCTGGCAGAAATTGCCATCTGCTTCCTTGGCCGTGTAGCTTGAGATCACCATCGGGCGATTTTCGATCGTGACGTCGACGAACCACACCATCTGACGTGGCTCGGCGCATTCGTTGACGATTTCCTCGTCCACGATCATGACGATGTCGCGCGTCGGCTCCCTGTCATGGGCGAATTCGGCAATCGGCATTTTCAGCATCGGAAACGTCGTGTGCGCGCCATTGAAGCCCGACATCGACATCCGCGAGATTTCCGGATAGCGCAGGTTTTCCGGCGTCGGCTCCTTCGGCCCGTTCAACAGCTTGTCGCGGTCGACGATTTGCAGGAAGCCGCCCTTGTCGGTGCCATAACCGAAATAGACGCGGTTGCCTTCAGGACCTGCCGAGATCGGCCCGTGCAGTTCAGTTGGCACCTCGCCGGTCGAGCCCGGCTCCTGGCCGGGTAGCCCAAAATCCCTGATCTTCACGGGATGGGCGGGATCGCTGAGATCGTAGATCATGGTCATGCGGCGGGTGCGCCAATCCGGCTTCCCCGAGACGAGATAGGCGACACCGGTGTTGCACTCCCACCAGTTCTTGTGCGTGTCCTTCAAATCCTCGCCGATCTTGCTGACCAGAACCGGACGAGCGGGATCGGCGGTGTTCCAGATTTCATGGCCGGCGCTGCCGACCGAGCGCAGCATGTAGACGGCATTGGGATCGGCCTTCGGCAATTGCTTGCCGTCGCATACACGCACCATTTGCGCGCCGCCGCCCTCGTACTTTCCTTCCTGGCCGGGAATATGAGCCAGATATTTCGGGTGCGCCGGATCGGTAACGTCGACGATCGAGGTCCCGTTCGGCTCGGCCTTGCCGGTCAACGGATTGACGGGATTCGGAATTTCATCGGTACCGCCGTGATGGCCGATATAGGCAATCCAGCGATCGCCCTGATGGTGAACGGTCGGCTGGTAGGCGCTGCGCGCCTGCAGATCGTTATAGCCCACAAGCTTCATATTGGAGGCTTCGGGCGGCGCCCCAATCTTTTGGGCATCGATTTTCTGTTCCGGCTGAACAGCTTCGCTTTGCGCGCGCGCACCGCCGCAGAGAACGAGGAGCGTAGTGAAGCAGATTGCCGATTTGACGTAACGGTTCATGTTTTTCCACCCAGGCTTTCAAAAAACCAATCTGTGCTGGCTAGTGTCCTGATTCCGAAGTCCACATCATTGTGGCCTGCGAGTTCTTCATGCGAACTTCGGAATCAGGACACTAGCGGATCACTAGCACAGCCTTTTATCGCCGCCAAAACACCCTCTTGACATGTAACCATTTGGTTGCATGTTATCTTCCTCATGGACGACGTGTTCAAGGCCCTGGCCGACGCATCGCGACGGTCACTGCTCGACAGGCTTCACGCCCAAAACGGACAGACATTGAACGAACTTTGCGAGGGCCTCGCCATGACGCGGCAGGCCGTCACCAAGCACCTAGTGATTCTCGAGGAGGCCAACCTTGTCACGACATACAAGCAAGGCCGCGTGAAGCTGCACTACCTCAACCCGGTGCCGATCCATCATATCGGCGAACGGTGGATCAGGAAGTTCGAGCGCGGCAAGCTCAGCGAGTTGAAGCGGCAACTGGAGAAGCGCGATGAGTAAGCCCGAGCTCGCCTACGTGACCTATATCGAGACCACGCCGGAGCCGCTGCCGTTCACAGATACTTGGCGATCAGCTTCAATTCCTTGAGCGGAGCGCGGCCTGCCGTTCCCGCCGCTCGCAACGGACGTTCGATGCACTCGGAGATGTGATCGTGAATCAACGCCTTCTTTGCATTTTCGATCGCGCTTTCGACCGCCTGCAATTGCTGAGCGATCTGCGGACATGGACGTCCTTCCTCAATCATTTTGATAATCGCTTGCAAGTGGCCATCCGCGCGTTTCAGGCGGCGAACGATGGCGGGATGATGATTATGACCCGGCATTTATAGAATCTCCTATCCTCCGTGGAGGATAGTATAACATCCCCCCTGGAGGATAGACCTATCCTCTGGGGGAGGATGCTCGAATTCGCTTGACACCATTTAAAGGCAGGCGTACTCGCCCGTCGTCGGCTGGCGCAGAACTCGCGCGTGGCCCGAAACTTTGAAGTCACCCCTTTTGAAGTCAACCCTAACGAAAGCCATGGGCAGTAGCATCTTCGGCAGTGCCGTTTCCGCTCCGGGCGGGTCGGTGATGCCGGCAAATTCGAAACGAGATCGATCCGATCGCGCGGGCATGAGCCGCGTGAGCGTTGGTGGTCCTTTGAGCTGACCGCCAAACCTCACCGTCCTGCCGCACGATGCGGATGTGGAGGTGAGTGATGTTCAGGAAACTCGCGACAGTTCGTCTATTTCAGTCCGGGCGCATGGCGCCGGTTCGGACTGCAGCTTTCAACAACAGCCATTCCAATGACAACCGGCCGGGTTTTCGCCGCCCGACCGACCGGCGCGCGCGTCCAAAGCCCTCGCCGGTCTGTCATTGGATCCAGGTTGGCGGCCGGCTCGAATGCCGCTGGGACACGGCCGGCGGCAACGGCGCATCACTGAAAGATGCGAAGCCGCCACTATCACGACAGTCATCCCACCGGCACGCGCGACGCGCGGCTTAACGAAAGGGACCATCATGGACGAAGGACCTAGATGCCCCGTGGCCGGCCATCCCGGTACGGCCACGGGAAGCCCCTCGGGGCACGACACGCAAATTACGAACGCCGGTGACATGATCCACCCAAGGCGGTGAGAGCTGCTGCTCTCCGTTCGCCTCGGTGCTGATCGTCGGCATCGCGGTTGAACAAGGAGAACAGCCATGACACTCGTCCGACGGACGGATGCGCTGAACAGCGCTGACGTCTCGACACTTGTCCCGGACACGGAGCGCTCCAGCGCTTCCTCCGACCAATTCTGCGGAAAAACGCGATATTCCTCCCCGCCGGTGGCGAGCGAAATCGATCGCCTTTATCGCTCGCTCGGCGAGGTGACGCCGGAAAGCCACCCGCGCACCGCAAAGCTGCTCGCCTCCGGCAAGCGCAAGGTCGCTCAGAAGGTCTTCGAGGAGGCCGGCGAAGTCGCGATCGAGGCCGTCAGCCATGACTCGCGCGGCATCGTGCGGGAGAGCGCCGATCTTCTCTATAACCTCGTTGCTCTCTGGTATCGCGCCGGCATCCACCCGGACGACGTCTGGGCCGAAATGCGCAGCCGCGCCCTCAAGCTCGGGATTGCAGAGAAGATACCCAAAGATCGTGATCACGGTCCGCGCGCCCTTCGCGGCGACCCCAGGCGCGCGGGAGGTGGCGATGAACGGGACGCATAAATTCGATTGGCGTGACGGTCGAAATTCGACCGGCGTCCTTCACGCAGTGCCTCCCATTATCCGAAGCGCGGGCGGCGTCGTCCGCGAGAGCGCCGGCCCGCCCTGCAACGTCGCAGCCCTCGGCTTCGCGCACGTCCAACCTGGTGTCCAGCGTCATTCCCTTTCCGACCGATTGATCCGCAAAACAAAAGAAATGAACAGGAGCAGATAATGACTTCCCTCAACCCTACCGATGTTGAGACCATTGCTCTCGGCACTCAAACACCGTCGGTCCAATCGGCGGCTTTGGACAAGGCGCATCTCGGGGACATCCACGGCGCCTTCGGAAACATCGCGGAAGATGACTTCGCGCCGCGAACCCATCTTTGGGCGCGCCTGAAGACGCTCGCTGCGATCGTGGGCCCGGGACTGATCGTCATGGTCGGCGACAACGACGCCGGTGCGTTTGGCACCTACACCCAGGCCGGCCAGAACTACGGCACGACATTGCTCTGGACCCTGCTGCTTCTCGTTCCGGTGCTTTACGTCAACCAGGAGATGGTGGTTCGGCTTGGCGCCGTGACAGGCGTCGGACACGCGCGGCTGATCTTCGAGCGCTTCGGCCGGTTCTGGGGGACATTCAGCGTGATCGACCTGTTCCTGCTCAATGCACTAACTCTGGTCACAGAATTCATCGGCGTCAGCCTGGCACTGCGCTATCTTGGGCTGTCGCAGTTCTGGGGCGTCATCGCTTCGGCCGCGATCGTCATGGTCGCGGTGAGCACCGGAAACTTTCGTCGCTTCGAGCGGTTCGCGATCTTTCTCGTGTTCGGAAGCCTCTTGCTGGTGCCGGTCATCCTGATGGTGCACCCGCCGATCGGGCAGATTGCTGCGGATTTCTTCGTACCGAAAATGCCGGAGGAGGCAAAACTCAGCGACGTGATGCTGCTGATTATCGCCATCGTTGGCACCACGGTGGCACCGTGGCAGCTGTTTTTCCAGCAAAGCTATATCGTCGATAAGCGCATCAAACCTCGCTTCATCCGCTATGAGCGCTGGGACTTGTGTATCGGAATATTGCTGGTCATCGTCGGCGCAGTCGCCATGATGAGCTTCTGTGCAGCGATTTTCACTGGTCAACCCGAATTCGGCAACTACACTGACGCGCTTGGCACCGCCATGGGGCTGGAGAAATATGCCGGCAGGCTGCCCGCCATATTGTTCGCCCTCGCGCTGCTCGATGCCAGCATCATCGGAGCCGCCGCGGTCTCGCTCGCCACCGCCTACGCCATCGGCGACGTGTTTTCGTTCAAGCATTCCCTGCATCGCAACGTATGGGACGCCAAGGGATTTTACGCCGTCTATTTCGCGCTGATCGTCGTCTCAGCCGTGCTTGTGCTGACGCCGGACATGCCGCTCGGGCTTCTCACCAATGCCGTTCAGACCCTCGCGGGCGTATTGTTGCCAAGCGCCACCGTGTTCCTGCTGTTGCTCTCGAACGACAGGGCCGTGCTCGGTCCCTGGGTGAATTCGCGCCGGCTCAACCTGTTTACTGGCGCGGTCGTTGCCGTCCTGGTCATGCTGTCCATCATTCTCACCGCATCCGTCCTGTTTCCGGACATCGGTGAGCAGTGGATCGTCGGCGTGCTGGCCGGCGGAAGCGCACTGGCGGTGGCGGTGACGGTCGCCGTGAAGATATTCGATTCAAGCAGCGGCAAGGCAGCGATCGACCTCCAGCAAATCGAGCCGCTTGACGCTGATAAGTGGCGGATGCCGCCGCTCGACAAGCTTCCGCCCGCCCGTCTGAGTACGCTCAGCCGCCTCTGGATGATCGTACTGCGGGCCTATCTGGTTGTGGCCGCTGGCCTCGTGCTGATTCGTATCTTCCAACTCGCGACAGCTGGCGCGTGACATGACGATCCTGGAACGAGGCCGCCGCGCCGGGGCGCTCCTGGTGCTGAAGCTCGCAAGCGCGCTATTGCGTGGCGGCACGGCGTTATATCGGCGCGGCGCTATATCGCGCTCGCTGCTTCGCGCGGTCCTGTCGGCTTCTCAAGCCTTCGAGCGAGCAGGCGCATTACTGGCATTCGGTCGAAGGAAGAACAGATGGCGATGATCGCTGGACAAGAAAGCAGTGAATTACCGCATCGTTTGATCAGAGAATCTTCTTCAAAACGTCGTGGGCATCAACTACCAGAAGTACGTACGGGGGCTACCGTGGTCGCATCCAGAAAAACATACTCTCTCAAATTTCCGCTTCGGGCTTCGTTGACCTATGCCTCCTGCGCGGTTGCCTGGATGGCCTGCGCGGCAACTGCCCGTGCCGCCGACCTTCCGGTCACGCTGCCGGTGAAAGCACCGCCCGCCGCAACCGACTATGACTGGACCGGCTTCTACGTCGGTGGCCATATCGGCCTTGCAACCGGCAGCTCCGGCTGGACGCTCGCCCCGCTCGGCGGCGGCGCGCCGGTCGCCGGTTCCTTTGGGCTTTACCAATCACCCAATGCCTTCAAGGAAAGCGGCAGCTGGTTCGAGGGTGTGCAAGGCGGCTACAATTATATGCTGCGAAACCGCGTGGTGCTCGGTATCGAAGCCGACGGCTCGTTTCCGACTTTTCCCGACCCCGTCAGCGGTTTGACCACCGGCGGCATCTCGAATTTTGCGTCGCCGACTTTCGGCGCCGGAACCTTCAGCGAGAACGTGCTGGCGTCGGGGACGGTGCGCGGCCGCATCGGCTATGCGCCCGGCCACTGGCTGTTCTACGCCACCGGCGGCCTCGCCTGGACCTATGATCAGCAGACGCTCACGCAAAACACGACCGGCAACACGGAAGACCGCTTCCTCTACCGCTTCGGCTGGGCCGCCGGCGTCGGCGTCGAGACGGCGATCGCGCCGCATTGGACGGTCCGCGGCGAATACCTCTGGACCGATTTTCCATCGGTCGCCGTGAATTTTCCCTCATCGGGTCAGCGCGTCAGTTCCGGCCTCTCGCTCAATCAGTTCCGCCTCGGCCTCGACTATCGCTTCGACGATCCGTCGCGGCCGGCGGCTTTCGCGCCATCGCGCTTCGTCGGCGCGGGCGACACCTTCGCGG
>Ga0208193_1000356_pt1 | contig 27219 bp, 18 predicted proteins | sample June2015DPH_17_2_FD_184716 | JGI IMG/M metagenome (GOLD analysis project Ga0208193, IMG submission 184716) | Peatland microbial communities from SPRUCE experiment site at the Marcell Experimental Forest, Minnesota, USA - June2015DPH_17_10... | ecosystem: Environmental > Terrestrial > Soil >... | reverse complement strand
CATCGAGTCGTTCACGGTGGCTCGCGATTTAACCAACCGATCGTACTAACGCGCCAGATTCTGGCTGATTTGTCTGAACTCATTCCGCTGGCGCCATTGCATCAGCCCTACAATCTCGCAGCCATCGAGGCCGTCTTCAATCGTCTTCCTGATGTGCCGCAGGTGGCCTGCTTTGACACTGGCTTTCATTCCCACCATTCAGAAGTCGCAAACCTTGTGCCGCTACCGAGAAGCGCTCGCAATTCGGGTCTACAGCGATACGGCTTCCACGGTATCTCCTATGAGTACATCGCTTCGGTTTTGCCGGAGGTCGCTCCAGAGATTGCCAAGGGGCGAGTCATCGTCGCTCATCTTGGAAGCGGGGCCAGTCTATGCGCCTTGAAGGATGGGAAAAGCGTAGACAGCAGTTTCGGCTTTACAGCTCTGGACGGACTTTGCATGGGAACGCGGCCTGGCGCACTCGATCCAGGCGTGGTTCTATATCTTTTCCAGAACCTTGGACTCACCGTCAAAGAAGTGGAATCAATGCTTTACAAGCAATCCGGGCTCTTGGGGATTTCGGGGATAAGCAACGACATGCGAGACCTGCTTTCCAGAAGCGAGCCTGAAGCCAGTCTTGCAGTGGATTACTTCGTGTACCGCGCAGCCAAGGAAATCGGCGCTTTGACTGCTGTCCTGGGCGGCGTCGATGGACTCGTCTTCACTGCGGGTATTGGAGAGAATTCGCCAGAAATTCGGAAGCGAATCTGTCATGCCTCTAGATGGCTCTGCCTGGAACTGGATGAGCAAGCGAACGGCGGTGCAGGACCGCGGATCTCCACTCCACAAAGCAAAATCTCGGCATGGGTAGTACCGACGAACGAGGAACTTATGATCGCGCGGCATACGTGGTCGTTACTTGGACTGATGCAGCCGGTTTCCTAGCCGGCAGAAACAAGGAGAAACTCTAATGGCTATCGCCTCTTCAAACCAGATTGCACCAGAGGCAGTGACTTCACCGTGGCATGGATTCAAAGGCGGTCTCTGGCACAAGGAAATCGACGTTCGTGATTTCATTCAGCAGAATTACAAACCTTACGAAGGAGATGAATCCTTCCTCGAGCCAGTGACCGAACGGACCAGGAAAATATGGGATCGACTGAATGAACTGTTTGTGGAAGAACGAAAGAAAGGCGTTCTCGACGTATCCCAGATTCCGAGTTCAATCACTGCCCACGCTCCGGGTTATATCGATCGGGAAAACGAAATTATTCTCGGGCTTCAAACCGAGGCTCCACTCAAACGGGCAATCATGCCGAACGGCGGGCTGCGGATGGTGGTAAATGCTCTTAAGACGTATGGCTATGAGCCCGATCCACATGTGGTGGAAGCATTCACCAAATACCGCAAGACTCATAACGATGCCGTCTTCGATGCATACACTGCTGACATCAGGCGGTGTCGCAGCTCGCACGTCCTGACCGGACTTCCCGACGCCTATGGTCGCGGACGCATCATCGGCGACTATCGCCGCGTGGCGCTATATGGAGTATCGCGACTTCTTGAAGAGAAGCATGAGGAGAAGCGCGCACTGGACCCGGTTATGTCTACCGAAGACATTATTCGCGACCGTGAGGAATTGAGCGAGCAGATTCGAGCTCTCAAAGAATTGCAGCAGATGGCATTGAGTTATGGGTTCGATATTTCGGGTCCGGCTCGCACTGCGCAGGAGGCTGTGCAGTGGCTCTACTTTGGTTATCTCGCGGCGGTAAAAGAACAGAATGGTGCTGCGATGTCGCTGGGAAGGACTTCGACCTTCCTTGACATCTATTTCGAACGCGATCTGGCTGCGGGCGCACTGACGGAAAAGCAGACGCAGGAAATCATCGATGACTTCGTCATCAAGCTCCGCATCGTTCGGTTCCTGCGCACGCCTGAATATGACGAACTCTTCGCCGGTGATCCGACCTGGGTTACGGAGTCGATTGGCGGCATGGGAGACGACGGACGCACGCTGGTCACGAAAACGAGCTTCCGGTTTCTTCAGACGCTTTACAATCTCGGCCCTGCCCCGGAGCCAAATCTGACGATCTGGTATTCGCCGCGAATGCCTGAAGGATTCCGCAGATACTCTGCGAAGGTAGCAATCGACACTAGCTCCATCCAGTTCGAAAGTGACGAGATCATGCGCCGTACCTGGGGCGACGACGGAGCCATTGCTTGCTGTGTCTCACCAATGCTGCTTGGGAAACAGATGCAGTTCTTCGGCGCTCGCGCCAACCTCGCCAAGTGCCTGCTGTATGCCATCAACGGCGGCAGAGATGAGATCACAGGCGATCAGATAGGCCCGCCGTTTGGCGCTGTGAGTGGCGAGGAACTCGACTTTGACGACGTGCTCGACAGGTTCGATCGGATGATGGAATGGCTCGCCGGCGTCTATGTCAATGCCATGAATGTCATCCACTATATGCACGACAAGTATGCCTATGAGCGCCTTGAGATGGCATTGCACGACTACGCTCCATTGCGAACCATGGCCTTTGGCATGGCAGGCATGTCCGTGGTTTCAGATAGTTTGTCAGCAATTCGTTATGCCAAGGTTCGAGTAGTGCGCGATGAAAGCGGGCTGATAACTGACTATCAGACAGAAGGAAGCTTTCCGACGTTCGGCAACAATGACAACCGGGTCGATCACCTTGCAACATGGGTAGTCAGCACCTTCATGAGCAAGTTAAGAAAATACCCTACGTATCGCAACGCTCTGCATACGCAATCGATTCTCACTATCACTTCAAACGTGGTCTACGGAAAGGGCACGGGTAATACGCCGGATGGACGCCGGCAAGGCGAGCCATTCGCACCGGGCGCAAATCCAATGCATGGCCGCGATCAGCATGGCATCCACGCCTCGGCGGCGTCGGTCGCCAAGATTCCCTATCGCGATGCGGCCGACGGAATTTCTCTCACTTCCACTCTCATCCCTGAAGGTCTTGGCAGGGTTTTGGAAGACCGAGTGACAAATCTTTGTCACATGCTCGATACCTTCTTTGGCGTGACTGGCTATCACATGAATGTAAATGTGCTGAATCGCGATTCGCTTCTTGACGCAATGGAACATCCGGAGAAGTATCCTCATCTCACGATTCGCGTCTCCGGGTACGCGGTGAACTTTGTGCGCCTGACTCGCGAGCAACAGATGGATGTAATCAATCGCACATTCCACGGGGCCTAGGCGACGATATGAGTGGCGGCCAACAATTGATTTCACTGGAAGCGAAGAGCCCTTTTGAACTGCGGGTCGATCTTGGCAAGGGCGTACCGGAGTCCGATGTGCGGTCCGCACTCGTCACTGGAGATATGGGCTTTCTTCATTCATTTACCACCGGCTCAACCGTCGATGGGCCTGGCGTTCGCGTCGTTGCGTGGACAACAGGCTGCCAGTTTCGGTGCTTGTATTGCCATAATCCTGACACCTGGAACATGAGCAATGGCATTCCGGTGACGCTCGCGAAGGCAACGGAAGAACTTCGTAAATACCGGTACGGATTGAAGGCGATGTCCGGCGGATTCACGTTGAGTGGAGGCGAGCCTCTGATGCAAGACCGATTCGCCGTCAAGCTGCTCACCGCTGCGAAACTGATGGGAATTCACACCGCGTTAGACACGAATGGCGCTTTAGGTAATCGCCTTTCGGATGCAGAGTTGGAGCAAATCGATCTTGTTTTGCTGGATATAAAAACGTGGGACACGGAGCGCCATCGTCACCTTACCGGGATGGACAATGGCCCTACGCTGGATTTTGCGCGCCGACTGGCCAGTCACAGGAGACCCATCTGGGTACGCTTCGTGCTGGTTCCTGGACTTACAGACGATGATGAGAATGTTTCTCAAATTGCGAAATTTTCCGAAAGCCTTGGAAATGTAGAACGTGTTGACGTACTTCCGTTCCATCAAATGGGACGATTCAAGTGGAACGAACTCAAGCTCAACTACACCCTCAATGATGTCGATCCCCCGAGTCGCGAAGCTGTTGAACGCGCGTGTGCGAAGTTTCGTGAATTGGGCCTGAAAGTCTTCTGATCCGAATGAGCCTTTTCCGGCCGACTAGCTGCGACCCAAGGTATCCATCGGCACTCCTTCTGCCAGTCGGGGAGCTCTGAAGCATGACTGATTCGATCTCCTCCAAAACCCCAGAACCTGGCCGCATCGTCCGCCATGCAATGCTGGAGAATCAAACTGGCTGGATACGCTGGCTTCCCGGGTTAGCCACTCTGCGTAAGTATGAATCGTCCTGGCTGCGAAACGACCTTGTGGCTGGCCTCGTCATGGACTATGCTCGTGCCGGTAGGGATTGCGTATGCCGAGGCATCCGGAGTACCAGGTGTCAACGGCCTCTACGCGGCCATCGTGCCGCTTCTCGCTTACGCTCTATTCGGTCCGAGTCGCATTCTCATCCTGGGCCCTGACTCAGCACTCGCGGCCCTAATCCTCACCGGCGTGCTGCCGCTTTCGGCGGGCGTACCGCAACGTGCGGTTGCGCTGGCCGGAATGATGGCAATCGTCTCTGGCGTGGTGTGCGTTGCCGCGGGCATGGCGCGTCTGGGCTTCATCACCGAGTTGCTCTCGAAGCCAATCCGCTACGGCTACATGAACGGCATCGCGCTGACGGTGCTGTTGAGCCAGGTTCCGAAGCTCTTCGGCTTCTCTGTCACTGCAAAGGGGCCCCTCCGCCAAGATTGGGGAATCGTCAATAAGGTGCTCGCAGGGAGTACGAACGTCGTGGCGCTCGCGATCGGCGCCGGCACACTCGCACTGATACTGCTACTCAAGCGCCGGCCGCGCGTCCCGGCCATTCTGATCGCCGTGGTTGCCGCTACTGTTGTAGTCGCGGCCTTCCACCTCGCAACACTTGCCGGCGTGTCGGTGCTCGGTCCTCTGCCACGGGGGATTGCCCGCACCACGCCTTCCCCTTATCCACGTCAACGACTTGGTACCTATCCTCATGGGTGGCGTCGCGGTCGCCCTCGTTTCATTCGCGGACACGAGCGTGCTCACCTGGGGCCGCCTTACCTCAACTTACGTAGACATTCGACAGCCGTCTATCGCGGGGCAATCGATACACCGAAGACGGATCAATCGATACGCCGGGCCGCTTTACCGGAAGGGCTTCTGCGGGAAATTGAGGCTTGGCGGTCAGTTTCGATCGTGACCCAGACGATGCCTGGGTGTTTCCGTCCGAACGGATGACGCCGATGTCTAAGGACAATTGCTGGAATCGCAACCTCAAGCCGAAACTGGAAAATGTCGGCATGGGTTGGGCAAATTTCCTCGTTATGCGCCGGACGCACGCAACACTCATGAACGAACTCGGGGTAAACGGAAAGCTGGTCGCCGATCAGCTCGGCCATAGCCTCGACGTGAGTCAAAACGTGTACACTCAGTCGCCTGTCGAAAGCAGGCTCCCTGGAGTCAACCAGCTAGAGAAAAAGCCTTTTGGTGATGTAATCGGAGCACAAACGGAGCACAGATCGAGGCCAGTATTAGTAAACTGCTGATTCTTTTGGAGCGGGAGACCGGGATCGAACCGGCGACATTCAGCTTGGGAAGCTGACGTTCTGCCACTGAACTACTCCCGCTAAATAAAATCAACAACTTAAACACCGAACTATTGAACGTACAATCCATATTACTATCCAATTTGCTATTGTGCAGACCTCGACTGGTTCAAGGCCACGATCAAGCGGGCTGCGGTCTGCTGATTCTGAGCGACTCACGAACCGGGCTACCGCTGCACTCTCAGTTCTGGGAGCCATAGCACACATGTACCCGAGGAGATGCGCATCGTCGGTTTCGATGACGTCAAGTGTGCTCGCCTTCTTGCCTCTGCCGACCACCCGGCACCAGAAACTGTGCAGGTACCGGTAATGGTAACGATGTTGTAGCGTAGAGAAACCCGATCTGCCCCCATGCTGACCCACACAGTCGTTCGTAAGTCGTGCGCTTCCCTCCGAAACCCCACTTAGATAAAGCTTGCTAATGGCTCTTTACGGTCGATGGCAGATACTAAATCGAACAAATTTTCAGGTGTCTCCATTAAATCCATGGCCTCGCGCAGCATCCTATTTTATACGTCCGCGAAATCGCGGCCCGAGCACCAACTGTTGGGATTCGCTGAAGGGACGTCCAATGAACCACGCAACACGCACCTACGCATCTCTGGTCGTGGTCACGCTTTTGTTCACGGGCGCAGCACACTCTCAATCATCAAGGCGTGACACACCTGAAAACGCAAAAATACTTGGGTACATTGACATCGGTTGGAACAGCCTCTCCCGCTCCATGACCGACTGCAAATCAATCATCGATCCAAAGGTCACAACTGTGCCCATTCTCTACCTGCCGGCGGGTATGGCCGCCCCACCCGCCGTAGCTTCGGTTCAAAGACAATGCAGGATTGAAGTACGGAACCTGCCTCACAAAATTACTCACATGGGAGACGTTCGTGTCGCCGAAATTCCAGAAGAAGGCCTCCTCTATCTCCCCAACCCTTACGTTGTCCCCGGAGGCCGCTTCAACGAGATGTACGGCTGGGATAGCTACTTCATCATCCTCGGCCTGGTCGAAAGCAAGCACATGGAACTTGCTCGCGGAATGGTCGAAAACTTCTTCTTCGAAATCGAGAACTACGGAGCAATCCTCAATGCGAATCGCACCTACTTCCTCACACGTTCCCAGCCGCCATTTCTTTCTTCCATGATCCGTGAGGTCTACGAACACCCAAACGATCACCCACTCTCAAAAGCGTGGCTGGCAACGGCATATCACTACGCACAGCGCGACTACGCTCTCTGGTCATCGCCGCCTCATCTCGCCGGAGACATTGGCCTTGCCCGCTACGACGACATTGGGGAAGGCCCCGTTCCCGAAATGGCCGACGACAGCAACTACTATCCCGACGTCATCCGCTGGCTGCTCGCGCACCCCGAGGTCCACACAAACTACCTTATCGACGCACCGGACGTCCCAACTCCAGCCCAGGCCTCCGATCTCGCAAAGACAAGTTGCGACATCGCCACATCTAAAGTCTGCGCTAACGCCCACGTAGAAGGCCATCGCCTCAGCAGCGACTTCTACCGCGGAGACCGCGCCATGCGGGAGTCCGGCTTCGACACCAGCTACCGCTTCGGTCCTTTCAGTGGCTCGACCAACCACTACGCGCCCGTCTGCCTCAACAGCCTTCTATACAAATATGAGAGTGACATGGCTCACTTCGCCACGCTGCTCGGCCGCACCAAAGAGGCTGCTCAGTGGACCCACCGAGGCTCGATTCGTCGGGACGCAATCAACAAATATCTTTGGAATCCCGCTACGGGCATGTTCTATGACTACGACTTCACCACACATCAGCAGTCAACTTACAACTACCTCACCGCCTTCTACCCTCTATGGGCAGGCCTCGCCAGCCCTCAGCAGGCGTCAGCGCTTGACCACCATCTCTCCTTCTTTGAGCATGACAGCGGTCTCGCCATGAGCGATAACGCATCCGGTACCCAGTGGGATCTTCCTTTCGGCTGGGCCCCGACAAACTGGCTTGCAATAAAGGGTCTTGACGAATACGGCTTCATCAGCGACGCGTCCCGTATAGCGGCGAATTTCACACAAACGATCCTCCAGAACTTCGAGCACGACGGCACCATCCGCGAAAAGTACAACGTCGTCAGCGGCTCCGCCAATGTAGAAGTCGCCGCGGGTTACAAGGCCAATGTCGTCGGATTCGGCTGGACCAACGGCGTTTACCTCGAGATGAACGACCTGCTCACTCATCCGCACAAGAAGGCCGCAATATCTTCCCTGCAACGGGCGCGCCAGTCTGGCGGAGCACCTACCACTGCAAAGTAACTGTCTGCTGCTTGTATCCTCTACCTGAAGGAAACTCCACTATCAACGAATCCAGACCAGACTCACGCTTCTCCGGAGAAATGCTCGCACCTTCTGCTCGAACATTAAGTTTAGGCGCATTGCGACGAAGCTGAAGCTCAACCACTGAGCCCGCATCGGCCTCCAACTCGAGCTTCAGCGAGTGAGCTGTCACAGTCTCTGCCAGTACCTTCATTGGCGATGTTCGTGCTCCAGGCAAAGGCAACTCATGCGGCACGGCTACCTCGAATGCCGGCAATGCAAACGTGATCGACGATCCATCGGCCCCGGTTCGGGCGCTCTTCACTGCGGTCTCCAGCCGAACAACCGGTCCGGAAATGAGTCTGCGCAACCACTACTCCGCCAAGCAACACGATCACAGAAAACCCAGCCTTCACCTTGCCTCCGCCCGTTCAGATAACCACAAGTTTAGATGTTGCAAGTCGTCTCCAGGCGACCCTTCGCGCCCTAGTCGTGACGCATTGAACGCCCAGCTTCATCCACAATTACAATCACCCAGAGGTGCAAATCCAACTGGTACGTTCGCTGCTCGTTGTTCGGCGTCGTTGCGGCCATTCTCCCACTGGCAGGCTGCCGATACAAAGGCCTCCACAAATGCCCGATTGAAGTCCGCCCAGTAGATCCAAACTGAGCATTCAGAACGAACGAAGCAATCTTCGCAAATCTCATAGACAAGGCTCTACGCGAACCGAGCTAGAATGCTCCAGCAATCTATGGGAAGTTATCCAATTTAGCAGATAGTGCGCGGTCATGCCGCTAATTCACTCATACGAGAGTGCTTCGATGACATCTTGCCGGACTGCTCGCGCGGCTGGAGCGATGGTTCCGAGCGCAGCGCCGCATACTGCAATCGCACCGGCGATCGGCCACCATCCATAGATGGTCTCCTGAGTCAGGCCTGAATGGCCGATGTGTTCCATTGACCATTGAGCAAAGTAAGTAAGCAAAATGCCGAACATTGTGCCGACAAAAGCGAGCAAAAGCGCTTCTTTCAAAAGAACACTGATGATAAGAGACGAAGAAGCGCCGAGAGATCGCAGTATGCCTATCTCTCGTGTACGTTCCAACACCGCTGTATACATCGCCATGGAGACCACGATGAAGCCTACGACGGTGGAGATGCCGATGATTACCCCAATGAAGTTGCGCAGCAGTCCTACGCTACTAATCGTCAGAAGAGAGGTGAACTCTTCCATTGTGTAGATCGGGTACCCCGGGAGCATCTTCTTCAATGCAGCAACCGTCTCTGACGTCTTCTTGGGATCGTCTATCTTCAGATATATCTGGCTTAGCCGATGCGGATTGCCGGTGAACGCTTGAAGAACCGGGAGCCTGACGCAGATGCGAGCGAGCTTTCCGGATTCGAAGACCCCTGCCACACGCCAGTCATGTCCGATGAGCGTAAGGGAGTCCCCAACATGCAGACGTTTTTCCCTGGCATAGAAAGCATCAACCAGAATATCGGTGTCCTGCTGGAACGCACCACCCTCGAGGAAGTGAAAGCCACCGCTCATCCTGTTGAATTGGTCGAAGTCGAAGCCCGTTACCGTGTCTAGGCCCTCCAACGGCTGGATGACGGTTCCGGTGGCCATGACAACGTTCGGCTGTTTCGCGAGCAATGGCACCAGCGACTCACTCATCGGCGCCGAACTCAGTCCGATGAAGGAAGAGCCCGGTGGCCGAATAATGATGTCCGCGCCTACGCCTCGTGTGCGCTGGGCTGTCCCGTCCAACGTACCGTAACTGGTCCCCACTATGGTAAGAATCATGGCCACTTCAATGGCAATCGCCAGAATGGTTAAAGATGTGCGGATGGGGCGATGGGTGATGTTGGAGAGGACGAGTTGATTGAGTGATCCTGAGGTTATGGCCATACTAGGAAAAGCCTGAAAAGATTAAATCGTCTGATAGACACGTTCGATCCTGGAGCCGTTGCAGACACTGGATGCTCGAAGAAGCTTAGTCGCCTGCGATCGCAAGTTCGTCACGCACTCTTCCGCTTCGACGAAGCGACTCTTCGAATCTGGCAAGCTGATCTTCGATGTCGCGCTCTGCGGTCCTTCGCTTGATGATGTCTTCCCGATAGCGGCGCAGGAAGTAATCGATGGTCTCGACACGAATGCGTATTGAACCTGAGGGCTTGTTTTCGTCGAGATCCTTGAAGGAGAAGTACGGTGTTCCCGACTGCTCGATAATGCCTTCGATCACGCCGTAGATTGGGGCGTCGTGGCCGCACTTGAAGCTGGACACCTCAAGTGCAACGAGGTTCGGATGCCGAGCCGTAAACTTAGCTGCCCACACCTTGTGATTGGTGCTGGTGGAATAGCGATTCTTCCACACATCGCTGATGTCGAGTGGATGCGTTATCAGACCAGCGCGCACCTCATCGCCAAAGAGACGGTCGAGCAAATCTTCGTCGAGCGGTAACGTGCTTTGCGAGAAGACGGGATAGCCAAGCTTCTGGAACTCTTCCATAATCTCGTGATTGAGGCCGGGATCGTGGTGGTAGACGCGGCCGAGCATGACGATGCCGATGCGGTCCTCGCGTTCGAGTTGATCGAGAGTTTCGCGTGCTTGGCGGCGAATGTCGTCCTCGCAATCACTGAGCGCTTTGAATCCAGCTGCGATCGCTCGGTCATTTTCTTCTCGAGAGAGTCCCAGCAGCGGCGACCAGGCCTTATACATCTGCTCAGCGCAGATCTTCTGGTCCTGCAGATTTAAAATCGGGTCGAGATAGACAATTCCGTTCTCGGCAAAGACATCGCTCTCTTTGGTGAACGCAGCCTTCACCACTTCCGGCGTCGCGGTGACAGTCGGGCACGCATTCGATCCGGTCAGATTCACAAGCGGCGTATGAAGCACGTCGTACATCGGAAACCATACGACGTTCAGCGGCTTCTTGTTGTGCTTGGTGGCGAGCAGATTGTAGACGTGTGCGATACCAATCTTCGAGGGATAGCAGGGGTCGATCGCTCCGCGGCTCGCACCGGCGCGATAAAGTTCCGGCGTAGTGTAATCGGAGTACAGGATGTTCTCGGCTTTGAGTCCGAGGCTTGCAAAATACGCATTGAACAGCGGCGCATAAGTATAAGTATTCAGCAGGCGCGGGATACCGATGCGGAAGTCCTTGCGTTTCTCCATCAAAACGGCGCGTTCTTTCAAGCTCTTTGAAACAAAAAAGCCCCTGGTGTTCGGAGCAGCGTCAGCAATTATGCCCACCTCGCGGTGGCGAAAGACATCGCGCGCCGCAATGTCGACAAAGTTAGGATTCGCTGCCTTGACCTTGTCGATGTCGGCCTTAATGTCCTTCATATCGTCCAGGTCTTCAACAGCGCCCTTTTCACAGGTGGCAATGATAAGCCTCTGCTCTCCTACGCGCAGAGGCACTTTGGTCTTGCGCGGCTGAAAGTCGATGGGCTTGGGCAACTCAATGACTTTGCTTGAGCCGGGAGCGATCTGGATCTGGACGAGGGGCTCCACCTTAGCTTTGAAAGGGGACGGCGTGCTGCAACTGCCGCCGGTACTGCATGAAGAGCCGTGTGCTTCGACCTGCGGAAGGTTAGCCTGAATCTGCTCCAGGCTGGGAAGGCTTGCAGCAGTCACCACTTCTTCCGCAGTCGCGGCGCGATCGGTGCCGTTGACGTCGACATCAATAAAGGTGCGCAGGCAGTTGTTCTTGCAGAAGTAGCAGCGCGTGTCTTCACTGCGCGTGGTGCGATAGCGAATATTCCGCACAGCTTCGAGGCCGATGAAGGTGGTTTGCCTGCCGTTCTTCCATAGGCGCAGAGCTTCTTGCGCGGCGCCGATCGCGCCCGATTCGCCACAGTGTTCGTGCACAATGATCTCGGGTTCCCTGCCGTTAGCGCGGAAGCTGGACTTAATGAAGTCGACCTCCGCCTTCACGACGGCCATATTGTTCTGCGTGCCGCCCTGCAGAACGAAACGCGATCCAAGGGAGGCAAGATTAGGAATGCTGGCGACGTAGAGGAAGACGTTCTTTGGCAACACGTCGGCGAGACCGGCGAGAATCTCCTCCGAACGCCAACCCTGGCGCTGGAAATTTACAATGTCAGACTGCATGAATACCGCGCAGCCATAGCCGAATGACGGCATCGATTTCGCTGAGAAGGCGATATCTGCAAACTCCTCTACCTTCATCCCGAAACCCTCGGCGGTCGACTGGAGGAAGTACCCGTTGCCGGCGGAGCATTGCGTATTCAGCTTAAAGTCCTTCACCCTGCCGTCTTTGAGCACGATCAGTTTGATGTCCTGGCCACCAACATCGATGATGACGTGGGGATCGTCATAGAACTTCAGCGCTGATTCGGTGTGCGCGACCGTCTCGACCAACGCAACATCGGCGTGGAGCACGTCCTTGAGAATGTCTTTGGCGTAACCCGTCGTTCCGACGCCGAGGACCTCCATGGTTGCGCCCTTGCTCTCGATCTGGACGCCGAGCTTCTCGAACATTTCAATCGCGTCTTGAATCGGATTGCCGTTCGATAGTTGGTAAGTTTTGCAAAGGATATCGCCCTCGGGGCTTAGCAGCACTGCTTTGGTCGAGGTCGAGCCTCCGTCGATTCCGATAAAGCCGGAAACAATCTGTTGAGGAGCAAACTCAGCGGGCATGAATTTCTTGCGACGGTATGCCGATTTGAACTCGTCGAGTTCGGTGTCGTCCGTGACGAGGCCCTTGCTGCCTGAGGCTGCCTTCTCTTCGGTTCGGCCATAGTCGACGTAGTAGAGAAGCTTCTCCATTCCTAAGTAGCGACCAATGGCTGGCTCTTCGTCTTTTCCAAACTCTACCGAACCAAGCGCCGCAAAATACTGCGCGTTCTCAGGAACTTTGATCAGATCTTCGGGCGACATTCCTTCCGGAATCTCAACTTTTCGCTCCTTCCACATGCGCGGAATATTCACCTGCCACGCCTCCTTCATGCCGCGGATGAAGGAATTGGGACCGCCGAGCAGAAGTACATGAGGGCGCAGCGTGTGCCCTCGAGTGAGCACGCTTAGGTTCTGCAGGACAATCGCTTCGAAGAGCGAGGCCATTAGTTCGTCAGGGGGCGTACCGGTTTTCTGAAGGCCATTGATGTCTGTCTCTGCAAAGACACCGCATTTTCCAGCAACCTTGTGCAGCTTGACTCCGTGATAGCCCTGATTGGAGAGCTCTGAGACAGGAATCTTCAACTTCGCGTTGATCTTGTCGATGACGGCGCCTGTTCCGCCGGCGCACTTGTCATTCATCGACGGAATTTTCTTCTTGCGACCAGTCTCCTCGTCATCTTTGAAGACGATGATCTTCGCATCCTGTCCCCCGAGTTCGATGACGGAATAGACCTCGGGGTGAAGTTTTTCGACGGCGAGCGAGACGGCATGAACTTCCTGAACGAACTTTGCGCCGATCATCTCTGCAATTGTGCCGCCGCCGGAGCCGGTGATGAATACTCGAGTATTGGCGGGCAATATGCCGGCCTCCAATTCCATGCGGCGCAGAAATTCCAATACCTTTTCCGGCTGGCGTGTTTCATGCCGCTGGTAATCCTGCCACAGGATGGAATCTGTCGCCGCATCGACGACGATCGCCTTTACCGTTGTCGAGCCAACATCCAAACCGACCATGAGCTGTTGCATCACTCGCCACCTCGATAGTTAGTAGTTATGAGCGTGCGATAGAAATATCGGCCTCTTTACGTCGCCATCGTCTTCCGTCCAGGAACGATCGAGCATCACTTTCTTCCGTGGCGCAAACCGCCTTGCCAGCACGAGAGCCAACGGTGCTGCGACGAATCCCCCGCCAAGGAGGAGTCCCAGGACGACAGCTCCTGCAAGAAGTCGCATCATGCGGCTTTCTGCGCGGTTGCGGAAGCGCGGCTCGGGCGGCGATAGGCGCTGTCCTTGTTCATTAGATCGCTAACGTGTGCTGCAAACTGAGCTGCGGTTCCAGCAAGGCCGGGGCGATGCGGGAATTTGTAGAGCGCGTGCGAGAGATGCGGATGAGCTGCAATATATTCGCGCAGTTCATCGAGGGACCTGCCTGTCTGGTCGAGCACACCCTGGAACTCGGCGCGTGCTTTGGCCTTGGCTTCCGCCAGCGCCATCTGCACGCGGCTGTGTGCGTTCACCTCGCCTTCGCCCGAGGTCTCGATGGGAAGGAAAATCATATCCTTGTATTTATTGACCACGCGCGACTGCACTCCGTCGGATTGAGTCGAAGGCATGCAGCCGAAGGGTTTGAGTGCAAGAACCATGTGGCACAGATGATTGACGGTGTAATAGACGTTCTTGCCCACTTCCATGAAACCTTCGCCACCGCGGGCGAGCTGGTGATAGAACGGGTGCGCCAGACGCGACAGTTCTTTCTGCGGAACGAGATGGTGTGCGGTGTTCCCCATGTGCTTGATGGTGCGGTGGTAGAAGTAGGTCCACATTCCGCTCCCAGCAGTTAGGCCGCCGGTCTTCTTGAAGAGCCTAAATTCGTTGATGAGCCGCTTTTTCACCTCGTACCATTTGGGATCTTTGTAGGGAGCTTCAACCTCGGCACGGGCCTTTGCGCCTTCTTTTGCCACGTACATCATGTAAGAGATCCAGGTTGCGATGGGCTCGACTAAAACTTGAGCGCCTTCCTTTTCCAGGAACGCGAACATGTTGAAGTTCCCGTCGCCTTCGGTGGTCTGAGCCCAGAACTCGCCGGTGATTTTGATGACGGGCTTCACGCGTAGCCGATCCACCTGAATGGCGTCGATGCTGTCGCGGCAGACATGAAGCGCATCGACGTATTCTTTGCCGTAGAGATTGTGGGCGACCTTTCCCAGCGTGCAGCCAATACCCTCCAGCTTCTTGTGCTTCTCGAGATAGGGCTTCGCCCATGCTGGAGCCGCATCCCGAATATGCCAACGCTTGCGGTCCCGTAGCGTGTCGGTGAGGGTCTTCGCCGCATTCTGAATGACTTCGTCTGTCTCGCCTTTGTTCACTTCGAAGGGACGGATTTGATAGACCAGCTCGTTCAACACATCGCCCAGGTTGAGTGCATTCAGCATTCCCATGCCAAAGTCGACTGAGAACTTGAGACCCGGCTCTCCGCTGGCCGCCTTAATGCCGTCGGTTTGTTGGAAGAGGAGAACTCGGAAGCCGTCGAATCCTGCGTTATGCAATGCGAAGCGATATTCAGCCTCGTACATGCCGAAGCGGCATGGCCCGCACGAACCGGCCGTGAAGAAGACGTAGTTGTCGATGATTTGCTTGCGTGATATCCCTTGCTGCTCGAGGCTCTGCAGATATCGCACCAGATTCCCAACCGTGAAATAAGTAGGATTGCATTGTCCGTTGTTTCCGTATTCCTTGCCCGCCTGAAAGTCGGCAACTACGGGGGTCGGAATATTCTCGCAGCGGTAACCACTACCATGAAAGACGGCTTTGATCATCTCCTCGTGCTTCCAGGTGAGGCCACCGAAGAGGATTGTTACGTAATCGCGTTCTTCCCCAGTAAAGGTGCGCTCTACTGGCTTTTTGAACTCACGCATGCGGGCCAGCCCGGCCTCGGCGCGAAGACGGGCCCGCTCTGCATCGATGCGGGCCTGGATTTCCACTTCAAAATCAGTCTGAACGATCTCCTTAACCTCGACCGGCATATGAGTACCCCTCAATAAATGGAAATGGCTGGCTGCGAGTTGTCGTGGAATGTCGGGCAGTCTCTTACATCTGTCCTTTCATCCCCTGGAATCCGTGCGCAAGTTGTTTGAAAAAATATTTAATGACGCGCTGGTCGTTGTAGCACCAGCCAAGAATGTGGTTGAGTGTGGAAAAACAGTGTGTCTGGCAGGTCTCTTTCTGGTGGTCGAGTTGTTTGGTCTCGAACTTGTGATTGCCGACTGTACCCCAATCGTAGGAAGCGGTGTACATCGGAAAACAAGGGGCAAGCGTCCCGTCTACACGAATGATCATGGAGTTCTGTCCGGCGCGGCAATTCCAGGGAAAATGATTACCCTTCATGAAGTCGACCATCTGCCACAGGCGCGTGTTCGAGTTGACCATCTTGTAGCCGGAGTCCTGCTTTTCGGTCAACCATTGAATCGTCTCTTCAACGGCCGGCCAGTCTGATTTTGAGATGTAGGTCACATTGTCGTCAGCGTGCTTGAAGTGTTCATCCTGCTCAAGCAGCGGCGACTCGTTGATGTGATAGTCGGTGGCGATTCCGCAGCTGTGCGCGATCTCGGTTAGTTCTCGGACGTCGTCCAGATTGTTGCGGCAGATATTGATGTTGAGAAACACGGAGTACCCGTACCCATACTGCTTGCGAACTAGATAGTCGAATTGCTTACGGATCGGCGCGAGGGCTTTTGGCAGACCGGGCTTTAGATCCACTGCATCGACGGCAATGTTGAAGGTCGACATGCCTGCATCAGCAAGCCTGTCGATCACATCGGTTCGCAACAAGCGGGCGTTGGTGGGCAGATAGATCCAAAAGCCATTTTTCGCCGCGTAATAGGTAATGCGGTGGATGAACTCGGGTCGTAAGAGCGGTTCGCCGCCCATATACGCAAGCACGCGGCAGCCGGTGCCGTGGAGCCAGTCGATAGAGCGCTTTGCCGTGTCTTCGGTCATGCCTTTCACTTTGTTGTCGAACGCCCAGCAATAGTGGCAGTCAAGGTTGCACTTGAATTCTGTGAAGAGATAGGCAATGAGAGGATGAAAATCTCCTTCGCTCACACGGGAGTGGATGTAGGGAAAGAGCCAGCCCTGCATCGCGTGATAGATCTGAGCGGGAGTCCATTTCCGCTTCTCGGGCGGGCGCCAGTCTTCCGAGTAGTCGACCGGTCCGAGCATCTCCGGTCGCATCGGAAATACCGGGTCAGGAAACATCTGGGGTGTACCGAGCGGTTGCAGGCCTGCCGTAGACGGCGTTGGCTTAGTCAACAGCGCATGCAGCGGAACATCGAGCCGGAAATTCGGCGTAGACTCGCTGGCTTCTGGATGCATTCTTGCCCCCTGATTGGAGGAAATTTAACTGTTTGATAATCGATGATGCGAAAAGGATGCAAGCTTCAATCCGGAACATTTGCAATATCGTGCGCACGAGCGAAAGTCAGTATTTTATAAATCAATTGGGTTTTATAAACCACCTCATGGACGACACATCTTTGGCGTCTAACATTGACAAAATAGCTCATGCCAGAAATTCCGATCCCTCGAAAACTGGAGTTTCGAGATTAATAACTATGGACCGTTGAGATAACTCCATTGGATTCTGGGGCATGCGACAGGTCGATGATCTAGGCACGTTCAAGACAAAAACCCCGAATTCGGATTTTGTAAGCCTCATGACTATTTGACCAAGCGAAATAGAAGTTTCGTCATATACAACTCAGCCAAACTCAGCCAAGCAGGAATTAGGTTTTGGGTACCTAATTGCTTTCTAGAGTTGCGAGTCGCGCTCGAATCTCAGTCCGCGACCGTTAACTCACCGGGCAGAATAGGGCGAGTTCGCGGGAGCAACCCTCGCATTCCCGCCAGCCCTATCAGCAGGAGCGCACCGACGAAGATCCCGAGCTTCGCGAGGTTCGCCGTGCGTGTCTCCGGTAGAGTCTTCCAGAGCGCCAGAAGGAGTGCCTGCGACACCGTCACTGCCCAAACCGAGCCGTAGAAGTAACGCCGCTCCGTGCCCTCGCCCTTGGTAGATGGCCTTACGCGCGGCAACACTCCGGCTGCGCCCAGTAGAAGAATCGTTCCACATACCGGAAAGTACGCATAGCGATAGATTTGCCTCATATACCATGACCCAGTCACCGTCGCGATCAACAGGCCACCCAGGTTCAGCAGCGCAAAGCTCAGCACTGCATTCCACGCGAACGTGTAGCACACCCGACGGTAAAGTGGATTAGACTTGTCCTCATCGAAGCGCAGGATATATGGCCTCGGTTCCACGCCGGGTAACTGTCCGCACAGGCCCGCTATGCCTGTACCGGCCAGCACTGCCGCCAGCCACGCCAGATTGCCCCACCCAAACCCGTGCGCAAACAGAGCGAACGTCAACGGGCCCGGGACGAGAAAAAACACCCATATCCATATTGGCCAGTGCGCCAGCCGATAGAGAAGCGTGTTTCGCTGCCGTATTGGCCGCGCGTGAGCATATTCCACCTTCCCGCTGTACTGCATACGCGTGAGTTTCGCAGGTCAACGAAACAACGTCAATTCCCGACTAACGGAAACACCCTATTCATCGGCAGTCGACCGACGGCTATGATGACGATGTGCGCTCTCATCTTGCCAGCCTTGTTGAGGACTTTCGCCGGCATGCTGCGGAGACGGCAGTCGTGGCCCATCGCGGCAATCGGCGTTATGCAACAACCTATGGTGAGCTTGCGCAGCTTGCCGGCCGGTTTGCCGCCGAACTTGAGCGGCGCGGAATAGCCGCAGGGGATCGGGTTGTGCTTTGGGGTGACAATTCCTCAGAGTGGATCGGCGCATTCTTCGGCTGCCTGCTGCGCGGAGTAATCGCCGTTCCGCTGGATACAGCAGGTTCGAGCGATTTCGCCAACCGCATCGTTAAAGATGTTTCGCCGAAGCTGATTGTTGGCGATCGCAGGTTGTTGGCCCTGCTCGAAGGCAATGCCCCGCGGCTGCCGTTCTCAGATCTAATCTCGGCGCTACCCACTGAGCCGATGTTCAAGGTGAGCAATGCCGTTAGCAAACAGACCCCATTTCAGATCGTCTTTACGTCGGGGACGACAGCGGATCCGAAGGGAGTCGTCCTCACGCACCGCAATGTCCTTGCGAGTCTGCAACCCATCGAGGACGAGATTGCGAGATACCTGAAGTACGAGCGATGGGTGCATCCATTGCGGTTTCTGCACAGCGTGCCGCTCAGTCATGTCTTCGGACAGTTCATGGGACTCTGGACGCCGCCGCTACTTGCCGCTGAAATCCACTTTGTCGAACAGCTTGAGCCTTCGCGGATGACGGAGCTTATACGCCGCGAGCGCATCTCGGTTCTGATCGCCGTTCCGCGCGTGCTGCAATTGATGCGAACTCATTTGCTTGGACGTGACGGTTCGCTCGCACAGGATCTGGAACTAGCGAAGGATCTCTCTGTCTGGAAGCGTTGGTGGCGTTTCCGGCGGACGCATCGCGCTTTTGGGTGGAAGTTCTGGGCAGTCATCTCCGGCGGAGCGACTCTCTCTGCTGAACTGGAAGATTTCTGGAACAGGCTTGGCTTCGCCCTCATTCAAGGTTATGGCATGACCGAGACAACCGCTCTTGTAACGCTGAATCATCCATTTCGCATTGGACACGGAACGATCGGTAAACCTCTGCCAGGACGTGAGGTTCGCATCAGCGACGAAGGCGAGATTCTTGTCCGCGGAGAGACGCTGGCAGGTGCGACGTGGCAAGGCGGCACAATGCGTCCGCGCAGTAGCGAGTGGCTCGCGACGGGCGACCTGGCGGCGACGGACGAATCCGGCGAGCTGCGCTTCCTCGGCAGAAAGGGCGAAGTGATCGTCACAGCCGCGGGGATGAACGTGCATCCTGCCGATCTCGAAGAGGCAATGTTGAAGCAGCCTGGCATACGCGGATGTGTCGTGGTGCCATGCGACACCTCAGGCGGCTCGGAGCCGGTCGCAGTCGTTCTCTTTTCCAGAAGCGAGGACGAGCTTCGCGCTCTCGTCGCCCAGGCAAATCGTGGACTGGCAGAGTACCAGCAAATCAGGCGCGTACTGCGGTGGCCGGATCTACAGTTCCCGTATACCTCGACGGGGAAGCTGTTGCGCAGAAAGGTCGCAGAATGGGTTTGCGCGGCGCTCTTAAATCGGCACCAGGCAGAAGCTCCAGCCGACACTCCGGGAGAGGATGTCCTCCTCAAAATGATTGTTGAGATCACAGGCGAGCATCCCTTAAACGCTGACGGCCAGCTTCGACTGTCGGAGGATCTGCATCTGGACAGCCTGGGCCGAGTGCAGTTGCAATCGGCATTGGAGCAGAGGTTGGGCCTTGGGCTTGAAGACGACGCCATCTCAATAGTCGAGACGTTGGGCGATCTGCGGGCTTTGCTGGAGGGGGAAACAAGCCTTTCGTCGCAGGTGGATGGCACTGCGACCGAATCCCGCCCCGTGTCATCGAGTCACTCAAAGGACCGGGATACGCCCGAGCATGTGTTTCCGCGCTGGCCGTGGGCTTGGCCGATTCATGCCCTTCGCATTGCCTTTCTCGAAATCATCATGCGTCCGCTGGTCTGGTTCCTCGGGGCGCCCCGAGTAGTGCTCGAAACCGAAGAGCTGCCGTCCGCGCCAGTGTTAGTGATTGCGAATCATGTCACTGCATTCGACGGCGCACTGATCTTGTATGCACTGCCAGCAAAGTTGCGGCGGCGAGTTGCAATTGCAATGTCGGGCGAGGTACTGCTGGACCTTCGCAGGGGGCAAAACCGTGGGAGCGCTTTGCGCAACCTCTTTGGCCCCGTCGCGTACTGGCTGGTGACAGGATTGTTTAATGTTTTTCCGCTGCCTCGGCTGCGTGGGTTCCGTGAAAGTTTCGCGCACGCTGGCGAAGCAATGGATCGAGGATATTCGATACTGATCTTTCCAGAGGGCGCCCGGAGCCCCGATGGAAAACTTCATACGTTCCGCGCGGGGATCGGCTTGCTGGCCCGGCAGTCGCGTGTTCCCATTGTGCCGGTTGCGTTGATCGGGCTGGGAGAGATGCGCAAGAGCGCGGCCTCATGGTTTCGTTCAGGAAAGTTGGAAGTTCATGTGGGCGCGGCTATTGCCGTCGAGGAAGATGCAGACCCCGCGCAGCTGACCGCGAAGCTCGAGGAGAGCGTGCTGCGGCTTCAGTCCGAAGCATAAGACAAAATCTCGATCCTCTCCAATCCTTACTCAGTGTGCCGCCATTACCTGTTTTTTCGGCTTGTTTGCTCGCAAGAGGAACGACAGGAAAAACATGATGCCTGTGGCTATCATCAAGACGTGAAACACATCGAGATAGGAGAGTGACGACGCCTGGGTTTGGACGGTCTGATAGATCTTCGCCAGTCCAACCTGGCTGGCATCCGCATATCCGTTTCCGGCCGTGGATTGCGCCGCCTGAGCGCTTCCATTCAGCATGCTCTGAAAGTTGACGTCTCCTATCGCCGTATGCTCGGTCAACCGCACCTGGTGAAACTGCGATCTCTGCGCGAGAATGGTTGTCACGGCCGACGTTCCGAAACTGCTTCCGATGTTGCGCATGAAGTTCACCAGGCCCGCTACGGAATTACTCTTGTCCCGGGGAATCCCGATGTACGCAACCGCTGTGGCCGGGATGAAAACGAAGCCGATGGGAATGTACTGGATGACGCGAAGAATCGATGCCGACTGAAAACTCATCAGCAGATCCATCTGCTTGGTAGAGATATACATCGCCACCGACAACATTCCCCACCCTGCCGCCATGAGGTAGCGGCCCTGAATCTTCGACGTCAGAATCCCCACGAGCGGCAGCTCGATCAGCAGAATCAACGCTGCCCCGGACAACACCATGCCTGCCTTTTGCGCGGTATAGCCCATCAGGCTTTGCAGGAACTGCGGCATGAGCACGGTCGTCGAGAAGGAGACGGCGCCGACCAGGAACATCATGATATTCGCCGTGGAGAAGTTGAAAGATTTGAATAGCCGCACGTCGACGATCGGATCTTTTTCGTGCCACTCCCAGATCACCATGAAGGTAAGACACACGACGGCGATGATCGCCAGTGCGGTGATGAAATGAGAGCTAAACCAGTCGTCTTCCTGCCCCTTGTCGAGCACAATCTGCAAGGCTGCGATCCCGATGGCCAGAGAGGATAAGCCCACATAGTCGAGCTTGCTCTCGCGCAACGTCTTGCGTTTCAGGAACGGTGGGTCATCGACCATGATATGGACAAGAACCAGGGTGAGCAGGCCTACGGGCAGGTTGATGAAGAATATCCAGCGCCAGGAGTAGTTATCGGTGAGCCATCCACCTAGTGTCGGGCCAAGAGCGGGCGCGCATACTGCGGTGACTGCGTAGAGAGAAAACGCCAGGCCGCGTTTTTCCGGAGGAAAGATGTCGGCCAGGATCGCCTGGGCCATCGGTTGCAGGCCTCCGCCCCCAGTGCCCTGAATGACCCGCGCCAGAAGCAGAAACCCGAGACTTGGGGCGATCCCGCAGAGCAAAGAAGAAATAGTGAATATGGTGATGCATATGAGGAAAAACCGCTTACGCCCAATGATGGACGTGAGCCACCCCGTAATCGGCAACACGATCGCATTGGACACGAGATAGGAAGTTAGCACCCACGTGCTCTGATCCTGGCTCGCGCCAAGGTTGCCCGCCATATGCGGCAGCGCGACATTGGCAATACTGGTGTCGAGCACTTCCATGAAAGCTGCCATCGCGACGACGACCGCGATCAGCCACGGGTTATACCGGGGCTTCCATCCACTGTTTTCCTGATTGTCGTCCAAAGCCATCTCCATCCTCTCCAGTCATTCTTGGAACGAGTGAAATCGTCTCGCTTACTCGACGTGGACGTTCGGTTCGGCGGACATTCCTGGACGAAGCCTATCGAGCCCATCCTGGTTCGGATCGAGTTTGATCCTCACCGGAATTCGCTGGACGACTTTGACATAGTTGCCGGTTGCGTTTTCCGCAGGAAGAGTGCTGGCAATCGAGCCGGTTGCGCCTCCAATTGTGTCGACCGACCCTGTAAAATCGTGGTCCAGTGAATCGACATAGATGGTGGCGCGCTGGCCAGCGCGCATGTGGAGAAGTTGTGTCTCCTTGAAGTTCGCTGTAATCCACAGATCGCCGACTTCGGAGATAGTCAGTAGTTGCTGCCCGGTAGCGACCCTGGAACCCACCTGGGCCGAACGCTTCATCACGATTCCCGCCACCGGGGCGACGATCCTCGCATAGCTGAGGTTCAGTTGCGCTTGCTCCAGTTGCGCTTCTGCAGTCTGCAAGTTCGCCATCTGTTGGTCGACAGAAGCATGACGAATCGACAGTTGGGGTGCGGCGTTCCTTTCGTTTTGGACCAGCTTGCTCCTCACCTGATCCAGTTGAGCCTTGCGCTGGTCGACCGTTCGAGCGGCAGCAAGCAGGGCCGCCTGTACCGCCTGAAGATTGGCTGCCTGTTGCTTCGCATTTGAGTTGTATTGGTCAAAATCGCTCTTCGATATCTCCTGTTTCGCAGCCAGAATCGTGTAACGTTCAAGATCACTCTGAGCTCTTGCGTTCGCAGCCTCCTGCTGCAACACCTGCGCTTCAACCTGATCCCGGTCCCGTTCAGCTGCCGCTACCGCCGCTTCGGCGCTGGCGACGTCCGCCCTGGCGCTGAGGATATTGGTCGAATTCTCGACTTCCGTAATGGGGACATTGGGCCGCTCTCCTGCAAGCTGCCCTCGGGCCTGCGCCAGTTGTGCCTGGACCTGATCGAGCTTCACTTGAATATCGCGCGGATCAAGATCCACGAGAGGGTCGCCGACCTTCACCATTTGATTGTTCTGCACATACACCTTCACCACCGTCCCGTCGACGCGCGTGCCGATCGGACTGAGGTTTCCATCAACCTGGGCATCGTCCGTATCTTCGTAGTGCTTTGCATGTAGCCAATAGAGCAGCCCGCCTACCGCCGCAATCACGAGGGCGGCTACAAAAATCGCCAGCATACGATTTCGCTTTCCCTGTTCTCCCGGAGCCTTAGCTTCCTTGCCGAAGTCAGGTTGGCGCGGATGCGTCTCTTCTGCTGAGCGTTGATCAACCTGCACGGATGTTTGCTGTTCTGTGTTCATTAGTGGAGTCCTGTCTTCTGAATGTCGTTCAAGGAATCAATGCTTCTCGCCGGGAAACAACGACGAGAGTTCTGCTTCGGCGTCGCCTGTCGCCCGCGCAAGGGTGAGCCGGGCGAGATTCAGCGAGAACAAACCGGAGATGTAATCGTTCTCGGCAGACGCCTCCTGCTGCTGCGCCTGCACTACTTCGACGGTATTGGTCACGCCTGCGTCGAAGCGGTCGTTGACCTGGGTCAGAGTCTCACGAGCATACTGACGATTGGACTCCGCGAGTTTCACCTGACCCAGAGCGGTGCGGAGTTGGATAAGAGCGTCGCGCACATCCTGCTCCACCTTGGCTTTCTGGTCTTGATACTCAGCCTGCCGCCGAAGAAGAGTGGCGCGCGCTTGCTGCACATCCGCGCTGATCTTCCCACCATCGAAGACGGGAACGCTGAGCGTGCCTGAAGCTACGAATACGCCGTGAGATTCATCGGGGCGCGGCCCCATAGCGCCGTAGTATCCATTGAATGAGATCGAGGGAAGTCTCTCCGAACGTGCGGCTGAAACAGTTTGTTCGGCGGCGTGCATTTGAGCTTCGGCAGAACGAAGGTCCCACCGGTGTTCAGCGGCCGACCGCAATGCAATCGCCTCATCGACGGGTTGAAGATCGGTCGACGTCAACTGTTCGGTAAATACGACGTCCGCATCCTGAGGTAGTCCAATCAAACGTGCGAAGGATATCTTTTGTTGTTGATAGGCGCCCTCAAGTGCCAGCAATCTCTCCTGCTCCGACTGCAACTGTACAAGGCTGCGAGTCAGATCCACCCGCGTATTGGTGCCTGCGAAAAGCTGCGTGCTCGCCCGATCATAGGTAGCCTGCGCATACTTGACCTGAACGCGCTGAGCATCGATCCTCGCGGCAGCCGAAATTACCTGAAGATACGTCCCCCCGACGGCTAACACGACCAGTTCTCTTGTATCTCTCTCACTGAAGTGCGAAGCATGCTCCACTTGATTCGCGGCTTGGTAATTGCGGAGATTGGTCACGCTCAGAGCGTTCCAGTTGAGATTCCCCTGGGCTTGCACATAGGTAAAAGGTCCGACGATGGAAGGCAGCGAAGTACCGAGAGCAGGCCCAAGCGTGTTCAGCCCGTATGCCGCAAGGTTGATCTGAGTCTCCGTCGCGCCGATGCTGGCCGTGATTTGAGGGAACAATTGACTCAGTGCCTGCGCGCGTTCGGCGCGAACGATCGATGAAGAGACACCCGAGGTGACGATCCCAAGGTTGGCCCGCAATCCCCGCTGTACCGCCTCTGGGAGAGAAAGTTTTAACGGGCCGCTAGGGATTGGCGCTCCTAAAACGCTTCCTTGATAGTCGCCTGTCACTGTGACGGAGGGCTGAAGGATCGTGGATCCGGTTCCCGTCGAAGTGGTTTGTTGCGAACTGACCGTTCCAGGCGATTGCATAGTGCGTCCTGACGCAGGCAACTGGACAACCTGAGGTGTTTGACTATAGGTTCCCGATTGCGCTGCTAGAGATGCGGGCAACGATGCCACGAGAAAAGCGAACAAGCATGTTGTGATACGGTGCAATGAAATGGCTCCAATTCGAGTGAGAAAGAAAGCGCCGGTCTCGCGAAGCAAACCGGCACGGATAAACCATCGATCCTTTCCAGTGGGTAGCTCCAGAATGTCTTCTCGTTGCATTAGCAAAACGAGTGAGCGACTTACTCCCCTGTACAAGCAGATCAGTTGCCAAATGCCCTTACGCTCGCCAGGGTTGAATCAGAGAAAATCGCGGCCATTTCAGATTGTTCGCACAATGAGGAGTGCATTGCCCAAAGCAAGGTGCCAGCTAGTTGGCTTAACGCCAGCGTTTTGGCATTGAACCAGTTGTCGGCAGCATTGGAGAATCGCTCGAAAGCGTATGAGAACATTCCTCGAACCTGCCGCGGAGAGAACTCGGCCAATCTTCATCGGCTTGTTGGTGCCTCGGTAGTGCGAACTACGCTGCTGGGGAACATCGGTTGAGGCTGGGAATTGTCAAACTGAATAATGAAGGAAAACATCTCGGACAGCATTCCGCCATTTTGCGTAGTGAAGTCGAAACAGACTACGTGGGTGACCGGCTCAGCGGGATCGGACCTCTTGTGCGACTTGACTGGAGTGTTGCCCAAGGCGCATGCCTGAGCGGCATAGACTACTTGCGCGACCTTGCCGGGAGCTGCCGGGATTGCGACGGAGGCAACAGTGATGGCGGTTGGGTGACCTGCGATCGCATAACGGGATGGCTCTTGAATAATCTGCGGTTCACCGTACTGCTTGAGCTGATGCAGCACCTGCTCACGGGTAAAAGGACCGAGTTCGATCGCGGTTCGAAGAGTTTCCGGGCAGGTACCGTCGATGGTGGAGAGAGCAAACGAGGAACTTTCGATCGGGGTAACGGAGTAAGCAAAAAAAGTCGATTGGATGCACTTCGAAGAGCCGGTCGGCGTTGAGTTCGGTGGTGCTGTGACAAACGTGGCCGGATAGAAATAAGTGATGTTCAAAACGTCGTCATGAAAGCTCTTGACTGATCCGGAATTTGATTGCCCGATCGCGTGGGGAAGACTCGCGGCGTAGGCCAGAAAGAGGAGGACAAACGGGGAAAATCGAAACGCTATTCTTTGGATCGAGACTGACGTACCACTCATTTCATCTTCTACTCCCCGGCCACGCAGACTCGGTGCTGAATCTACCTGCAGGTGAGTTGCCAAAGAAAAGGATGCGCCGGCAAGGCACATGACCAGGCATGAAGGAGCACCAACAAAAATTACAGGACAAACACCAATTCAGAGATAACAGGGGTGCCAACGGACACCGCCTGATGCCAGGGGTTTGGCATCTTAGCGAGGCCTGGATGTCACACTTTTTCCCAAACTATAACGACATAAGCTCAGCATTCGGAATTGCAAGAAATAACGGTTCACGAGGTGGACATCAAGTGATCGAACAACGAGTAAATGAGATGTCGAGTGCCCTTCGGAGATAGCTCCGCGCCAAAAATCTTCTGGGTCACGGCCAGTCCATGACTGAGATTAATCATGATCAGAATGAATTCGTTGGGCTTGAGGTTCATTCGGACATCGGATGATCGCGCTAGACCCCTGAGGAGCTTCCCCCCGTCTCGGATCTGCTGCCGATGCACTTCAACAAATGCTCTTCGAACACTCTCGCTTCGAAGGGCTCCAGCTTCAAATTCGGCACGAAGGACGATCCAGTCAGGGTCTGTCACCAGATTCGCAATTGCATCCCTTATTTTTTTCAGTCGCACTTTGCCGGAAGGCTCTTCTTTAATGATTGCCTGAAAGGTATTCGCGCGTCGCGCCTGCTCTTCTCGGATTACAGCGAGGAACAGCTCTTCCTTCCCGTCAAAATTGGAATAGAGGGCGCCCCGGGAATACCCGGCATCTTCCGCGATCTTCTCCGCAACCGCACCGCCGAGGCCGTATCGCAAAAAATGTTGCCGCCCTACCGAGAGCAGTGTCGAGCGAGT
>Ga0208193_1000355_pt1 | contig 27323 bp, 24 predicted proteins | sample June2015DPH_17_2_FD_184716 | JGI IMG/M metagenome (GOLD analysis project Ga0208193, IMG submission 184716) | Peatland microbial communities from SPRUCE experiment site at the Marcell Experimental Forest, Minnesota, USA - June2015DPH_17_10... | ecosystem: Environmental > Terrestrial > Soil >... | reverse complement strand
GAGGCTCCACGCCAGTAACAGCAAAATTCCCTGCTATATCCTTAGCAGCGCCGGCGACGCCTTGATGGGTTCTGTCAGCCTGCACGAGATGGGTATATCCGGCGTGTTTCTAAAACCGGTCGACGCTGCAATTGTGATCCAGACGCTCAAAACGCGGCTCAGCGTAGGTCCGGGGGGTACTGGGCATGCATGAGATATCACTCATCGAAAGTGTTGTCGCGTTGGTAGAAGACGAGCGGCGCAAGCAAGAGTTTTCACGAGTTCGCATGCTTCGACTGGCGGTTGGGGTGCTCGGTCAGGCCGAGCCAGCGGCATTGCGTTTCTGCTTCGAAGCCGTCACACGCGGGACGATCGCGGACGGCGCACGGCTGGAGATCGAACAGGTCTTGGGCGAGGGCTGGTGCTTCTCTTGCCACCGGTCTGTACCACTCTGTGAACGATTCGCCGTGTGCCCGGTATGCGGCGATTCCCAGGTCAGGATAACAGCTGGCGGCGAGCTGCGGCTGTCCGAACTGGAGGTGGAGTGATGTGTACTGTTTGCGGTTGTGGAACAGATATCTCAACGAAAGGTCCGGACTCGGAAACCCTTGTTGGGACTCATACGCATGATCATGGTCTAGATCATTCCCATTTGGAGTCGCACGAGCACCACCATCATCGCGACCACGCCGAAGGGACTATCGATTTCGGCAAGGGAACTGCTGGCGTCAGTTTGCCCGGCATCAGCCAGGCGAGGACGATCCGCATTGAGCGCGATCTCCTGTCGAAGAACGACGCCTTGGCCCACACCAACCGCATCCGACTGCGGAGCGCCGGCACACTTGCACTCAACTTTGTCTCCAGTCCCGGTTCCGGCAAGACATCCCTGCTGGTTCGCACAATCGATGACCTTAGGGATCGCTGGCCAGTTGCCGTGATCGAAGGCGACCAGCAGACCAACCGCGATGCCGAGCGAATTCGCGCAACCGGCGCGCCGGCCGTTCAGATCAATACCGGCAAAGGCTGCCACCTTGATGCTCATATGGTTGGCCACGCGCTCGACCGTCTGTCACTTGCGTCAGGCGGCCTACTGTTCATTGAGAATGTGGGCAACCTCGTTTGTCCGGCAGCATTTGATCTCGGAGAAGCGCACAAGGTGGTTGTGCTGTCGGTAACTGAGGGTGAGGATAAGCCTCTCAAATATCCGGACATGTTCGCTGCTTCCGATCTCATGCTGCTTACCAAGGTCGATCTCCTGCCGCACCTGGAATTTGACGTCCGCGCCTGTCTTGCGGCGGCGTTGCGCGTCAATCCGCGGATTGAGGTGCTGGCGATATCGTCCCGAACCGGTGAGGGCCTGGCCGCGTTCTACGCCTGGATCGCGGCGCGTGCCGCCGAACCTGCGGCGCTGCCGGCATGAGAGTCTCATGCCGTTGAGCATCGCCGCAGCACCCGCGATCGCCGCCTCCGGCGGCAAACTACCTGCTCCGACGGGAGGCCGCGCCGTGAACAGACAGGACGACGCGCCGCAGATGGAATACGTCGCGATGGAAATTCGGGTGCGCGGCCGTGTGCAGGGTGTCGGGTTTCGCCCGACCGTTTGGCGTTTTGCGCGCGATCTCGGCCTTTGCGGCGAGGTTCTGAACGACGCCCAAGGCGTTGTCGTGCGCGCCGGCGGTAGTTCGCGCGCGGTCGAGGATCTTCTCGGGCGCATCAAGAGCGAACCTCCACCGCTTGCTCGAATCGACGGCATCGAAACCCGGCTCTTTATCGGCGATTTGCCACCGCGATTCCGCATCGCCAAGACCCTCCCCGGCGATCCGCATACTCAGGTCACTCCGGACGCGGCCATTTGCCGGGCTTGCGCGCAGGAAATTACCAATCCGTTTGAACGGCGCTTCCGCCATCCGTTCGCCAGCTGCACCCATTGCGGTCCGCGCCTTAGCATCGTCAGGAGCATTCCTTATGATCGCGGCAACACTACCATGGCCGGATTCGCAATGTGCGAGGCGTGCCGGACAGAATACTCCGATCCGGCCGACCGCCGGTTCAACGCTGAAGCAATCGCTTGCCATGACTGCGGACCCAGGGCGGCCCTTATCCGGCTCGATGGCCGCGCAACGAATTTGCATCAGCATTCGAGGCTCGACGGTGTCGAGGTGGCAAGCCGCCTCATTCAGGAGGGTGAAATTGTCGCCGTCAAGGGATTAGGTGGATACCATCTCGCTTGCGACGCCACCAATGCCGAAGTCGTGGCGCGACTACGCCGATTGAAGCGTAGAGACGCCAAGCCGTTTGCGCTTATGGCGAGGGATATCAACGTTATCCGTCGTTATTGCTCGGTCGGGAGCGTGGAGGAGCGTTTGCTTGCGAGTGCAGCGATGCCAATCGTATTGCTTGCCATCGAAGGGTCCCAACGCCTCCCGAAGGAGGTCGCGCCTGGCCTTTCGTCGCTTGGCTTCATGTTACCAACTACGCCTCTGCATCTGCTCTTATTGCGGCGCATGGATAGTCCGGTCGTAATGACAAGCGGCAACTTCTCCGAAGAGCCACAGGGTATTAACGATTCAGTTGTGCGCGAGTATCTTGCCGGGATCGCTACCTACGCGCTGATGCATAACCGTGAAATAGCCAATCGTCTCGACGACTCGGTTGTGCGCGAGATGGCCGGGCGGCCGCGGGTTTTGCGTCGCGCCCGTGGTTTTGCACCGGCCCCCATCACTCTGCCGCATGGATTCGAAGCGGCGCCCGAGCTTCTCGCCATGGGCGGCGAACTCAAGGCGACGTTCTGTCTGGTCAAGGACGGCGAAGCCATTCTGTCGCAGCATCAGGGCGACTTGGAGAACGCGGAAACCTGGGACGATTATCGCAGGAATCAGGCGCTTTACGCCGAACTCTTCGGCCATGCGCCAGTCGCACTGGTTGCGGACCTGCACCCTGAATATCTTTCGACAAAACTGGCACACGAGTGGGCGCGAGACCGCGAAATACCTCTGTTCGAAGTTCAGCACCATCACGCCCACGTCGCGAGTTGCCTTACGGAAAATTCCTATCCCCTGGACGCTCCGGCGGTGCTCGGAATCGTTCTCGACGGGTCGGGATGGGGCGACGACGGGACGATTTGGGGCGGCGAATTCCTGCTCGCGGACTATCGCGGTTATGAAAGGCTGGGTGCATTCAAGCCGGTGGCGATGCCGGGAGGCGCGCAAGCTGTGCGCGAGCCCTGGCGTAATCTCTACGCGCATCTCGTCGCAGAGATGGGCTGGGCCGAATTTGCGAAGAATTTCGCCAAGCTCGAAGTTTTCGCGGATCTCAGGAGCAGACCACGGTCCGTTCTCGATGCGATGATCCGAAACGGTGTCAACACGCCGAAGGCGTCGTCCTGCGGCCGGCTGTTCGACGCGGTCGCCGCCGTCCTAGGCATCTGCCGCGATCGGCAGGCTTACGAGGGTGAAGCGGGCTCGCGGCTGGAGGCGGCCGTCGACCCGGACGTGTTGCGAGGCGTTAGCTCCGACCTTGCTTATCCATTCTCGATTCACAGTTCGGAACGCTCAAGCCTTCCTTACATTGAACCATTGGCGATGTGGCGAGCAATTCTTGGCGATCTCGCTCTAAAGACGCCGTTCCCCGTAATGGCGGCACGTTTCCATATAGGCCTGGCGAAAATCATCGTGACCATGGCTGGCAAACTGGCGTCTGGCGACGTTGGCGAGGCACCCCGCTTCAAGACCGTCGCTCTGTCGGGTGGATGCTTCCAGAACCGCATCCTTTTCGAAGAGGTTGCGCGGCGGCTTGAACAACAGAACTTCGTCGTGCTCTCGCATGCGCAGGTTCCCGCCAATGATGGGGGCCTGGCTCTCGGCCAGGCCGCCATCGGCGCTGCCCGACTGATCGGCGCCGCAGCCATCCAAATCAAATCGGTCAACCCCAATATCTTCCAAATCAGGGAAAACGGACCATGTGCCTCGGAATTCCAGGCCGCATCGTGAAGATCGATGACGCCGCAAACATGCTGGCGATTGTCGACGTCGGCGGCGTTAGGCGTAAGGTCAACATCGCGTGCATCGTGGACGAGGAGCATTCGGTCTCGTCCTGTATTGGCGACTGGGTGCTGATCCATGTCGGATTCGCCATGAGCCGCCTTGATGAAGCGGAAGCGGCCGAGACTCTCCGAATTCTAACCGAACTCGGTGAGGCGCAGGCCGAACTAGAAGCGATGCGCCTTTCTGCGGCTGAATAGGGAGCCTACCCATGTACCGCGAAGACGACCTGAGCGCATTCCCTCCACTCTACGGCAAGAATACTGGATGGAATCTCATTTCCACGCGATTGGCCGACGATCGCGGATCGGCAACGACCAAGGGAGCCGCGGCATGAAATATCTCGACGAATTTCGCGACGGCAAGAAGGCCCGCGTGCTGACCCGGGAGATCGAGGCGCTGGTCTCGACCATGACGATGCCGGCTGAACGGCCGCTCTACATCATGGAAGTCTGCGGCGGCCATACCCATTCGATCTTCCGCTACGGTCTTGAAGGCATGTTGCCGAAGGAAATCGAATTGATCCACGGCCCGGGCTGCCCGGTCTGCGTGCTGCCGATGGGACGGGTCGATGATTGCGTGTCGATCGCCGAAAATCCGAACGTGATCTTGACTACCTTCGGCGATGCGATGCGGGTGCCCGGCTCGAAGAAAAGTCTGATGCAGGCCAAGGCCGAGGGTGCCGACGTGCGGATGGTGTATTCGCCGATGGATGCGCTGGCGCTGGCTAGGAAGAACCCGGATCGGGAGGTGGTGTTCTTCGGACTTGGCTTCGAGACCACGATGCCGTCGACCGCGCTCACCATCCTGCAGGCGGAGGCCGAGGGCATCCGCAATTTTTCGGTGTTCTGCAATCACATCACCATTGTGCCGACCATCAAGGCGATCCTGGACAGTCCCGGCCTGCAGCTCGACGGTTTCCTCGGGCCTGGCCACGTCTCGATGGTGATCGGCACCGCGCCGTACGAGTTTATCGCCAATTTCTATAAAAAGCCGATGGTGGTCGCGGGCTTCGAGCCGCTGGACATCCTGCAATCGATCTGGATGGTCCTAAAGCAGATCAAGGACGGGCGGTCCGAGATCGAGAATCAATATGCCCGCATTGTCCCCGATGATGGCAATGCCCCCGCGTTGCAGGCGGTGTCGCGGGTCTATGAACTGCGGGAGTTCTTCGAGTGGCGCGGGCTGGGCTCGATCGATCATTCCGGTGTCAAGCTGCGCGACGCATACGTCCGTTACGACGCCGAACAAAAATTTGCGATTCCGAACCTGAAGATCGCCGATCCGAAATCGTGCCAGTGCGGCGAAGTTCTCAAGGGCGTCATCAAGCCCTGGCAATGCAAGGTGTTCGGCTCGGCCTGCACGCCGGAAACCCCGCTCGGCGCGCTGATGGTGTCGTCCGAAGGCGCCTGTGCGGCCTACTACCAGTATGGCGGCGTCAAGCGCTACAAGGAGGCGGTATGAACGTCGCGCCGTTCATCCGCACCCGGCAGCTCGGCAAGGTCAATGTCGATACGGTGACGCTTGCCCATGGCGGCGGCGGCAAGGCAATGAAGGATCTCATCGACGACGTGTTCGTCGCGGCGTTCGACAATCACGCGTTGGCGCCACTGGAGGACCAGGCCCGCTTCGATCTCGCCGAACTGGCGACGCGTGGCGACCGGCTTGCCTTCACCACCGACTCCTTCGTGGTTGATCCGCTGTTCTTCCCCGGTGGCGACATCGGCGAACTCGCGGTGTGCGGTACCGTCAACGATCTCGCGGTCGGCGGCGCGACGCCGCTGTATCTGTCCTGTGCTGTGATCGTCGAAGAAGGCATGCGCGTCGATACGCTGCGCCGGGTCGCGCGCTCGATGGCGCAAACCGCGAAAGCCGCCGGCGTTCATATCGTCACCGGCGATACTAAGGTCGTGCAGCGCGGCGCCTGCGACAAACTGTTCATCACCACCACCGGCATCGGCGTGATCCGCAAGGGACTGGTGTTAGGGGTAGATATCGCGCGGCCGGGAGACGTGGTGCTGGTCAACGGTCTGCTCGGCGATCATGGCGCGGCCATCCTTTGTGCGCGGGGCGACATGGCGCTCGACACCCTGATTGAAAGCGATTGCGCCTGTCTGCATGGATTGATCGAGATGCTGCTGGCGGCGGCTCCTGGGATTCGCTTCATACGAGATCCGACGCGTGGTGGGCTGGCGACGGTACTGAACGAGATCGCCAATGCGTCGCAGGTTGCGATCGAGATCGAAGAGGCCGCCACGCCGATCCGCGAGGAGGTCAAGGCGTTCTGTGAAATCCTCGGGCTGGATCCGCTTTATCTCGCCAACGAAGGCAAGATCGTCGTGATCGCACCCCCTGACCAGGTCAACGCTGCGCTGGCGGCAATGCGAGCGCATCCGCTCGGCGAAGGCTCTGCGCTCATTGGACGGGTTAGCCACGGCGGGGCCGGCCGCGTCACCATGCGCACGGTGTTCGGCGGGCGGCGGATCGTCGACATGTTGGTGGGGGAACAATTGCCACGCATTTGTTGAGAGCGATGTGCGAGATGGCAAACTCCTAATTTGTTCGTGATAGTTGGTGCGGGCGCGTCTAGCCATTCCCTGTAGCTGAGCCAGAAATCGTCAGTATTTCCAGAAGAGAAATCGCGTTCGGCAGCGCAAGCTGTTGGGTCGTCGAATATGCATGACCGATCCGCTGCTGTTTCAGTCAGCTCGCTCGTCGCAAGGATTGATGAACTCCCTCGCAATCGGATGTAGCGACTTTGTGATCAATTCGCGGCAGGCCCAGCCGGAAATTGCACGCGGCCTGAGTAGTTTCCGAGGCTACCGTTCCAGCTTGGGGCGGCTAGGGTTCTGATCGAAGCCAAGCTGGCCTACGGACAGCTTATCAAGATGGCGGTTTGCCACGAGTCGCCAGACGCGGTGATTGTTGGCCCAATTGCAATTCACGACAGCATAGAAAGAGAAACATCCCATGGCCTATCAAAGCCTCAACCCCGCCACCGGCAAGCTCCTCAAGAAGTTTGAGGAACTGACCAACAAGCAGCTGGAAGAGAAGCTGGCGACAGCCGAGAAATGCTTCAAGAACTGGAAACTGAAGACCTATGCCGAGCGCGCTGTCATCGTCGCCAAAGCAGCGACTCTGATGCATGACAGTATCGATGAGCTGGCGCACACCATGACACTTGAGATGGGCAAGCGGATCAGCGAAGCGAAGGGCGAAGTTGAGTTTAGCTCCAATATCCTCGCCTATTATGCCAAAAATGCCGAACGCTTCCTCGCCAACGTCGAACTACATCCGTCTCTCGGTGACGGCCATATGGAGAGCAGCCCCATCGGCGTGATCTTCGGCGTCGAGCCCTGGAACTTTCCCTATTATCAACTCGCGCGGGTCGCGGGTCCGCATCTGATGGCCGGCAACGTCCTGCTGGTAAAACACGCAGGCTGCGTGCCGCAGTGCGCGATCGCCTTCGAGAAGCTTTGGACGGACGCGGGCGCGCCGGTCGGCCTGTATACCAATCTTCTGATTTCTCACGATCAGTCCGATGAACTCATCGACGATCCCCGTATCAAAGGCGTGGCGTTGACCGGCAGCGTTGCGGCCGGCAGGAGCATCGCGGCGCGCGCGGGACAGAACCTCAAGCCATCTTCGATGGAACTCGGCGGCAGCGATGCTTTCATCGTTCTCGAAGACGCGGATCTCGAACATACCATCAAGTGGGCCGTCTGGGGTCGGATGTACAATACCGGACAAACCTGCTGCGCGGCGAAGCGGTTCATCGTCGTCGAAAAGCTCGCCGACAAATTCCTGGAAAAATTTCGGGCGGCGCTCGGAGCCCTAAAGGCCGGCGACCCGCTGGACGAGAAGACGACGCTGGGCCCTCTGTCCACGGAATCTGCTTTGGTCGATCTTCTGAAACAGATCGATTCGGCAGTCTCGCACGGAGCAAAAGTGTTGATGGGGGGCAAGCGTATCGATCGTCCGGGATCATTTATGCATCCTACCATCCTGACAGACGTCAAGCCGGACAATCCGGCATTCCGAGATGAGTTCTTCGGTCCGGTCGCGATGTTCTTCCGCGTCAAGGACGAAGATGCGGCGATTGCGCTGGCCAACGACTCCGATTTTGGTCTGGGCGGCTCCGTATTCACGAAGGACCTGGCGCGCGGCAAGCGGATCGCGAGCCGCGTTGATACCGGCATGATGTTCATCAACAACATCAGCTGGTCCGATGCCGAACTGCCGTTCGGCGGGATCAAGAATTCCGGATACGGGCGCGAGCTCGGTGACATGGGAATCCAGGAATTCGTGAACAAGAAGCTGGTTCGGTACGTGTCGGCGGAAGCGCCGGTCTAAACGTCACGACTGGCCTTCAGCCACGCAGGCCTTCTCCAGAACGCCGTCGGAACGATCAATATGTCAGGAAAAGCAGTGAAGGCGGCAACCGTTAAAGCCCATTTTGTCGGTAGCGGCATCGGGTCACTTGCGGCGGCCGCGTTCATGATCCGCGACGGAAAGATCCCCGGCGAAAATATCTCGATCTATGAGGCTATGAGTGTCTTGGGAGGCGCCCTGGACGGTGCCGGCAACGCAATCGACGGCTACCGGCTCCGCGGCGGACGAATGCTGACGTCCGACAACTACGAATGCGTCTGGGATTTGTTCAAAACCATTCCATCCCTGGAGACCCCGCACATATCGGTCTTCGATGAGACGATGGCATTCAACAAGCAGCATGTCCCGCACGCGCAAGCACGGCTGGTTGATCGTAACTGTCACAAAACCGACGTGACGACGATGGGCTTTAGCATGGCCGATCGGCTTGAACTCGTCAAAATTACCGAAGCCAGCGAGAAGGAGCTGGGCTCCGACCGTATTTCCGATTGGCTGTCGCCGCCGTTTTTCAGCACAAATTTCTGGTTCATGTGGCAAACGACATTTGCTTTCCAGCCGTGGCACAGCGCTGTCGAATTCAAGCGCTATCTGCACCGGTTCATGCTCGAGTTTACGCGGATTGAAACCCTCGCGGGCGTGAAGCGGACGAAATATAATCAGTATGATTCCCTGGTCAGGCCGTTGCTGACATGGCTTGAGGCCACGGGCGTCCATTTTTTCAAGGATTGCACTGTCGCGGATTTCGGGTTCGATCCGGCGGGTGGCGCGTTTCTGGTCAACAGAATCGACTGCATTCGCCATGGAAAGGCTGAAAACGTGCCTGTTGCTGCCGGCGATCTGGTGTTTTTCCAGAACGGCTCGATGGTTGACGCCTCAAGTTTCGGAACGATGTCGAGCCCGCCGAAGACGTTAACGAAAACCGACAGTGGCGGCTGGAGGTTGTGGGAAAAACTCGCCGAGGGCCGTCCCGAATTCGGTAAACCGGCCGCGTTTAATTCCCATATACCCGAAACCTACTGGCACTCGTTCACGGTAACCCTGAAAGACACTGCATTTTTCGACCACATGGCAACGTTCAGCGGCAACGAGGCTGGAATCGGCGGGTTGGTGACGTTGTTCGATTCGAACTGGCTGATGTCGATTGTTTTGTACCATCAGCCTCACTTTCCGGATCAACCCGCGGGCGTCCAGGTCTTCTGGGGTTACGCGTTGCATCCCGATCGCATCGGCAACTTCGTCGCCAAACCGATGTCCCAGTGTTCCGGCAAGGAGATTCTCGCTGAGCTGTGTGGGCATCTCACTTGCGATACATCGATGTTCGAATCCGCGATCTGCATTCCGTGCCGCATGCCATACATCACCAGCATGTTCATGCCGCGGGCAGTAGGGGATCGCCCGCTTCCGATTCCTTCAAACACCAAAAACTTCGCCATGATCAGCCAGTTCGTGGAAATCCCTGTCGATGTCGTCTTCACCGTCGAATATTCCGTCAGGGTTGCGCAAACAGTTGTCTATCAGCTGCTCGGCATCGACCGCCAGGTAACGCCGATCACTGCCAATGACAAATCAATCAAAGTCAAGGTCAACTCGGTCATCAAGGCGTTTGCATAACTGTTTTGCGGGCTAAGTTGGAATGATCACGATTGGCGTGGACCAATCGCGTCGTAAAACTGGAGAGACTGATGTACGTCAACATCGCTGTTTTGAAGGAAACACAACCCCACGAACGGCGTGTGGCAATGGTGCCATCCGTCGTACCCAAATTAATCAAGCTCGGTGCGAAGCTGCACATGCAGGCAGGCGCGGGCAACGCCGTCAAGCTGACCGATGCCGCATTCAAGGATGTCGCATTCACGGACGATCGAACCGAATTGGTCAGCGATGCCGATGTGGTTCTCGCGATTCAACCCCCGGCGCTGGAGGTGATCGACTCCATGAAGGAAGGAGCGATACTGATCTCGTTCATCTACGCCGGTCATGAACCGCATCTGGTGAAGCGCTTACTTGAGAAGAAGATCACCTGTTTCGCGATGGAGATGCTTCCGCGCATCACCCGTGCCCAATCGATGGATGCCCTCTCCAGTCAATCTGCGCTGGCCGGATACTACGCGGTGCAACTCGGTGCGACGACACTTGGTCGGGTTCTTCCGAAAATCACAACGGCCGCCGGCGCGATCGGGCCGGCCAAGGTCCTCGTGATGGGCCTCGGTGTCGCCGGACTTGAGGCCCTCGCGACCGCGCACCGCTTGGGTGCTATCACGGAAGGGTACGATGTTCGCCCGGAAACCCAGGAGCAGGCGCTATCGCTTGGCGCGACCTTCGTGGAGACGGGCGTCGTTGCGCGTGGAAAAGGCGGCTATGCCCGTGAACTGACGCCGGAAGAAGGAGCCAAGGTCGCTGCCGCGCTGACCAAGCACATCCAGGCGGCCGACCTCATCATCACCACGGCCGCAATTCCTGGCCGTGCATCTCCTAAACTGATCAGCAAGGAGCAGGTAGCCGGCATGAAAGCCGGCGCGGTGATCGTCGATCTCTCAGCCGATGGTGGAGGCAATTGTGGGGACACGCGCCCTGGAGAAACCGCGCATATCGGTCAGGTAACGATCGTAGCACCGTTTAACGTTCCATCCTTGCTTGGTGAGGATGCAAGCGAACTCTATTCGAAGAACCAATACAATCTGCTCGCCCTGATGATGAAGGACAATGTGATAAAGATCGACTGGGACGACGAAATTCTTGCCAAGACCGTCCTGACGCATGCCGGCAAGATGAAAAACCAAGCAACCAAGCCGCCCATCGATCCCGTTAGGGGCGACAAGACTCCAGCACCCAAACCAGCGGCAAAGGTGGCGTAAGCCATAGGAAACCGACATGCAATTCTCAATAGCGATCAGCGGCTTCGTGGCCCTTTATATCTTCATGCTAGCTGCCTTTGCGGGCTGGGTCATCATTGGGCACGTTCCGGCGATCCTGCACACGCCGCTGATGTCGGGATCCAACTTCGTGCACGGCATAGTCGTGGTCGGTGGCATCTTTGCACTACTCAATGCCAGCACCGTCCAGGAACAGGCGATCGGATTCTTTGCAGTTCTGCTCGGAGCCGGCAATGCAGCTGGTGGCTTTGCTGTTACCGACCGCATGCTCGCGATGTTCCAGCCCAGCGAACACAAGCCGGCCCATGCCAAGCACGGCCATCACAAAGCCCACCACTCCGGGAAGGCATGAGGCCCGACATGTTGACGATCATTTCCCAGTTCATCATCGGCACAATTGATCTCGGTGCGGCGTTTCTCTTTATGTATGGACTTAAGCGTATGTCCTCGCCCGTAACCGCTCCTTCGGGAATCATGGTTGCCGGGTTCGGTATGGCGGTCGCGATTCTTGCTAGCTTCCTCTACGCGCTGAATGTTGATGCCGCCGCCAAGCCGCATCTAATGGTCAATGTCGGCCTCGCCGTCGCTGCACTTGTCGTTGGGGGCGGGGTCGCATGGTGGAGCGGCAAGAAGGTGGCGATGACGGCGATGCCGCAGATGGTCGCCATCTACAACGGTATGGGTGGCGGAGCGGCGGCCGCGATTGCCGCGGTCGAACTGTTCGGAAACAAGGCCGACGGTGTTACGCAACTCGTCGTAACCTTGATCGGCGCTTTGATCGGCGCCGTATCGCTTTCCGGATCGCTGATCGCCTGGGCCAAGCTTGATGGGGTGATCAAGAAGCCTCTGCGGATCAAGGGGCAGCAGGTCTTCAATGCACTGGTCGCGCTAGCGACGCTGGCGGTCGGCGGATATATCGTTTTGATAACGCACGGCGTCATCACGTCGCCAGTCGCGACGCCTGATCTGATCTATCTGTTCTTCGGTTGTGCTTTGATCTTCGGCGTTTTGATGACGCTTCCGATCGGCGGCGCAGACATGCCGGTCGTGATATCGATCTACAACGCATTCACCGGCCTCGCGGTCGGGCTGGGGGGTTTTGTGCTGCAAAACCCGGCGCTGATGATCGCCGGCATGGTGGTCGGTGCAGCAGGTACGCTGCTGACACTGCTGATGGCAAAGGCCATGAATCGCTCGGTCAGCAATATCCTCTTTACGAATTTCGGCGCCGTCACCAAGCAGAAGCAGGGCGACATCAAGGGTAGCCTCAAGCCGGTCGAAGCCGGCGACGCTGGTATCTTCATTCGCTATGCGAGCTCCGTCATCATTGTGCCGGGTTACGGTCTCGCCGTCGCGCAGGGACAGCAGAAGCTCTACGAATTCGTGAAGTTGCTGCAGGCCGCGGGTGTCTCGGTCAAATTCGCGGTTCATCCGGTGGCGGGGCGCATGCCTGGCCAGATGGACGTCCTGCTGGCAGAGGCAGGCGTTCCCTATGATCTGATTTTCCAGCTCGAAGACATCAACGACGAATTCGCCAGCACCGATGTCGCACTCGTGATCGGGGCCAACGATGTAGTGAACCCGGCGGCACGGACCGACAAATCCTCGCCGATCTACGGCATGCCGATCTTGAACGCCGACAAGTCCAAAAGGGTTTATGTCGTGAAGCGCGGCGAAGGCAAAGGTTATGCCGGCATCGTCAATGCGCTGTTCTACGGCGACAATTGCGACATGGTCTACGGCGATGCCGCCGCGGTACTCACGAAGATGATCGAGGCGGTGCGCGCCTTGGGAACGAAAGCCGCCGCGTAAGCGGGAGTTAGACCATATCGATCGATTCAACATCGAAAACAGGAGCTATACATGGCCGGTAAAATGCACGTCGCCGTCGTCGAGCACTTTGGTAAACCTCTGGTGCAGCAGGAATGGGACATTCCATCCCCCGGCCCGGGTCAGATCCTGGTCAAGACCGAGGCCTGCGGCGTCTGCCACACCGACGTTCATGCTGCGACCGGCGACTGGCCGTTGAAGCCGAAACTGCCGTTTATCCCGGGGCATGAAGCCATTGGCCGCGTGGTCGCGGTCGGCACCGGCGTCAAGAGCGTCAAGGAAGGCGATAGGGTCGGCGTGCCGTGGCTCTACTCAGCCTGCGGTCATTGTGAGCATTGCCTCTCGGCCTGGGAGACCGTCTGCGCGGATGCGGAATTCGGCGGCTATACCAAAAACGGCGGCTTCGCCGAATACCTGATCGCCGATCCGGAATACGTCGCCCATATCCCAAATGGACTCGACCCGAAGCTCGCCGCGCCGCTGATCTGCGCCGGCATTACCACTTACAAGGGCATCAAGGAGACCAAGGCGAGGCCGGGCGAGTGGATCGTGATCTCCGGCGCTGGCGGGCTCGGCCACCTCGGGATTCAATACGCCAAGGTGATGGGTCTTCAGGTCTGTGCCGTCGATATCGATGACGACAAACTCGCGCTGGCCAAGAAGATGGGCGCCGACTTTGTGGTCAACGCCAAGCATGGCGAGCCGGAAGAGGCCGTCAGGAAGGGAACCAGCGGCGGCGCGCACGGGGTCCTGATCACGGCGCCCTCGCTCGGCGCGTTCAAGCAGGGCGTGGGCATGACGCGCAAGCGCGGGACCTGTGTGCTGGTCGGACTGCCACCGGGCGATTTCCCCGTTCCGTTATTTGACGTGGTCGCGAACTGCATCACCATTCGCGGCTCCTTCGTCGGCACCCGCGAGGATATGGCCGAGACCCTGGCCTTCGCCACCGAAGGAAAGATCAAGGCGGATATCGAGCTGCAGCCTTTGTCGGCGATCAATGAAATCTTCGACAGACTCAAGCAGGGAAAGGTCGCGGGTCGCGTGGTCCTCGACTTTGTCGGAAGCAAATCGGACGACAAACGATCCAAGGCCCCCACAGCGAAGAAGAAAACAGTAGCCATTGGTTAGATGAGCGACGTGACCAAGGACCAGACAGGTCAAGAGGGCAAGCTCGCCCTCTTGACACCGCTCCAGATGGGTGATGCCGACCGGGCGGCCAAGGCGAGCGGTATTGACGGGTTTGGCCTGATGGAAGCGGCCGGCAGCGCGGTGGCGGTAGCAGTCGGAGCGCAATGGCCGATGCGGCCGGTGACCGTGCTATGCGGGCCAGGAAACAATGGCGGCGACGGCTTTGTTGCCGCGCGACACCTCGAGGCCGCGGGTTGGCCAGTGAAGTTGGCCTTGCTCGGTTCTCGGGACAAGCTCAGCGGCGAGGCCGCCCATGCCGCAAGCCTCTGGAAAGGTCCTTTGGCGCCGTTCTCGTCGGAAAGCCTCGAAGGCGCCGGTATCGTCATCGACGCGATTTTCGGCGCGGGTCTTTCGAGGCCCTTGGACGGCAAAGCGCTTGCGATCGTAGAGTCGCTCAAAATACGCCGCATACCCATCTGTGCGGTGGATATTCCCAGCGGTGTTGATGGAGCGTCCGGGGTGATTCTCGGCGCCGCTGCGCCAGCCGATCTTACCGTGACTTTCTTTCGCAAGAAGCCTGGCCACCTCTTGTATCCCGGCCGCGGACTTTGCGGCGATATCCTGGTGGCCGACATTGGCATACCGGGTACGGTGCTTGGGGCGATCGCCCCGAACACCTGGGAGAACGATCCCAGCCTGTGGCTAACCAGCTATCCCTGGCCGCAGCCTGAAGGTTACAAATATAAGCGTGGCGAAGTGCTGATTCTGGGTGGCGAAGCCATCACGGGTGCCAGTCGGATGACCGCCATGGCCGCGTCGCGCGCGGGAGCGGGTATGGTGACGCTCGCCGCGCCCGCCAAGGTGTGGAGCATTTACGCGACGTCGCTGATCGACGCAATCGTTCGCAGCTTTGTCGGATTACCTGATTTCGAGGCCTTGTTGTCCGACAAGCGCCGCAATGTCGTCGCGATCGGGCCTGGCGCCGGTGTTAATGCATCGACCAGGCAGTTCGTCCTTGCAGCGCTCGCAACCGAGCGGGCGACAGTGCTCGACGCCGACGCACTGACTTCATTTGCCGAGGCGCCGCAAGACTTGTTTCAAGCGATTGTCGGACCATGCATACTCACTCCACATGCTGGCGAATTCATGCGGCTGTTCCATTTCGAGGGCAGCAAGCTGCAACGCACCCGTAGCGCGGCGAAGCAATCCAACGCCGTGGTCGTGCTCAAAGGCCCTGACACTGTCATTGCCGCCCCGGATGGACGCGCGATCATCAATTCAAACGCCCCCGCGCAACTTGCGACGGGCGGGACCGGTGACGTTTTGACGGGCTTTGTCGCAGCGGTGCTCGCCCAGGGAATGGCGCCCTTCAAGGCGGCGGCCGCGGCAGTTTGGCTTCATGGCGCGGCAGCGACGGAATTCGGATTGGGCCTGGTCGCGGAAGACTTGCCGAATGCTCTCCCAGGCGTCTTGCGGAAGCTCAAGGCGCGGTTGGACGGCTAGACGCAACGTTTCATCCGCCGAATCTGGATCGGCTGGTTGGAACCCTCTCTGTTCACCGAAGAGGGGCTTACACCATGAATAAGGGCACGACCATGAAGGCAATGGTACTCAAGAAGCTGAAAACGGTCCTCGAACTGACCAATCTCGGCGATCGGCTTCCAGGGCCGGGTGAGATTCGTGTGAAGGTCGCAGCCTGCGGCGTCTGTCGCACCGACTTGCACGTCGTCGACGGCGAGCTGCCAGATCCCCAACTGCCGATCATCCCGGGCCACGAGATCGTCGGTCGGATCGATGCGGTCGGTACTGGCGTCGAAGGCCTTCGGATGGGTGAGCGCGTCGGCATTCCCTGGCTCGGTCACACCTGCGGAATCTGCCCCTATTGCTTGGAGCACCGCGAAAATCTCTGCGATCGTCCGCTCTTCACCGGCTTCACGCGCGATGGCGGCTTTGCGACCGCAACCATCGCGGACGCGCGCTTTGCCTTTCCGCTCGGAGAGAAGGGCGACGATGTCGCCCTCGCCCCTTTGCTCTGTGCCGGCCTGATCGGTTGGCGCTCGTTGGTGATTGCCGGCGAGGGCAAGCGACTGGGACTATACGGCTTTGGCGCGGCGGCGCATATTCTGGCGCAGGTCGCGGTCTGGCAGGGGAGGTCAGTATTTGCGTTCACGCGACCGGGCGATGTCGCCGCGCAGGATTTCGCGCGGAGCCTCGGCGCCAAATGGGCCGGCGGATCCGACGAGATGCCGCCCGAGGCACTTGACGCCGCGATCATCTTTGCGACCGTGGGCGATCTGGTACCCTTAGCATTGAAGGCGGTTCGCAAGGGCGGTCGTGTCGTTTGCGCCGGCATTCACATGAGCGACATTCCAAGCTTCCCCTATGGGTTATTGTGGGAAGAACGGCAACTCGTGTCGGTCGCTAATCTCACGCGGCAGGACGGTATTGATTTCCTGCGCCTGGTGCCCGAGATCGGAATCGTCACCAAGACCAATAGCTATCCGCTCGAGCATGCCAACCAGGCCCTTGCCGATCTCCGCGCGGGCCGCTTCGAAGGCGCCGCGGTTCTTGTTCCCTGAGGGTTTGTCGGTCTTGAAGTCCGTTGTGCCAAATTATTTGTTGCCAACTTCGCTGGAATAGGCTGCCCATCGCTCTCGTTATCAACAGCGCTCGCCTATTTGGTCTTCGGGATTGAACCGGTGAGAGGCCAAAGTTTGTGAATGCTGTCTTGGGTTTTGGCGCAGTCCTAGTCTTTCTCGCAGCGGTCTCGAGCCGAGTGGCACTCGATCTTTCACTTCGTGAGCCGCTTGCGGATCGACTGTAATTCCTGGCGACGCTTCGCGCTCGTCTTTGGGTATGTCATTCTGAGTTTATCGAACGTATCGAGTACAATCTGGGAGACGACCAGCCGGGCATTCTCTTTGTCGTCGGCGGGAACGACATACCAAGGCGAATCGCCTGTGCTTGTTGCACCAAGGCATTGCTCATAGGCCTTCATGTATTGCTTCCAGTATTTCCGCTCCTCAATGTCCGCATTGCTGAACTTCCAGTTCTTCTCCGGCTCATCAATACGCGCCAGAAAGCGCTTCCGCTGCTCCTCTTCCGAGAGATGGAGGAAGAACTTGATGATGCGGGTGCCGTTGGTGTGAAGGTGTTTCTCAAGATTCGAGATCGAACGGTACCGATCGTGCCAGACCGTCTTGTCGTCGTGAGGAGCTTCAGGGATGCCCTCGCCGAGCAGAATTTCGGGATGCACGCGGGCGATCAGAACCTCTTCGTAATAGGATCGGTTGAAGATGCCGATACGCCCGCGTTCCGGAAGATCGCGGGTGGTGCGCCAGAGAAAATCGTGCTGCAGTTCGCCGGCGCTGGGATGTTTGAAGCTGAAGACCTGACAACCTTGCGGATTGACACCGGACATCACGTGCCTGATGGCGCCGTCTTTTCCGGCTGCGTCCATGGCCTGAAAAATCAACAGCACGGCGTGGCGATTGGACGCGTAGAGAAGCTGCTGTTGCGAGCTCAATTCCGCGACGTGATCTCCGAGGAGCTTTTGATACTGTTCCTTCGATTTGTATACAGGATCGACGAGCGTCGGCCACTTTTTGAGATTGACCCGGTCTCCTTCCCGCACCCGGAATTCCTTGGAATTCATCTTCATCTTCATCCTTTTCTCCGGTGCCGGCTGCATACCCCGGTCTGAGCGCCATTGGCGATAGCCTCGGCTCGCTCATTCATGAGAGACGATGAGACATCGCGCTTTAGGAAATCCCGAGGCGACCGAACACTGGAACCTTCACCAGATCCAAAAAGAACGTCAAAGCCATCGCTGCGACAAGCGTGCCAGCAACCGTCAAGGCCGGCAGGGGTGTCATTGCGATTCCGCCGACGGCCAATATCGAGGCGATCAGAATGTCGGCTGCAGACGACACGGCAAGCCACAGGCTTGGGCGGGAACCCCACAGGTGCCGGCGCTGACGAATGGCATAGATGGTCGCCTGACTCCCGAACACCAGGGCTACGAAGGCGAGCGTTCTTAGTTCCTCGATTCCAAGGCCCATCTCGAATTTGCCAACGGCCAGGGCCGCGCTGCAGAAGGTCAGCAGACAGATACCCATGACGACGCCCGCCATAGTCAAGCTCCCGATCCGCCAGGAGTTTGGCATCGGGGACGGTCGCACGTTGTCCGTGGTCAATGACATCGCCAGGAAATCACCGGCGACCATCACAATGACCATCAGTAGTGGAGTCAAAATTGCGTGCCCCGTCATGATTAGGCCATCGATCAGGAAGAGCACCGTCACGATCTTCTTTATGATGGAATTCAGCGTATATGTCAGGATGCGCTGGAACGTCACTCGCCCTTCCTTGACAGCGGCAACGATTCCGGCGAGCCCGGGCTCGGTCATAACCATGCCGGCGGCTGATTTCGCCACGTCGGTTGCCGTTGAGACCGCAATTCCGATCTGTGCCTGACGCAGTGCAGGCGCATCGTTGGCGCCGTCGCCGCACATTCCGACGGTTTGGCCGCCCCTCTGGAATGCCTTGACAAGTTTGTACTTGTCCTCCGGCAGGACGCCGGCGAAGACTGCGAACTGCTCGGGGCGGACGCTATCGGGGATTGGCCCTGGCGGACAAACAGCCCCGTCGAGCCCCACTGCATGAGCGACAATGGCTGCCGTCGCCGGCGCGTCGCCTGTAACCATAACGGTCCGTACGCCGAGTCCGTGCAATTCGGTAACGAGCGCCGCCGAGTCTTTGCGGGGTGGGTCGCTGAGGGCGATAAGACCGGCCAGCTTCATCGCATTCGGCGGTCCAACTGCTACCGCCAGCACCCTGAAGCCTTTCCCCTCGAGCTCCTTTGAGGCGGCCGCCGCTGTCAGCGACGGCTGGGTGAGGCCGATGACTGCTGCGTAGGCGCCTTTCACGACCCGTTGCATCACAGCGCCAGACTGCTGGACCGTCGCTTCGGACATCTTCGTCGCTGGATCGAACGGTATGAACTCGACTACCGTCGGCGCGTCGGAAATGGCCTTGCCCAAGGCTGCAGACCGAATGGCTCCATCTACCGGATCCTGCCCGCCATCGGAACTCGCAAGCGCGCCCAGCGCCAGAACGTGCGCCTCGTCGAAGCCGGGCATGGGGCAAACGGTTGTCACCGTCAGCGCGTTCTGGGTCAGTGTGCCTGTCTTGTCGGCGCACAAGACATTCATCGTCGCCGCTTCATCTACCGCGGAGAGGCGGGTCGGCAGGACGCCGAGCTTTGCTAACGCCCGTGCGCCGAGTGCTGACGCTAGGGTAAAGGTCGCAGGCAGCGCTACCGGGATCGATGCGAGGACTGCCGTTAGGACGAGGGGAATGATCTCGTCGAGCGGCATCGTCAGGAAGTAGGCATAGGTCACCAGCAGTACGATAACGACGCCGTTGAACGCGGCGAGATTGCGCACCACGCGCAATACCGCCTTCTGCTGAGAACTTACGACATGGGCGGTGCGGACGAGCTCCGCGGTGCGGCCGAACTTGGTGCGCACCCCGGTCGCTGTGATCTCAGCCACCGCCTCGCCGCGCCGTACCAACGCCCCTGCATAGGTTTGGATACCCACGCCGGCTTCGATGGGCACCGATTCCCCGGTGAGCATGGATTGATCAAGCAGTACTTCGCCCCCGGTGAGATGCACATCCGCGGCGACCACGGCGCCAAGTGAAAGCTTCACCACGTCGCCCGGGACCAATTCGACAGCGGGTATGGTTTTCCATGCGCCGTCGCGCCGGACAGATGCGTTCAGCGCGAGCCGCGACTTCAGCGCAGCAAGGGTTGCCTGCGCGCGGCTCTCCTGAAATAGCCCGAGTGCAGCGTTGAATATCAAAAGAGCGGCAATGATCGCGGCCTCGACATACTTGCCGAGCACCAGTTCGAGTATGATCGCAGCTTCCAGCATCCACGGAACAGGCGCCCAAAACTTTTCGATCGCCATCCGCAGTGGATGCATGCTCGTATCCGGCATCGCGTTTGCGCCGAATTTATCCAACCGGCGGCGGGCCTCGATACTTGTTAGGCCACTTTGCAAGCCGACATTGGCTGCGCCAATTGATTTTGAGGGTACAGTGGACAACCGGTTGGTCGCGACCATAGGTAAAAATCCCAATGCGGCAACTGCTGCCGGCTCGTCACGTTCGAAAAGTGCGGGTAGAGTTGGTAGCTTCGCCTACTTGTCCGCGAGATTGACCTTATGCCAGGCCACCGCAAGTTTGTCGGATGCTGACCTGAAGGAGATTTTGGCGCTGTTCCAGTCTGCGTTGCCGGCTGTCTCCAGCCGACTCGATGCCATCTTGGTTTGGGTCCAAGCGTCGTCCAGGTCTTTCGAGGCCGTCGTCTGTGCCTCTGTTGTCTTGGCCTGTACCTTCGCGTCGAAATCGTCCAGCTTTTGCTGCCAAATTCGGATCTCGTTGTGCGCCTTTTGCTTGTAACTGCTTCTTTCGGCCGTCGAATCGCGGGAGGCGGCCACCCCGACCGATACGCTTTGGTCGGAGGTTTTCGATTGGGCAGCGGCGGGTGATGCGCCGGCGAGCGCGAGCGTTCCGATCACGAGCGAGACGATGGAAATATTCATGAATTCCAGTTCCTTTGGGTTTCTCGTCCGCTGACCGGACTGAGGTACGACTGAACGGATCAGCTGACGGCAGCGACGGCGGTCTCTGGTTTGGTACCCGTATGAACATCGAGGCGAGAGGGACCAAATGTGCCCAGGAGCGTCTTTGCTCGGGCAATTTCCGCCGCCGGGCCGTGAGCCATTACGAGAAAGCTATCGGTTTTGAGCGCGGTTTCGTATTGGATCACGCTGTCCTTCGGTACGCCAATGCTATAGAGCGCCGCGACGAGCGCACTTATCCCACCCACGACGACCGCATTCTCAATGGCGGCAACCACAATTGAAGCGATATACCCAAGCACGACAACTTGACCGACTACGGGAACGGTTACGAACAGCCCACCCAGGAACAGGCCCCAGAAGCCGCCCCAGAATGCCCCGCGTGTGCCCCAGAACTTGATGCGATCCCCGGTATTGTAGAATCCGACGACCTTTTCGTCTGTGTGATAGCCCTTGCCGACCACACTGAGATTCTTCATATCGAAGCCGGCGGTGGTCAGCTTCTTGATAGCCGTTTCAGCCTCGGGATGGTCGGCGAAGACGGCGATAACAGTGTTGGTATTTTCCATCAGAATTCTCCTTGAGAGATAAGCTGGATCCTTGAGACCGCTCCTGCATCGCTTGTGCACACGTCAAAGTGCTGCGATCGTCATTCGATCTGTAAGCCAAGCTTAGGTGAAGGACATCCTTACGATAGACTCGGAAACTACTCAGTCTTGAGCGGACGTTCATGCACCAAAGCGCCCTGAACAGCGGCTGAGCTTTCCGCGCCTGTTGCTTCCGTCCCGTCAGCCATTTAATCATGGACGGAATTGGGTCCTACTTGTCTCGGTGACGGGGCCAACTGACAAGAGGATCCTTCTCATTGTCAAACTGAGTAATTTCCGAACCTATCTCTATCGGAAATGTACTGTAATGTTACCCACTGTGCTCAGAAGCACCCGCAACGGCGAGCCTCCTTTCAACAATTGGGACGGAAGAATCACATGCCCAACGATAATCGATTGCAACAGGCCGTGCTCGACGAGCTAAGCTGGGAGCCGAGCGTAACCGCCGCTCACATCGGCGTCGCGGCGGATTCTGGCGTTGTGACGCTTACCGGGCACGTCGAAAGCTACGCACAGAGACACGCAGCGGAAGCCGCGGTTCGTCGCGTAAAGGGCGTCAAAGCAGTCGCTGAGGAGATAGAGGTCCGGCTGCCTTACGAAGCGAAGCGAAGCGATGAAGAAATAGCGGGCGCGGCAACTAGGCGATTTGAATGGGACGTCTCGATACCCCGGGATACTGTTAAGGTGACCGTCGATAAAGGATGGGTTACCTTAACAGGCGAAGTCGACTGGAATTACCAAAAAGACGCCGCGAGCATGGATGTCCGCCCCTTGTTCGGCGTCCTCGGGGTAATCGACCGAATCACGATCAAGGCAACCGTTAACACATCAAATATAAGCGACGACATCATGCACGCGTTGCATCGCTCATGGTTCTTTGACCCGAAGACAATTGCGGTGAGCGCGCAGGGCGGCAAGGTTCGGCTTACCGGAACTGTACACACATGGCATGACCGCCAAACGGCTGAAGCGACAGCGTGGTCCGCACCTGGAGCCACCTCCGTGGAGAACGACATCGCCGTCATTTAGGGTTGCGCGAAAGAGTCATTTCAAGAGCAGCATGAGCTGCCCACTCGTGTGCGCCAGTTCGGCCGTTCTACCATATCCGAGCGGATACATTTAGCTCGCTTGAACCTCATCCAGGTCGACTCTTGGCTTGTGAAGGGCGTGTATTGCTTTGCCTAAGTAGAGGCGCCGACGTTCTCATCACCGACGAATGTTCGGTGGTGCCGAAGCCAATATGTCGCTTTTAGCCCATTCATTGTGGTCAATATTGCTCAGTACTAACGTTATATTGATCTCGCAAATTTCAAATTGGTGCAGGCCGCTGGAACGATTTGCCGTTCGCGGCCTTAGCGCACCTGGAACGGCAACGTTGCCCCCAGCCAGGTGCTTTTCCGGGAGTTGAGACCGTCATCTTGTGACGTTTGGACGATCCATGCTCAGGGCGGCATTTGGTGGCCAATCGCGGCGTTCACACCGGTGAAAACATAGGTGCTTTATGGTTGAAACCCAGTTATTGGCCGACCTCCTTCAGAGCTGTCGTCTGCTTGCTAGCCATCAGAAAAACCCCAATGTTCTGGATATGTTGCATGATCTTGAGGAAGATTTCATTCAGAAGGCGAGGGATATTGAGAGCGGGAAGAGACACGCTGACCGCGAGCAGCCGCGGCAGGACGGCGAGAGGTTACGAGCCGCGTCAACACTTAGGTCCTCATGACCACTTTACCAACTTCCAAGCGGAAACCACCGACGCCGGAAGAGCGTGGTGCGGTCGGCGAGCCGATAAATATGGAATATCGATCAACGAGTGAGTGCCCGACGGCGCCCACCAGTCATGGCACGACATCGGACGATCTTGAAAACATTCTATACAGCATCGATGTTGCGACGCTGTTTCTCGACACAAATTTGAATATCCGGTTCTTTACGCCCGCCACGCAGTCGCTATTCAGCTTCGGGGCGGACGACGTCGGCAAGCCACTCGCGAATTTTCATTCGCTGGCTGCCGATGATACATTGTTGCTGGATGCGCGAACGGTGCTGAAGACCAATGTTCCGATCGAGAGAGAGATCAAACGGGGGGGCGATGATATGTACAATCGTCGCGTCCTGCCTTATCGAACCCGCAACCGCGGCGTAGAGGGTGTCGTCGTCACATTTACGGACATTACTGAACGAAAGCGCGTAAAACGCGCTCTGGAGCAGGCCAAGCAGCAAGCAGAACGAGCCAACGCAGCAAAATCCCGCTTTCTTGCCGCTGCCAGTCATGACCTTCGTCAGCCGCTTCAGACCTTGCATTTGCTCCAAGGCATGCTCGCGAAAGTAGTTGAAGGAGAGAAAGCGCAAAAATTGATCGCGAGGTTTGACCAAACCCTGGCCGCGATGTCCGGCATGCTGAATACGCTGCTTGATATAAATCAAATCGATTCTGGCGCCGTTCGTGTAGCGAAGGTAACTTTTCCGGTAGGCGAACTGCTTGATGTGCTGAGAGACGAGTTCGGTTGTCTAGCGGAAGATCACAAAATTTCCTTGCATGTTGTCCCCTGCAGCCTTTCGGTACACAGCGACCCACGGCTGCTCGAACAGATGATCCGAAACCTGCTGTCAAATGCTCTGAAATACGCCATAGGCGGCAGGGTGTTGCTCGGATGCCGTCGCCGCAACGGAATGTTAAGCATCGAGGTTTGCGATACCGGCCCCGGTATTCCCGGGGAGGAGCTTCACGCCATCTTCGAAGAATACCGTCAACTCGACAATGCTGCGCGAGAACGTAGTCAAGGCCTTGGTCTCGGTCTGTCTATCGTGAAGGGTTTGGGGAATCTGCTGGAGCATCGGGTATACGTCAGTTCTGTCCAAGGCAGGGGATCGGTCTTCGGCATCGAACTCGTATTGCCCGAAAGCAGGACCGCAAAACCGAATGGGAATGATCGACGCGTAGGTGAACCGAGAGTTGAAGCTGTTCGTCGCAATGGTGAAATTTTAATCATCGAGGACGATCCCACACTGCGCGATCTCCTCGATCACCTCCTCAAAGACGAGGGTTATGGCACGGCCGTAGTGCCGCACGGCGCTGCGGCGCTTGGTCTTGTGGCGGAAGGAGCGATACATCCCGACGTTATACTAACGGACTTCAATCTGCCGAATGGCATGGACGGCCTCCAAGCCTGCGCAAAATTGCGAGAGAAACTTCACCGTAAAACGCCAGTCATCATTCTGACTGGAGATATTTCCACAGGCACATCGCGCGAGATCGCTCTCCAGAACTACGTAAAGCTCAACAAGCCGGTAAAATTGAAAGAGCTGACGCAAGCAATTCAAGAGTTGATTACGTTGCCAGCGCCAGTTGGGCGCAATCCTTCTTCCGCGATGGCGGTCGGCAGTTCCGAGCGCCCGGAGGTTTTCGTCGTCGATGACGATAGTACCGTACGAGACGCGATCCGCGACGCTCTTGAGCACGACGGCCGGAGGGTTCAGGCCTATTCCACCTGCGAGGCGTTCATCGAAGCCTATCGATCTGGCGGCAAAGCATGCCTGCTCATCGACGCCTACCTACCGGGAATGAACGGGCTCGAACTGCTGCGCTGGCTGGGTCATTCGGGCCATCGGTTGCCCGCTATCATGATCACTGGCAATAGCGACGTGCCGATGGCAGTTCAAGCCATGAAAGCGGGCGCGTGGGACTTTATTGAAAAGCCGATTGGCCATCGCGAACTGCTCCTCAGCGTGGAAAACGCACTCGAAAAGTCGCGGAATTCGAGCGATCTTCTCGCCTCCCAGGAGAATGCCGCAAGCGCTATCGCCGGTCTCACTCCGCGACAACGTCAGATTATGGAGCTGGTTCTGGCGGGTCATCCCAGTAAAAACATCTCCGCAGACCTCGGTATCAGCCAACGTACCGTGGAAAATCACCGCGCCTCGATTATGGAGAAAACCGGCTCGAAGTCGCTTCCAGCACTCGCCCGTTTGGCGTTTGCGGCCGCTGGCAATGAGCAGAATGTTTTTCAAGGCTCCGGTCGGGCGTAACTGCACCAACGGTATCTTTGTAATCGATGAACTCGCGTCGCCGCCTGAATTCAACGAATCCCATATCGGCGGTCTGTCCGATTACGGTCACGCCAATCGGGCAGGTTGGTAGGTATCACGAGCGAACGTTGGGACGGATCCCGCTTAATCGGCACCCGGCGTCATACGGTTCTGCGGTACACTGACTATCACTGAAGTGATCAGCTGCGCGGGATTGATCCGATAAAGCGGTTACGCATTCGGTCGAGCAATTTTCGAAAGAGATCGTTTCTAGTTTGCCGCTAGAAGCGTTCAGTCAGTTTAGCTGTTTTGCCGACGATCTTCGACTTGCCGGCGGGCAGCCGCGAAAGCATCCTTGACCGCGACTTCCGCGTGTTGGTGGCGCCCATCGTCCGCCGGAGAGTGACTTACTACGATGTTTTCATTCGGTGGCATTGTCAGCAGAATGTGGATCTGAAAGCTTGCTCCGTGTCGATGGTGATCACCTGGTGCGATCACGGTCACCCTGCCGGAGGTAATGCGACGATCGTGCGTTTCGAGCCGCTCGAATTCACGCTCAATAGTCGCGCGAACGTCATCCGACGGCTCGCATCCCTGGAAGGTTACTTGAAGAGGAACTTGCATCTAAGCCTCTCATGGGCCGATAAGCGGACATCAAGAATGACCAATCCACAGCTCTCGACATAGTTGCAATCCCGAATGCTGCTTCCGAAGATATCTGCTGGGCTCGATTGTTGCTCGGCGCAAAGGCGATATGACAGGCGCGGTGTCGGGCGAGTTCTCAGCGCGCGACGAAGGCGTCCCCGACGCAATGCGGACTGAGTAGTTTCCGACCCTGACTTGGAATGCTCGCTCGCTGCTAACGTGATCATTGGACAGAGCGGCAGGGTCGTCGCATTTTGCGCTGGGAGATTCGCGTGACAAATAAGCCAAACGCCAAGGCGCCTAACAAATCGGCCAAGATAACCCACCCCGGAATGATGGGTGACGGAACCGAAGAACGGAATTTGAATGAGCCCGGCGATCCTTCTGCCCGCATAAAAGCGGAGGAGGTCGAGGCGGCTTTCGGTAAAACGGAACCAAAAAAACCCTGAGATATCTCGACGAGATGAACCTGCTTTGCGATTGGCAGCCAATCGATGCGGTTCAAGGCCGAAAGCCGAACCCTCGCGATCAATGCGCGAATTGAGTATTCGAGAGCATGCCATCATGGCTTGCGACCGTGATGCAATCGTCGCCGTCGACACGTTTCGTGCTGTTTGCGCAGTCGATTCTCTACCGCGGCGCGGGCCTCGACGTGTCTGGTCGCAATTCCTCGCGGTCCCGTGGTCGGCGGGTTGTTTTTGGGTTTCTTGGAAGCTTGTTTCGACCCGGACGGAGTGGAAGGATGGATCAGCGACTTCTATTTCGATAACGACACCGTCGCTGAGCACCGCGGTGGTCCAATCCGATGGCGCTCGAACAGCTATTCCTGTCAAGAGCAGCGATTCGGAATCCAGTTGCAGAGTTGAGCCGCCAGCGGAGCGGTTGTAACCTTTACCGCCAATCGGTGTGACCACCATGAGACTGTCGCCGGCAATCTTCCGGAAATGGCCCGTATCGCCTACGCGCACGGGGAGCTTGGCCAACTCTAAACGCATGCGCTACACGACGATTTCATTGAATCCGAAAGCCGCTGTGACTTCTCCGTTTAGACGTTCTATCTCCGCCTTGAGTGGCCGCAGCGTCACCGGCTTTGCGGATATCAGGCGGTCGGGTAAGTCGGTCAGGCTGAGGTCATTTGCGAGTGCGCCCACC
>Ga0208193_1000353_pt1 | contig 27485 bp, 24 predicted proteins | sample June2015DPH_17_2_FD_184716 | JGI IMG/M metagenome (GOLD analysis project Ga0208193, IMG submission 184716) | Peatland microbial communities from SPRUCE experiment site at the Marcell Experimental Forest, Minnesota, USA - June2015DPH_17_10... | ecosystem: Environmental > Terrestrial > Soil >... | reverse complement strand
CACGGCCGGCGCCGGGCGCCATTCCCAAGCTTTCGGGCACCGCGAGCCCGGATGCACCCAGCAGTTGCGCGAAGTCCAGATGCTGCATGCCGAGTGCGAGATCGACAACCGGATCGGTGTCGAGATCTCGCAGTGTGATCGAGCCCGACAGGGCGGCACCGGCCACCGTCGCGTGGAACTCGGGGACCTCGATCGTGCCCCCGATCCGGCGCCAGGCGCCATCGAATCGGATGGTCACGTCCGTCGGCTCGCCGAGCTGCGGCTCGTCGGCGGCGTTATCCGCCAGCGCTCCCAAGCGCGCGCCGCGCGCGCCCATGTCAACGTGGAAACGGAGCGCATCGGTGCTGGCCTGAAGGTCCACGCGGCCGTCCGCGATACCACCATCGAGCAGCGGGTGCGCGTCGCGCCGCACGTCGAACAGATGTCCGGCGTCGAGCCCACGTGCCTCGATACTCCACGCGCTGCCCACCGGAGACGCCAACTTGCGGATTGACAGGCCGGCCTGCGGCTCCACCAGCGTGAGCCGGAGGTCCTCGCCGAAAAAGCCCGCCATGTCCCAGGCAGTGGCCGCCGAGCTGACCCTGACCCCTGCCGGTCCCGCGAGAGTGCCGGCGCGAACTGCGAGTCGCAGGCGGCCGGGCCACGTGGCCGCGATCATGTCGGCATGCAGTCGCACTCCATGACCGAGCTCGAGATCGAATCCCTCCAATCGCAGCAACGGCCAGACGCCGACGTGTACTACACCGATTCGGGCAACCGCGCCATGGCGCACGGCCTCAGACTCGATCCGCGCTCGCACCTTGTGCTCGAGCATGGGTCTCAGCAACAGCGCGGCCAGGCTTACGACCAGGGTCGTGGTGATCGCTCCGAGCCACCACCGTCGTCTGCGGGTTCGAAATGTAAGCATCGACGCAAGAATGCCACAGCCTGATCGCGGGGCGGCTGTTGAGCGGCTCCGGGTCGAGTCACGCCGATGGCGGACAGCACCAACCACAAATGGCGCTGACCGGCCAACTGCAGTCCTTCGCCTTATGAAAGCTCGTGCCGAAGTGCGGACATTCCTTACTTGCAGTAATCTGCTTGGATCGCAGACAAAGCGCCATGGAATCGGTTGTGCTAGATGGCGCATTACACTGACCTGTCCGAATACTGCTACGGCCAGGGGGCGTACCACGTACCTGGCACCGTGAACATTGGCTGGCTTGGTGCCTCCCCTGTTTTTGATCAGACGGAACCCGATGAAGCGTTGTTCGATCTGGTCTGGGACTATTGCAAAATTTCCGTTGCCCAATACAGGGGAATCCATGACTGCGAATATTGCTACCCGCGCCGCTCCAATATTGGTCAGCGACAAGGTGCAATGCTGCAGCTCGGTTCCGCTGAGATACGCGTATTTTCTGAGAGCGGCGCGATCTACGCGGCCCCAGATCTGATTTATCACTACTTGGTGGTGCACCGGTATAAGCCGCCGGATCAATTCATCGCCGCGTTAAAGGCAGGAGCGCATCCCTTCAGCAAGGCGTATCTGGACCGTTTGACGGCTGTGGGTTTGGCTTGGCGAGAAAAAACAGCTCTTACGAGCATTCCAAAGCGTTTCCGATTTGAGAAAACACCAAATGGAGTAATACGGATCGAACTTGATGATTAACGCGTTGAACGCGCGGTGCAAACGCCACCGCAAGCTTCTACAAAGCTGCCAGGCGGCCAATGTCGCCACAGGGTCGATAGGAGCGGATCGAGGATCAGTGATGATTCGACTATGGACATGGTGAACGTGCCGTGAAAAACATTCAAATTATCGACGGAGCTAACAATTGCACTTACAGCGTATTTGCCGCTACAGACGAAGAGTTTGCGGTGATTTTTCCGGATGGTGCCGATATTGAATTCATAGAAGACTTTGTGGAGCGCTTCGGCGAAGAGGCCGCTGGCCGAATCACCGGGGCACTTTGGGATAGGCCGGTTGATAAAAAGGTGGTGCACGGTATCCACGGTACGCTTTTCTATCAACTCACTTATAAAAAGCGGTATTACCCCACCAAACGCGAATCTGAGATGGTTCCGCTAGGCACCGAGCCCTGATGAGCACACTCAGACGCTGGAAGCATCAACGTAAGTTAGGATGCCAATGAGCGGTCACTCGCCAATGGCCGCCTCGGGTTACCGGACGCTCGCGCAGGCCAGTGCGCCGGTCGCAATGGGGTGCGCGCACCGCGATCTAATGGTGCGGCCTTTCAATCGACTCCGATCATTACGTTGGACGCCTTGACGATCGCATACGCTTTGGCGCCCGGCTTAAGTCCCAGCTTTTCCGCGGATTGCTTGGTGATGATCGATACTATCTCGATTCCCGGAGCCAATTCGACCACTACTTCGGTATCGACCGCTCCCGGTGTGACCGCTTTGACAGTAGCCGGCAAAATGTTGCGTGCGCTCAATTTCATGTCTTCCTCCTCAGAAGATTGCTGGTATCGAGGAGTGTATTCCTTGAGCGGGCGCAGTGCTCTAGTGCAAAGTCGTAGTGGAGAGCCTGAATCAATCTTTTCGGGAAGCCCGTGACGGTGGCAAGTAAGGAACGTAAAGACGGACGGTAAAAACGGAGGCGGCATACTCAGGCGGTACTGCCAACAAAGACCGTATGACCAAACGAGTGTGCCGTGGTCGCGGCCTCGGCAATTGCGAAAAGATCATGGCTCGCAAAGCACAGGCCGCGATTCCCAGAATGTTACGCGACCCTTAACGCATGAATACCTCCGTAGAGTGCCAAGATTGAAGCGAATTGAAGTACCGGGCGGCAACGACTTAACCGAGTCCACGCGCGAGCCAGACGTTCTTGGTCTTCCGTCAGGTCGGCCAACTTCTCGAACCAAAGCGCCTTTGGGATGAAATACGCAAAGGACCAAGCTCGCGCTGCGAGATGAATAATCAACGCTGAGACAATCCACCTCTCTTCTAGAGCGCGCACGCGTGTCCAGCACGCCGACGGAGAGAGTCCGATGCGGTGCACCAGGTCGGTATTCGATAGCCTCCCGTCGCGGGAAAGCTCGTCCAGGACCCGATGGTCGAGGTCATCGAGCCGGATTGCTGCACCGCTGGCAGGGAGGGTAGAGCTGTTCATATGCCTTGATCTTGGTGGTGGTCAACCAGAAGTATCTGCTATCCTCAAGCGTCGGGCCGCGTTTTGCTGACGGGATGCAGTGCGTGCCCTTTGGGAGAGATCCAATGCCAATGTCGAAGAACAAGCAAATCGACGGCTCGCTGGTGTGTGCTCTTTCCGTGCTCTGCATCGCTCTCGGTGCCGCCTCGGTGGCGGCTGGCGACACCGCTGGTGAGGGTCCGCAGCAGGGTTCGCCACAGGGTCCGGCGGACAGCAGCAGTCTCGAGGAGATCGTGGTGACCGCTGAGACTTATAAGTCCACAGCGCAGAGCACCCCCATCAGTATGTCCGCCCTCTCCGGCAGCCAGCTCGAGAGCAGCGGCATCACCTCACTCGAACAGGTCGCACGTGACGTCCCCGGACTCTCCATGCGCAGCTCGGGTCCGAACCAGACCGAGTTCGAGGCTCGCGGTATCGCCTCGAACGGAGGCAACTCGCCGACCGTGGGTTTCTATCTGGGGGATATTCCGCTTTCTCCCCCCGCCATGGGGCAGATCGGCAAGGTAGTGATCGACCCGAATCTGTACGATCTAGACCGCGTCGAAGTGCTGCGTGGACCGCAAGGAACGCTCTACGGAGCGAGTTCGATGGGCGGTACCATCAAGCTGATTCCCAATGCACCACAGCTCAACACCATCACGGGCTCCACGGATACGACGCTTTCGCACACCGATGGTGGGCGTGCCAACGGCGGCGCCGACTTCATGGTCAACTACTCCACCAGCGACTACTGGGCGGTCCGCGCGGTAGGCTCGTACGACTACCGGAGCGGCTGGATCAGCCGGACGGTGGTGAATCCGTTCCCGGCAGACGTGCTCGCGCCCGATGGGCCGCCTTACACGCGCGGCAATGTGGCGGGTACGCCGGCCTCGCAAATCATCCCCGACGTCAACGACGCTCGGATGTATTCCGGGCGCGTGGAAATGCTCATACAGCCGAGCGATGCATTGCATATCAACCTGCTCGCGCTCAGCCAGCACTCAACACAGGGCGGCTACGATGAGTTCGATTCGCCCCCTGGCCCCGCGTACTTGACACACTTTCAGCCGTACCCGATCGGTGAATCGATAGACGATCGTGTGGACCTGTTCTCCGCGACCGTGGAGGCGGATCTCGGTTTCGCCAAGCTGACGAACGCGACGGGCTATTTCAACCGTCACATGGAGCAGATCCAGGACGCCTCGGAGGCGACCTCCTGGACCTTGGAGTCGTTTCTGATAACCCCTCAGGAAATGGCCGCGGTCGGCATGCCCACGTACATCAACACGCCCATCTATGAGGCGGAGCCGGAGCATCAGTGGACCGAGGAGCTCCGCTTGAATTCCTCGAATAGCGACACGCTTCACTGGGTCACGGGCCTTTTCTACAGTAGGCTGAATTCCGCCTTCATCGAGCAGCAGAACGCTCCCTACATCGCACAGCTGTCGCAATTCCTTACCCCGCCCATGAACAATCCGTCGGGGTTGACCTTCGGCATCAACAATCTGTATGAGATCACCCAGAAAGCGGTCTTCGCCGACGCTTCCTGGCAGTTTGCCCCGACGTTCAAGGTCGAGGGCGGTCTGCGCTATTTCCGCTACGACACGTCCGCCTTCAACAATGAGTGGGGTTACTTCTTTACCCCGCAAGCGGATCCGCTCACGAATCCGCCGGGCAACTTGGCATCTGCGAGCGGCGTGATCCCGCGCGCCGACGTCGCCTGGATGCCCAACCAAAATCTCACGACGTACGTTTCGGCCTCCAAGGGCTTCCGCCCCGGTGGGGCGAACATGACGATTCCCCTGAGCGCCTGCCCCGAAGGCGGCCCTGCCTCATTCGACCCCGATACCGTATGGGACTACGAGGCCGGCGAGAAGGCGCTGCTCGCTGATAATAGGATCAGGTTGAATGCCGATATCTACTACATCAAATGGGACAAGGTCCAACAAACCGCCTTGCTCTCGTGCGGTACCCAGTACACCACCAACGCAGGCGATGGCAGCAGCTACGGACCAGAGCTCGAGATCGCGGCGAAGATTGCCGAGCACTGGACGCTCTCCCTGGCGGGGACATGGACCAAGGCCAATATCACCACTGTGAACCCCAGCTACGTCGGATCGCTTGCAAACTCAGGGTACAGCTTTCCCACCTGCGGCGCCGACGGCCACTGCAGCAGCGTCCCCATCCTCAATGTGCCGAAGGAGACGGCCAGCGCCGCGATCGAGTACTCTCAACCGATCGGCAACCTGACCATGAAGGCGCGGCTTGACGGCTCGTACACGGGTTCGTCCTGGGACGAGTCCTACTCGGTCATCCAGCTTCCTGGCTATGCCATCGCGAACTTCCGCATCGGAGTCAGTGCGGAGCGCTGGACCGCTACGCTGTTCGTGAACAATCTCACCAATAAGATACCCTGGGTTTCCGCGAACAATACGAGCTTCAGCTTCAACATCGGGCCGTTGACTCGTATCTCGACGCTGCCGCCAATGACCATCGGAACGCAGGCAAGTTACCGCTTCTGAGTCGCAGTTCGCTGTGCCGATAATCTGTGAGATGGAGAGCCGCGTCGATGGACTGGAGTCTCGGAGGTCATATGCCGAAACGTGAGGCTCGGAACCCCGCCTCAGCGAAGGGCGACTGGTTCATAGATGACCGCTGCATCGATTGCGCAGCCTCAAGAGAGGTCGCGCCGGGGCTGATTGTGGAGCGCGACGGCAGGTCAGTATTTGCGCGGCAGCCGGTAACAGAAGATGACACGCGAGCGGCTTGGCGTGCGGCACTTCTCTGTCCAACGGCGTCTATTGGAAAGGAAGGCCGGCGCGAGCAGCCGCCCGACTTGTTTCCTCAAGAGCTTGAGCGGGGCATATACCGCTGCGGTTACAACGCGCGCTCCTCATTCGGCGCCCACTCATATTTCATCCAGCGGAAAGAAGGAAACGTGCTCATCGATTCACCTCGTTACGTCGCGAAACTGGTCGAGGCTTTCGAGCGTATGGGCGGACTCACCGACGTTCTGCTTTCGCATCAAGACGACGTGGCTGACGCTGACAAGTATGCCGATAGGTTCAGCGCACGGGTCTGGATCCACGACGATGACCGCTCGGCTGCTCCCTATGCGACGAATTTGCTGCAGGGGACGGAGATGACGGACATTGGAGGAAACTTGATCGCAATCCCGGTACCCGGGCACACGCGCGGCAGCGTGGTCTACTTGTGGTATGACACTTATCTGTTTTCGGGTGACTCTCTTGCCTGGAGTCGCGAGACACACGACCTGATCGCTTTCCGCGAGGCCTGCTGGTACTCATGGAGTGAGCTCAAGCGTTCACTTGGGCGGCTTGGAGAGCACCAATTCGAGTGGATCCTTCCCGGACATGGTCACAGTGTGCACCTACCGGTGGCCGAGATGAGCGCGCGACTCCGGGCATTGGTGGACAGGATGTAAACCGATTTCCGTCCCCTGGACCGCCGCCGTCAATGTGTGCGTATGGCATAGGAGACCATCCAGCCGCCCTTCATTGGCTCGATCTGCACCGTCCCGCGATTCTGGGCGTTTTGGCGATTCAGCACGAATTTCGCGGTTGCCATGCCGAGGGCGGCGCCGGCGACCGTATCGGAAAGCCAGTGCACATTCTCATCGAGCCGGACGTAGGCAGTCGCACCCGCCACCCCATAGCCAATGATGCGGCGAATCCATCGATATTCATCGTTTCCAGACTCGGCAAACACGGTTCCGACTGCAAAGGCAACTGTCGCATGGAGCGATGGGAATGAGTCTCCCCCTTTGCCCCATTCATTCGACGACGTGGTCGCATCGGGACGCTCTCGACCGGCCGCGTAACCCAACACCTCGGCCGTGACACCGCTGAATGCACCCGCCTCAATCAACGCCCAAGTCTCCCGATAGCCGTCCTTATCATCGTAAAACGCCGCGCCGAGCCCCGTGCCAGCGATCAGGGCCAGCGTAGGTGCCGCATCGCGCAAACTGTTTTTGTCCTCGCCGCCATTCAGAACCGCCTTCGAGCCCGTAGCGAAATGGTCACGGACTCTGTCATCAACGGAATGAGCGGCACCAATAGCGACCAGGGCGCCCCCGAAGTACAGCCAGTCTTCTTCATTCCATCGCAACGGCGAGGTGAAATAGAGCTTGGTATCTTCGAGTGTTGTGGCGAGGAGGGAGTCCTCGGCGCGACCGACGATGGGGAAGATTCCGACGACTATCCATCCCAACATCGCCCATGTCATTCGCGTTAGGCGCCGCGAGGTCGCGAAAAACATAGAGTTCATTCGTTATTGGAGCTCCTAAAGACTTTGGGCTGCTTTGCAGTGCCAAGTATATCGTCAGTACCGCAATGCGCAGCATCGGACGCTGGTATTTCGCCGTCATCGCGCGCTCGAGTGCACTGCATGGTCATTCAACGAGCCAGTACCGTGCGCCTTGTTCGTCAAGATAGGCTTGCGCCCTAGCGCCGTGCAGCATGGCGACCGTCGATAGCAATCCTGCTTCCGTACAACTGCTGGCGGCAACGGTGATGGAGCGCGGCGATTCGGGGACGGGCCAGCCCGTGAGGGGATTCAGGATGTGGCAGTACCGAATGCCGTCCTTCAGCAAATAGCGGCGCGAGTCGCCGCTCGTCGCGAGCGCGCCATATTCCAGATCAAGCAACATGGTTGCTTCTCGATCGGTGTCGGGCCGCTCGATGCCTACCTGCCATGGACCGTGCGACGGAGGACGATTGGCGCGCAAATCGCCGCCGAAATTGATGAGGAACGGGGTCCAGTCGCGGGCTGCGAGCAACTCGTAAGCCCGATCAACGGCATATTCCTTGCCGATGCCGCCGAAATCCAATTCCATTCCCGCCGGCAGCATCAGGCAAGGCGATCGCCATTGAAGCTTCTCGAAGCCCACCTGGGGCAGGAGCCGCTCGATGACGGCGGCTTCGGGAATGCGGTCCGATCCATCGAATGTCCAGGCACGCCGCAGCACACCGGAGGTGATGTCGAAGAGCCCTTCACTCAGATCGAAGCACTGCCTCGCGAACTCCATCAGCGAGGCTGTTTCCTCGTCCAATTCGATGCTCGCGCCCCGATTCGCATGGATCCAGGCGGTGACATTATCGTCCCGGTAGCGGCTGTACTTCTTCTCGACACGCCAAGCCTCCTGCGCCGCGACCGTGCCGATTGCCAGCGCCGCGTGCTCACTCATCGAAGGCAGCAGAACCTCGCAGGGACTCGCCATCGCGGTAAACTTGACCGCCAGCAGATTCTCACCGCGCGCATCGACGATTAACCCCTCATCGGGCACCTGGAGTTCCCTCCTGCGCAATAAGTGCGCAGCCGCAGGTCAGTTCTAAAACCTCCACCCGATCTGAACCAGGACTGCCTTGATACCCGGATACAGATCGAGCCCTCGCAGAGCGTCTGGCACCGGCGTGCGTACATCCAATGTCTGTTGATAATATTCCGCGCGGATGCTGAATTCCGACTCTGCGCGACTGCCGAGACCTGGCAGCTTCTGTGCGTATTTCACACCATAGGTCATGGCGTGAAACGCAGCCAGGCGGGTGTCTGATGATTCGAAGTCCGTGGTCGGCTTTTCCGTGTTCACGATGAACGGCGTGAAAAAGGCCGCCGCTGTCTGCCGATACCAGCGGATCGTGGGCTCGATATAGCGGTCGCGGTTCGACAGCGTCCAGCGCGGGTGCAGTTCGGCGGTATCTGAGCGCACGCCCCAGTCATCGCTCATATACCGCAGCGATAAGGCGGTGGAAACTTGCGAGTTCCAGCTGACACGATTTTCCCAATAAGCGCTCTTGCGAATGCGCTGATCGGGGCGGTTTTCATATTCGTATCCGCTCGTGCCGCCGGCGCTGTTGATGACCGAGATGAACTTATAGGGATCGTTCAGGTATCCATGGAACCGATCGATCGAGACATTGAACTCGGAAAGCCAGTTTCGCGTCATCACCTGCGTCACGCCGAGGAGAACCCCAACCCCGTCTTTCGTCTTGCCCCCGGTCTGCTTTTCAGCCAGCTCATAATCGCTCCCCGGGACCGGCGCGCCGCCGATCGGGTGGATCGAGTCAAACTCGTTATCGATGCCGAACGAGAGTGTGGTGTTCTTTTCGTTGAAATCGTGGTCGATCGAGGCGCTCACCGTGGCGGAGAAGAAATCGTCCTCAGCGGACAATTTGCCGCCCACGCTCACTTGGTCCACTCGAGTGAATGGCACCGTCCAGTTGCCGCTCACCGCGATGCGGTCATCCTTATAGTCCGGATCGACGGGCAATTGGCCCGGCGCGGTTGTGTATTGGTGTCTCAGCTTTCCGGATGGCGATGAAAACGTCTGAGGCGTACGGCTCGTCAGTGCCCCATTGGGGCTCGCACCCGACAGGGCGTCGAAGGTCACATTGAAGTTGAGCGCCTGTCCGTCCGCGAAGACCTTGGCCACATCAACCACGGGCTCGATCGCCAGGATGCGGCCGTCCTCGTGGTAATAGGCGAGCGCGGATTCGACCGACCAGTCCTCCAGTAGCCCGCTATCGGCAGGGGATATGTGGGTTTCCTGGCTCCGCGCGGCACCGGCACCGGCGCCGAGCAGCGCGCAGCTCGCGGCCATCAATCGCATGCGCGCGGTCCCCGGTGTCGGCGGCGGCGATTTTGCCTTTAATTGCATCCGCAGCCGCCGCCCGCATACGAACGGCCGCCCGAGGAGGCCTCCTTACTGAAGTATAGATGATCATCAATGGCTGCATCGAGGCGATCCGAGTCGAGCCGCATTTCATCCCGCGCGAGCACATCGCGCTGCCAAGGCTTAACCCCTAGGGCGCTGCACCCTGAGATCAGCACAACTCCAACCATTGCGCCTAGCAGACCAAAGCGACTCATGTTCACTCCCAGGAAAAATTACTTTTCGGCCAACAGTTCACGCAATTGCTCCTCGCAGATCCCACCATCCTTCGGTGTAAACCCGACGTGAGTGAAACGAGCGACTCCGTGACGGTCAATCAACACGCTCGACGGCATGCCTTGTACATTATAAAGTTCCGCCAGATCTCCCTTGGGATCGAAGCGCACGTCGAACGTAGGGTGAAATTGATTCAGGAATCTATCCGCATCGGTGCGGTTCGTATCGAGATCCACGGCGACCACCTCGAGGCCTTGCGCGGCGTATGTGCGCTTCATGGTCTCCATCCACGGGAACGATAATTTGCAGGGCCCGCACCACGACGCCCAGAAATCCAAATAAACGACGCGTCCACGGAGCTCGGTGAGATCGAGCGACGAGGCGGCGCGAGCCGCCGTGAATGACATGAGGCAGATGCTCATGCTCATGAGAATCGATCTCGTGATCATTGATCCCGTGGCCCTCGTGCAAAATTACCTATGCTTCAAATATGCCACTCAGTGATGCAAACCAATGAATCGCCGCGCGAATGAATTCGAATAGATAACACGATACGGTCGCGCGTAAGCCGCGTCGTCACGTACTTTGTACCGCAAAGTTATCCTGTGTCAAGCCAGGTATCGGCGACTTCGGAGAGGGACGCCGCCGCGGCTGATGATGAGGTATTGCTCGATTTGCCGTTGATTTGCCCACGGCACCGCGCGGTTCCAGTGGGATCGAGTTTGATCCTCGGCCGCAGCCTTCGCGTCGATAGCGCCGCGAGCATCGCTTTCTGCGTTAGTGTCTATAACGGTAAATGGTCGAGGAGCATCTGTAAACCGAACCAAGCTTGGGTTATAATATTTCATGCCTACGGTCCTCCGCCTTGGCCGAGTTCGGGTCATGATTTATACAAACGATCATCGCCCAGCTCATGTGCACGTTTGGGAGGGTCAACGGCAGGCGGTATTCAATTTGAACTGCCCAAGGGGGCCGATCGAATTGCGTGAGAACTACGGATTTTCCTGGCCGGATGTGAACCGCCTGGCTCGGTTACTGTTGACGCATGTGCAACCTTTGTGTGCGGTGTGGAGGGCGATTCATGGCGATTTCTAAAGAGCAATTTGAGGCGGCGAATGTGCGTGGCGCCGTAGCGATTGCGCGTGGACCGATTGCGCGTGCGGCTCGCTATGATTCCCGACGCGGACTGATCGTGATTGCGCTGGAGGGCGGCTGCGAATTCGCCTTTCCGGTGGCCCTGACCGAAGGACTGGCTGATGCACCCCGGTCAAAGCTGATGAAAATCGAGATCAGTCCGAACGGACTCGGGCTGCATTGGCCGCTGCTCGATGTTGATCTCTATGTTCCCGGACTAATAGAGGGCGCTTTCGGTTCAGATCGATGGATGCAACAGATCGGCAAACTCGGCGGGTTGAGCCGCAGCGTGATCAAGGCGAAAGCCTCCCGCGAGAACGGTAAGCGCGGCGGTCGTCCAAAAAAACCGGTAGCCGCTTAGCGCCGGCTTGCCACAAATACGATTTGATGACCGCCTTTCATTTTGGTGGCACGGGGTGTGTGGACGAACCAGTGCTATTTTTGTAGTTTCAGGTACGCGATGACATCTGCGCGCTGTTGCGCGTCGCTTATCTGAAAGAACATCTTGGTTCCAGGAACCAGCGCGCTCGGATTGGTCAGCCATCGGTCCAAGGTCGCTTCATCCCACGTCAACCCGGAGGTCATGAGGGCCTTGGAGTACGAGTAATCAGCAACGCTGCCCGCACGGCGGCCGACAACGCCGCGATGTTTGGGGCCCAAATCATTATCATCTAGGGAATGGCACGCCTGGCATGCGTGATACAACGTTTCACCCTTAACCGCATCGCCAACCATGCTTTCGACCGCTGCGAGGGAGCCACCGGCAATGAAGACGCCTGTCGCAATAACGCCCGCTGCGAAGCCGTAGGTAAGTCTCTTTCGTTCCATTGGATCGCACCACGTGTGAGTTAGTGATATGACTGCGGGGAGGCCGGATTTATTCCCGTAGTCGAGCGATCATCTGAGCACCCGGGCGACGGCGGGCGCGGACAGGAAAATCTTTCGCAGCGGCTCATGTTCCGGCAATGAATTTGCCAGCTGCATGATCGTGGCCCGGCTGGCATCGCGGTGCAAACGGGCTGATTCGAGATGGCCGGATTCCTCTTCGATGTGGGCTGCCGTCGCGTGGACTTTCCAAGCGGCCAACGGCACCTCGAAACCTTGCACCGTGGATACCCCTCGTGCAATGCAGTCTCGGGCGCGCGCTTCGTCGCGATTGGCGAGGGCAACCCGGGCGTTGATCTCCCAAGCGAGCCCCTGCCAGGTGCGCTCCTCAGCGGCAAGGGACATCTCGAGAAGCCGTTCAGCCTCCAGCCGCGCGCGAACGCGATCGCCCTTCGCGAGCCACACCTCGGTCAGGCCGGCCGCGAGCGGCATGCGCCAGTACCAGTCGAGAAACACCGTCTGACGGTCCATGTCGCTCGCCGCCGCCGAAAAGTCTTCGAGTGCACTCGCATAATCGCCCACGGCAGCCGACGCTGAGCCTGCGCAAATCAACGCTCTGCGCAGTTGGGGTGGAGGAGCGGCGCGAAGTGCCGGATCTCGCAACAGCGCCAGTGCCGACCGGCAGATCGCCAGGACGCCCATGAAATCCAGGGCATGCAGATGCAGCAAGGCTTGATGGACCTGCAGCCACAGGATGTTATTCTCGTTGACGTTCTTCCGCGCCTCGGCCATTGCCGCCGCGAATTCCTCGAGTGCCGGGCCCCACTCTCCAAGGAAGACCAGGGGGAGCAGTGCGAGGGCGTCGGATCTGTAATACTCGATTCTCAGATTGGGGTTGGTTCCGGGCTCGAGCCATTTCGCCCGGACCTCGAGCGCGAGCCGCCGCGCCTCGCGGTATTCTCCGGACAGGAACCGAATGTGGCTGCCTTCCAGCTGACCGAAGTCGAGGGCAGCGGAGTCCCGCCCTTTGTGAAGTTCCGCGAGTCCGGCCCGGAACTCGAGTGCATCCTGAGTATTCCAGCCGCTCACCGACAGACGTCGGAACGCACAGATCGCACGCGTACGTGTGCGCATGGCCGGGTCCTGCTCGGCACTCAATCGCAGCGCGCGCTGCACGGCGTCCAGGCCGCGCTCCGCGCTGGTCAACGATAAGAAATAAGACAGATCGAGCAGCGCACGCGCTTGCATGTCGATCAGACCATGGTCGGCCGCCCGCGCAACCAGAGTTTCATAGGTGTCGATGGCGCGCATGTCGAAAGCCGCCGCACGGTGCGCGGCCAGTGCCACGAGAAGCTGCGGCTCGGCCTGCGCACGCTGGGCCCCGGATAGGTGGCTCACCAACTCCAGCGCCCGTGCGAGCAGCGCATCGGCCTGCCGATGAGCATAGCGGCGTCCCGCGATCTGCGCCGCCTGCTGCAGGTAGTCGACGGCCCGCGGCCAGTCGGCGGCCTGCTCGAAGTGGTAGGCCAGCTCGGGTACGACTTCCTCCATCCGCTGTGCGTACAGCGCTGCCAGTCGCTCGCCGATTTGCCGATGAAGCCGCGCTCTTCGACCCGGCATCTGTCGGTCATAGAGAACTTGACGGTACAGCGCATGGACGAATTCGTAGCGCTCGGTCATGCTGCCGTCGGGAAGAGACTGGGTGCCCGCCCATTTCACGATCTGATGCCGGCGAGACAGCTCTTCGTAGAGATCCTCCACACTGTGCGAATCGAATTGCGCTGGGGCGCTGATCACGCTCGCGGAGAAAGCCACGCCCGCGATGCTCGCCAGCTCCAACGCGCTCTGTTCCTGCGCCGAAAGGGGCTCGAGCCGTGCCTCGATCATTTGGCGCAAATCCTCCGGCACTTCGAATTCGATTTGCTCCAGCGGCATCTGCAGCTGCCATCGGCCGTCCACGCGGGTAAGCAGGCTGCGCTTCGCCATGTGCTCCAGGGCGGCCACCATGAACAGGGGATTGCCTTCCGAGTGCCGGTGGACGAGGGCGGACAGGCCGGGCGGCGGGCGGCTGACCGGAGGGTGGCTGGCCGGCGGCCGGCCGGCCGGTGACTGGACCGCGAGATACTCTTCCACTTCCGCTTCGCTCAACGGGGTCAGGGCGATTTCGCGACACAAGCGGTGGACCAACAGATCCGGTATGAGCCCCTTCAGGGAATGGCCGGCAGGCTCCGCATCCAGCGGACGGCAGGTCGCAAGCAACATCAATTTCGCGGGGGTGCGGCGGCGCGCCAACGCCGAGATGAGGTCCACCGTGGAATCATCGACCCAGTGCAGGTCTTCGAATAGCAGCAGTAGCGCAGTTTCCGCGGTGATCGAGTCCAGCGCGTCGCCGATCTCGCGCACCATGCGCTCGCGGGTGGCTCCCAGGATTTCGCGCTGCAGCGTCGCGCGGTGCTCGCGCGTGAGCAGCGTCGGCAGTTGTGCGAGCCACGTCGGGGCTTGCGTGGAGAGGATCTGAATGATCGGCTCGGCCTGCGGGCCGCGGCAAAGCTGTCCCAGCGCATCGAGCATCGGACCGTAGGCTTCCTTGCTTCCATACCCTTCGATGCACTGCCCATGCACGATGCGGACGGACCGCTCGCCAACCGCGACCCGGCGCTGGAATTCTTCGGCCAAGGCGGTCTTGCCGATCCCCGGCTCCCCGCTGATCAAGACGATCTGCCGCTCGCCGCTGAGGGCGCGCCGCCATGCCTCGTGCAGCACCCCCAGAGCGCCGGCACGCCCCACCAAGGTGCTTTGCGCCGGCCCCCCGGATGCGACGGGGCTGGAGGATGCAACGGGCCCGGAAACCGGAGCGATGAACCGGTATCCGCGCCTAGGTAGAGTCTCGATGAAAAGAGAGTTCTTCGGGCGATCCCCGAGCGCGGCGCGCACCTCGAGAATGTGCTTCCTCACCGCCTGCGGTTCAATCACCCTCCCGGACCACGCGGCTTCGAGCAACTCGTCGGGAGTCACCAGCCGCCCAGCGTGCTCCACCATATACGCAAGGACCGCAAAGGCCTTCGGCGTCAGCAGGATGCGAGCCTCCTGCCCGGTATCGCCACGCCGCCAGAGACACTGGTTTGCGGTATCGAGCCGGAAGGGGGGGAACACCTTCATCGGGTGACTTCGGGCCCGGCCCGCGCGGAAGCCGATTCAGAACAAAAAGGGAACGTCGGGCGAACGACTGCCGGTTCGAATGCGGCTAGGCTCTGTGCGCCTAGGCTCTGAGATCGAAGGGAAGTCACCGAATGCTGATCGAGAAGGTTCTCTACTGCGCCCAGGTGAAGGCAACGGCCGGACGCGATATCCGGACGGTGTCCTCCGACGGCACTCTGGATCTGAAAGTGACCAGGCCGCGCGAGCTGGGCGGGACGAACGGCCGGGGGACCACTCCGGAGCAGCTGTTCGCAGCCAGCTATGCGGCCAGCTTTCTGGGAATCATGAGGTATGTCGCCGGGCGGGAGGGCGTTGCGCTTCCGGCGGACACCGAGGTCGAAGCCGCTGTCGGTGTGGGACCGATACCGCGGGGATTCGGGATTGAGGTCGAACTCAGGATTCGCCTCCCCGGGCTTCCCCGAGCGGAGGCTGATTTGCTCGTCGAGAAGTCGCACGCGGTGTGTCCGTACTCGAACGCTACGCGTGGCAATGTTTCTGTGCGACTGGTGCTTGCCTGAACCGATCATATTGCGATGACAGAATCTTAGCTCCAAATGCCTTCGCGGCCTAATCCAATACCAGCCGAAGCAGATTCGGAACCGAAACGGAACATCGCGCGAACGACCGTCGGCGCGAATGCGCCTAGGCTCCACGATCGGAGGCCCTGCCTGGGGCTCGGTCTGGTGGAAAACGAGGCACCCGCATGAACTCTCTCGAAGATATTCCCGCAGCCATTCCGAGCCTCATCGATGCCGCCGTGGCGGCCTTCGATGCGGATCGGGATACCTCGCGCCGCTATCTCATGCGTGCGTCGGCGCTCCTGCGCGTAAAGAGCGGGGCGTGTGCGGACGCCGGGGGCGCCAGGCCGTCGGAATCCCGAGGCGGACTGTTGGCGTGGCAGCTGAACCGCGTAGTCGACTACATCGAGACTCACTTGGCGGAGAAAATCATGGCAATGGATCTTGCGGATCTCATCAATACGAGCGTCGGACAGCTGATTCGAGCATTCAAGATCAGCGTCGGAGTTCCTCCCTTTCACTACATCGCCAGCCGGCGCGTCGAACTCGCATGCACGATGATGAGCACGACGCGAGAGCCGCTCTCCCAGATTGCGATCGCGTGCGGATTGTGCGACCAGGCACATCTGTGCAAGGTGTTTCGCCGCATGATCGGTATGAGTCCATCGAGCTGGCGCCGCTCGATGCCGGCCCGAGACACGGCAAAATACAAGATCATCGACGTAACTGCCTTCGCGCCGACGCATCAGCGCCAAAACTTTTATGCAGCCGGTAATAAGTTTCTCTGAGGCACGGTCTACATCAGCGACAGGTAAAATTGGAGATGCTCATGCTCAATCGTCGATTGTTTACGGGACTCATTGCCGCCGGCGTGGTCGCGTTCAACATGCCTGGAATCGTTCGGGCCGAGAACGCTCCCGTCGCCCAGAATGTCGTGCTGGTGCACGGTTTATACGCGGACGGATCGTCCTGGATCGATGTGATTCCCTATCTGCAGCGCGCGGGTTTGAAGGTAACGGCGGTTCAGAATCCGTTGACCTCGCTGGCCGATGACGTGGCCGCCACCCGCCGCGCCCTGGCAATGCAGGATGGACCGACGGTTTTGGTGGGCCACTCCTTTGCGGGAACGATCATCAGTGAAGCCGGCAATGATCCCAAGGTTTCGGCGCTGGTGTACGTGGCGGCGCGCGCGCCGGATGCCGGCGAGGACTTTGGTGTGCTCGCGGGGAAATTTCCAAAGCCGCCGGCGAGCGCAGGAGTGATCAGGAAGGATGGATTCTTTTGGCTGAGCGAGGAAGCTTTTCTCAGAGATTTCGCCGGCGATGTCGACCCGTCCAAAGCGCGGGCGCTGTACGCGGTTCAAGGACGGGGCGCCGATGCGCTGCCAACCACGAAGACCACGACTGCGGCGTGGAGAGTAAAACCTACCTGGTATCAAGTATCGACCGAAGATCGCACGATCAATCCGGAGCTCGAGCGATTCCTGGCCAAGCGCATGAACGCGACGACCATCGAGCTGGATTCGAGCCACGTATCGCTGGTGTCTCACCCGAAGGAAATCGCGGACCTGATTCTGCTTGCCGCGGGTCACAAGAAGTCGCAATGAGGAATCAATGCTCGATATCAATCAGCCTGCGCGCTTGCCTCATCGCATCGGCTACGAATCCCGGCTGAGTATCCGGGCAACTGCGGGCGCCGACAGGAAGATCTTTCTCAGCGGCTCTTGTTGCTCCATCGAATTTGCCAGCTGCAGAATCGTGGCGCGACTGAGGTCGCGGTGCAAACGGGCCGATTCGAGATTCCCCGATTCCTCTTCGATGTGGGCCGCGGTCGCATGCACTTGCCAGGCGGCCAACGGCACCTCGAAGCCCTGCACCGTGGATACCCCTCGTGCAATGCAGTCTCGGGCGCGCGCTTCGTCCCGGTTGGCGAGGGCGACCCGGGCGTTGATTTCCCAAGCGAGCCCCTGCCAGGTGCGCTCTTCGGTGGCGAGCGCCCTGTCGAGAAACCGCTCAGCCTCCGCCTGTGCGCGAACGCGATCGCCAGTCGCGAGCCACGACTCGGTCAGTCCGGCAGCGAGCGGCATGCGCCAATACCAGTCGAGAAACACTGTCTGACGGTCCATCTCGCTCGCCGCCGCCGAAAAGGCTTCGAGTGCCGTCGCATAGTTGCCCAAACCTGCCGACGCTGAGCCTGATAAAATCAACGCTCGGCGGAGCTGTCCTGGGGAGCCTATCGGCTGGCTCGGAGCGCTGCGAAGTGCCGGATCTCGCAGCAGCGCCAGTGCCGGGTCGCAGATCGCCTGGACGCCCGTGAAGTCCAAGGCATGCAGATGCAGCAACGCCTGTTGGACCCGCCGCCATAGCGTACGGCGGTCGTTGCCATTCTTCCGCGCCTCAGCCTCCGCGGCCGCGAACTCTTTGAGTGCCTCGCCCCACTCTCCGAGGAAGACCAGGTTGAGCACAACGAGGGTGCCGGCTCTGTCGTACTCGAATCTCAGATTGGGGTCGGCGGCGGGCTCGAGCCCCTTCGCACGGACCTCGAGCGCGAGCCGCCGCCCTTCGCGGTATTCTCCGGACGCCCAGCGAATTTGGCTGTCGTCGAGCAGATCGGATTCGCGGGCCGGGAAGCCCTGGTTCTCGCCGACCTGCGCGAGTCCGGTCCGGAACTCGAGCGCATCCTGTGCGTTCCAGCCACCCACCGACAGGCGCCGGTACGCGTAGGCCGTGCGTGTGCGTACGCGCATGGCTGGATCCTGCCCGGCACTCAGTTGCAGAGCGCGCTCCACGACTTCCAGGCAGCGCTCCGCGCTCGTGAACGCCAACAAAAAGGACAGATCGAGCAGCGCACGCACCTGCACGTCGATCAGGCCATAGGCGGCCGCCCGCGCAGCCAGAGTTTCGTAGGTCTCGATGGCGCGCATGTCGAAAGCTGCCATGCGATGCGCGGCCAGTATCGCCAACAGCCGGGGTTCCGTGCGGGCACGTTCGGCCTCGGGCAGGTGACCCACCAGCTCGAGCGCTCGTGCGAATATCGAATCGGCCTGGCGATGAGCATAACGGTGTCCCGCTAGCTGCGCCGCCTGCTGCAGGTAGTCGACGGCCCGCGGCCAGTCGGCGGCCTGCTCGAAGTGGTAGGCCAGTTCGGGCACGACGTCCTCTATGCGCAGCGCGTACATCGCGGCCAGACGCTCGCCGAGCTGACGATGAAGCCTGGCCCTGCGTCCCGGCAACTGCCGGTCATAGAGAACCTGGCGATACAGTGCGTGGACGAACTCGTAGCGCTCGGTCACGCTCCCGTCGGGAAGAGATTGGGTGCCCACCCATTTCACGATGTGATGCCGGCGGGACAGCTCCTCGCAGAGATCCTCCGCACTGCGCGAATCGATGCCCGCTTCGGTGCTGATCATATTCGACGAGAACGATGCGCCCGCGATACTCGCCAGCTCCAATGCGCTCTGTTCCTGCGCCGAAAGAGGCTCGAGCCGTGCCTCGATCATGTGGCGCAAATCCTCCGGCACTTCGAATTCGATTTGCTCCAGGGGCCTGTGCAGTTGCCATCGGCCGTCCACACGGGTGAGCAGGTTGCGCTTCGCCATGTGCTCCAGGGCGGCTACCATGAAGAGGGGATTGCCTTCCGAGTGCCGGTGGACGAGGGCGGACAGGCCGGCCGGCGGCCGGCCGGCGGGCGGGCAGCCGGCCGGTGACGGGACCGCCAGATACTCCTCCACCTCCGCTTCGCTCAACGGGGTCAGGGCGATCTGGCGACACAGGCGGTGGACCAACAGATCCGGTATGAGCCCCCTCAAGGAATGGCCGGCGGGATCCAGCGGGCGGCAGGTCGCGAGCAACATCAATTTCGCGGGGGTGCGGCGCCGCGCCAGGGCCGAGATGAGGTCCGCCGTCGAGTCATCCACCCAGTGCAGATCTTCGAGCATGAGCAGCAGCGCAGTTTCTGCGGTGATCGAGTCCAACGCGTTGGCGATCTCGCGCATCATGCGCTCGCGGGTGGCTCCCAAATTTTCACGCTCCAGCATGTCGCGGTGCTCGCGCGTGAGCAGCGCCGGCAATTGCGCGAGCCACGTCGGGGCGTCTGCCGAGAGGACCCGAACGATCGGCTCGGCCTGCGGGCCGCGGCACAATCGTCCCAGCGCATCGAGTATCGGACCGTAGGCTTCCTTGCTTCCATACCCTTCCATGCATTGTCCGTGCGCGATGCGAACGGAGAGATCGCCAACCGCGACCCGGCGCCGGAATACTTCGGCCAAAGCGGTCTTGCCGATTCCGGGCTCTCCGGTAATGAACACGATCTGGCGCTCACCGCGTAAGGCTCGTTTCCACGATTCGCCCAGCACATCGAGCGCGCCGCCGCGCCCTACCAGCGTGCTTTGCGCCGGCCTGCCGGATGCGGGGCTGGAGGCAACGTGCCCGGAAACCGGAGCGATGAACCGGTATCCGCGCCTGGCCAGCGTCTCGATGAAAAGCGAGTTCTTCGGGCAATCCCCCAGCGCAGTGCGCACGGCGAGGACGTGCTTCTTCACGGCCTGAGGCTCGACGACCGTGTCGGGCCACACGGCTTGGAGCATCTCATCATGCGTGACCAGCCGGCCGGCATGTTCGACCAGATGCTCGAGGACCGCAAAGGCTTTCGGTGTCAGCAGGATGCGCGCCTCCTGCCCGGTATCGCCGCACCGCCAGAGACACTGGTTCGCGGTATCGAGACGGAAGGGGGAAAATACCTTCATCGGGTTCCTACGGCCCAGCCCGGCCTGATCGCGACCTGCCCGGATCATCGGGCTTGACGCCCTTCCTTGGGGTGATTTTTCGATTCGCGCTCGAGAGACAGCGCGTGCACCGAGCATGGTTGCTGGAGCGCCCGCCTTGATGCGGCTCCTCGGCTGAGGGTAGGCAGGGGCTGATAAAAATGTTGTAAAAAAATGATTGCGGCGAGTGCAAACAAATTTTGATGCGGTCCCCGAGGACATCTACACAATCTTTACGTGGCGCCGCATATCGTGCATTGATGCACAAAACAATTCTGTGTATTGACGGCGACCGTGCGACGGCAGCCCTGACGGCGCAGCGGCTCACGGAGCGCGGCCATGCCGCGGCGCTCGCATACGACGGTCCGGAAGGCTTGGCGGCGGTGTTGCGATTACGGCCGGATATCGTACTGTGCAATGGGCGTCTGCCGACGATGAGCGGCTATGAACTGCGCGATCGACTCATCGCGCTAACGCCGCAGTTTGCCTCCATTCCGTTTGTCTTCGTGGGCGAGTTCGCGGATCGCGACAACCACATCAAAGGTCGCCACCTCGATGTGGATGCCTATGTGGTCAATCCCGTGAATTTTGACGTGCTCGAGACCGTGATCGGCGAGTGCCTGGCGAAAGTGGAGCGCACCGAAAGCTGGCCGCGGCAGATCTCACTGACCGAGCGAGAAGTGGAATGCCTGACCTGGGCCGTGCGCGGCAAGACCTCGAACGAGATCGCCCAGATCATCGGTTTGATCAAACGCAACGTGGATTTCTACATTGAAACCGCCTGCCGAAAACTGAAGCTGGGCATGCGCATTCAAGGCGCGGTCAGGGAAGCAACGTCTCGCGCGTCGACGGCTACGAATCCCGGCTGAGAACCTGGGCGACTGCGGGCGCGGACAGGAAAATCTTTCGCAGTGGTTCTTGTTCCGGCAATGAATTCGCCAGCCGCAGAATCGTGGTACGGCTGAGGTTGCGGTGCGAACGGGCCGATTCGAGACTCCCCCCTTCCTCTTCGATAAGGGCCGCCGTCGCGTGCACTTTCCAGGCGGCCAACGGCACCTCGAAACCCTGCACTGTGGAGACCGCCTTTGCGATGCAGTCACTCGCGCGAGCGTGATCCCGGTCGGCGAGGGCGACCCGGGAGTTGATCTCCCAGGCAAGCCCCTGCCAGGTGCGCTCCTCGGTGGCGAGCGCCCGGTCGAGAAACCGCTCAGCCTCCAGCCGCGCGCGAACGAGATCGCCCTTCGCGAGCGACAACTCAGTCAGGCCTGCCGCAAGCGGCATGCGCCAGTACCAGTCGAAACGCACCGTTTGGCGGTCCATGTCGTTCGCCGCGGTCGAAAGATCTTCGAGCGCATGCGCATGGTCGCCCACAGCCGCTGACGCCGAACCTGAGCAAATCAACGCTCTGCGGAGCTCTCCTGGATACCCTGTCGGCTGGCCCGGAGCGCTGCGAAGTGCCGGAGCTCGCAGCAGCACCAGCACCGACCGGCAGATCTCCAGGACGCTTCTGAAGTCCAGGGCATGCAGATGCAGCCAGGCTTGATCGAGCCGCAGCCACAGGATGTAGTGGTCGTTGGCGTTCTTTTGCGCCTCAGCCATTGCGGCCGCGATCTCTTTGAGCGCCTCGCCCCACTCTCCGAGGAAGAACAGGTTGAGCGGCGAGAGGGTGCCGGAGAATTCATACTCGACCCTCGAATTAGGATTGACGCCTGGTGCGAGCCCCTTTGCACGGACCTCGAGCGCGAGCCGCCGCGCCTCGCGGTATTCTCCGGACATCCACCGAACGAGGCTCAGGGAATTCAGTACGTGTTCCACATGACTCGAGTCATCGGCCAGACCGGAGGCGAGGGTGGGCAAGCCCTTGCTCGTGCCAAGCTCCACGAGTCCGGCCTGGAACTCGAGTGCATCTTGAGCGTTCCAACCGCTCACCAAAAGACGCCGGAACGCGCAGGCCGCGCGCGTGTGTGTGCGCATGGCCGGGGCCTGCTCCGCGCTCAGTTGCAGCGCACGCTGTGCGGCTTCCAGACAGCGCTCCGCGCTCGTCAACGATACGAAATAAGACAGATCGAGCAGCGCACGCGCTTGCACGTCGATGAGACCATATTCGGCCGCCCGCGCAGCCAGGGTCTCGTAGTTCTCGATGGCGCGCATGTCGAACGTCGCCCAGCGATGCGCGGCCAGTATTGCCAGCAGCTGCGGCTCCATGCGCTCGCGCTGCGCCCCGGGTAGGTGGCTCACCAGCTCCAGCGCTCGCGCGAGCATCGCATCGGCTTGCCGATGAGCATAGCGGCGCCCCGCAATCTCCGCCGCCTGCCGCAGGTAGTCGATGGCCCGCGGCCAGTCGGCGGCCTGCTCGAAGTGATAGGCCAGCTCCGGCACGACGTCCTCCATCCGCTGCGCATACAGCGCTGCCAGACGCCCGCCGATCTGATGGTGGAGCCGGGCTCGGCGCGGCGGTAACTGTCGGTCATAGAGAACCTGCCGGTACAGCGCATGCACGAATTCGTAGCGCTCGGTCACGCTCCCGTCGGGAAGAGATTGGGTGCCCGCCCATTTCACGATGTGATGCCGGCGGGACAGCTCCTCGTAGAGATCCTCTACGCTGTGCGAATCGATATGCGCTTCGGCGCTGATCACGCTTGCGGCGAACGCCGCGCCTGCAATACTCGCCAGTTCCAACGCGCTCTGCTCCTGCGCGGAGAGTCGCTCGAGCTGCGCCTCGATCATGTGGCGCAAATCCTCCGGTACTTCGAATTCTATTTGCTCCAGGGGCCTCTGCAACTGCCATCGGCCGTCCACACGGGTGAGCAGGTTGCGCTTCGCCATGTGCTCCAGGGCGGCTACCATGAAGAGGGGATTGCCTTCCGAGTGCCGGTGGACGAGGGCGGACAGGCCGGCCGGCGACTGCGCACCCAAGTACTCTTCCACTTCCGCTTCGCTCAATGGGGTCAAATCGATCTTGCGAGACCAGCGGCGGATCAACAGATCCAGCATGAGCGCCTTCAAGGAATGGCCGGCAGGCTCCGCATCCAGCGGGCGGCAGGTCGCAAGCAACATCAATCTCGCGGGGGTGCGGCGGCGCGCCAGGGCCGAGATGAGATCCACCGTAGAGTCATCGACCCAGTGCAGGTCTTCGAACACGAGCAGCAGCGCAGTCTCTGCGGTGATCGAGTCCAACGCGTCACCGATCTCGCGCACCATGCGCTCGCGGGTGGCTCCCATGATTTCGCGCTGCAGCATGTCGCGCCGTTCGCGCGTGAGCAGCGCCGGCAATTGCACGAGCCACGTGGGGGCGTCCGTCGAGAGGATCTGAATGATCGGCTCGGCCTGCGGACCGCGGCACAGCTGTCCCAGCGCATCGAGCATCGGACCGTATGCTTCCTTGCTTCCATACCCTTCGACGCATTGTCCGTGGGCGATGCGGATGAACTGTCCGCTGACCGCGACCCGGCGCTGGAATTCCTCGGCCAGAGCGGTCTTGCCGATCCCCGGCTCTCCGGTGACGAAGACGATCTGTCGTTCACCACCGAGGGCGTGCTGCCACGTCTCGCGCAGCACCTCCAGAGCGCCGCCGCGCCCGACCAAGGTGCCGGGTGCCGCGGTGCCGGATACGGTGGGGCTCGTCGCGACGGACTCAGTCACCCCGGCGATGAACTGGTACCCGCGCGTAGGGATGGTCTCGATGAAAAGAGAGTTCTTTGCACGGTCGCCGAGCGCGGCGCGCACAGCAAGAACGTGTTTCTTCACGGCCTGTGGCTCGACGACCGTATCGGGCCACACGGCTTCGAGCAGTTCATCATGCGTGACCAGCCGGCCGGCATGTTCGACCAGATACTCGAGGATCGCAAAGGTCTTCGGTGTCAGCAGGATGCGCGCCTCCTGTCCGGAATCGCCACGCCGCCAGAGACATTGGTTCAGGGTATCGAGCCGGAAGGGGGGGAACACCTTCATCGGGTGCCCGCGGGCCCCGCACCCACTCGAACGCCACGCATGGGAATGTCTCTGTGCAACCGGTGCTTGCCTGAACCGATCATGTTTCGATCTCCTGCGAGGGGACATGAGAGTAGGCCAGCAGAGCCGCTTGTCTCTTTGCGGCTTTGTAAGCGAATTTTAGCCCCAAATGAATTCACAGCCTAATTCGTCTCCGTCAGTGCGCTCGAGCGGCAACTCGGTGGGAGTCAGGGATGTACAAACGCGTGGTTTTCGTACAATTGCGGAGCGTCCAGCGCATGTTCGACTGGGCGCGCCGATGAGTGTACCCGCCAAAGAATTTTCCCGAGAGTCCGATACCGAGCTATTGAGCGCCGTCGCTGCCGGGGACCGCCGTGCGTTGAAGGTGTTATATCTCGGCTATCAGCGGCGGCTCGCCCGTTTCCTGTCGCGATTCACGCAATGCCGCGAGAATATCGAGGAGATCATCAACGACACGTTCATGGTGGTTTGGCGCAACGCTGACGATTTTCGCCGGGCATCGCAGGTGTCGAGCTGGATTTTCGGCATTGCCTACCGCACGGCGCTGAAGTCCATACGTCGGCAAAAGAACCATTCCGCCGCTCGAATCATCGGCGAATGGCGCGTACACACCGTCGATCCTGTGCTGGAGGCGGAAGTTCAAGACTGGGTGATGCATGGCCTCAATCGTCTTCCCGACGAGCAACGCCTGGCTTTGGAGCTTGCCTGTCACATGGGCTATTCTTTGTTGGAAATCGCGGACATAACCGATGCGCCGATCGGAACCGTCAAGGCGCGCATGTTCCTCGCGCGCCAGAAGTTGCGCCAGCAGCTGCCGACACTCGCCGGCACCTCCGAATCGTGAGCGGGCAGCAGCACATTTTCGCCGGGCGCGACTTGTGCCAGTATGCGGGCCTGGTCCCAGGGAGGTGTAAGTGCATTGCGCAATATCGAGGCGCCCGATTCCGGCTCGGTGAATCGGCTCAACCATGTCTAGCACTGGCGCGACCGATGCGGGGAGTCCGCTGCCGTCGGTTTTCCTGAGCTATGCCTCGGAAGATCGCCAGGCGGCGCGAACGATCGGCGATGCCCTCCGGGCCTTCGGGCTCGAGGTGTGGTACGACGAAAGCGAATTGGGCGGCGGCGATTTATGGGACCAGAAGATCCGCAGGCAGATACGCGAATGCGACTATTTCATGGCGCTCGTGTCGGCTCAAACCGAAGCGCGGCACGAGGGCTATTTCCGCAGGGAGTGGCGGCTGGCGGTCGAGCGCACCCAGGACATGGCGGACGATCACCCATTTTTGTTGCCCATCGCCATCGATGATATCGACCAGGCGACGGCGCGCGTTCCGGAGAAATTTCTCGCAACCCAATGGCTGAAAGTTCCCGGGGGCCGGCCGACGCCCGCCTTTGAGGCGCTGTGCCGGCGGATCGCCTCGGGCGAAGCCGCGGCGGTCCAGCCCGCACGCAAGGCGCCGGCCAGGCCGGCCGGCTCCAGGGCGGCCGCGCCGCCCGCGCCCATGGTGAGATACCCGGAGTTCCCGAAGGAAGAGCAGGGGCAGAGGGTTCGGTTCTGGTTTGCCATAGGCGGCTGGCTGTGCAAGTCGGCGTGGCTGCTGTTCCAGCGATGGCCCCGGTGGGTGCGGGTCGCCGTCTACATCTGGCTTGCCATCGTCCTGATGTCCCGCGGCTGGTCGCCTCAACATCATGACTCGCGGGAGATCTCGCCGGCGTCCGTCGCAAAGCTCAAATCGATTGCGGATCAGTACCAGGGGAACAAGAACCCGGCCGACATCGCCAAGCTCAGCGGGCAAATGGCCCGCGAGTTTTCCGCCGGCGCTGCGGACGGCGCGGGCGTGCGCAGCCCGTTGCTCGCGATACCTTTCACGGCGCCCGCCGGCGATACGCCCGCGGAAAAGCTCGCGAACTCCACCTTCGCCATGACGTACGGCATGGCCGCCGCGTCGCATGTCGGACTGATCGGCATGGCCAAGGAGCCGCTGCTCTCGGGCGACTTGGCTGCGGCCCTGGAGCGCGGCCGCGCGAACCATTCGATGTTCATCCTTTACGGCGCCGTCGATAACCAAGGGCCGGCGCAGGCACTCGATATCAAGATCGCCTCGGTGGAGGACGGCTCCGTCGTCTGGTCGAAGTCGTATCCCGCGCAGGGCGCCGACCCGGCGAAGATCGCAGCGGAGGTGGATTCAAAAATACCCGACCTGGATAATGATTAAGCTGCGGGACTCGGACTAAGATGCGCGCGCTGCCTCTTGCGCGCCTCTTCGAGGCCATGGCCGTCGGGACCCGTTTCACGGCGCCAGAGCAGCACGGCCGAGGACAGCGCAACCAGGCTGAGCAGAAAGAAGAACCACATCATGACCGCGTATCCGGCGGGGTTTTCCGCTCCGGCACCTGCTTTGTCGGCGAGCCAGCCCGCCGCAAGATTGGACGCCGCCATGCCCAGCGCCTGAATCAGCGTGATGAGGCCCAGCGCCGTGCCCAGACGGCGCGGTTCGACGATCAGCGTCGTGGCAGGCCAGATGACGGCCGGCACCAGCGAGAAGCTGATTCCCATCATGACGGTGGATACCCACAGATTCAGATTCGTCAGTCCGAGAATCACGAAGGTCACCGGCAGCAGCAGGGTGCCGAAAATCAGCATCAGCGCTCGATGACCGAGCCGGTCGGCCAGCAAGCCGAAGAAGGGCGTGGCGAAGATGGCGGCGAAGAAAACCCAGCTGTTGGCCACGCCGGCCTGCTTCAGGGTCAGTCCCTTGACGTGCTGGAAGTACTCGATTGCATAGGTGGTGCGAAAGGGGAAGAACACTGCGGCATAGAGCACGTGCAGCGCGAGGATGTACCAGTAGGACAGATCGAACCTCGAGAGATTGCCGAGGCCTGAGCGTTCCGCGGCGGCGGCAGGGGTGCACGCCGCGGCGGCCGACCCTGCGCCGGACCGACGGCGGTCGAGCCAGTAGAACAGCGTCGCCGCGATCAGCCCTGCGATGGCGATGCCGGTGCCCAGCCACAGGGGAGGCTGCCAGCCTCGCT
>Ga0208193_1000352_pt1 | contig 27586 bp, 26 predicted proteins | sample June2015DPH_17_2_FD_184716 | JGI IMG/M metagenome (GOLD analysis project Ga0208193, IMG submission 184716) | Peatland microbial communities from SPRUCE experiment site at the Marcell Experimental Forest, Minnesota, USA - June2015DPH_17_10... | ecosystem: Environmental > Terrestrial > Soil >... | reverse complement strand
ACCACCCCGGATTTCACCCTGCCGGATGCCCGCCAGTTTTCAAATCGCGGCAAGCCGAAAGCCCGTTCAAATCTCAGCAAGAAAAGCACTTGCCAGCAACGACGCTCTCATTAGCCGGACGGTAGTGTTCTCGGATGTTTGGGTATCTGGGTCGCCATGTTCAATCAGCGCCGGCAGCTAAATGCGCAGATGTTTATTGAGGTGTCCGGGCGGTTTCAGGAACTCCTTCGATTGTTTCCGACCGAAGCATGGCTTGCGAACCGGAATCCAGCCCAACCCCTGCCTCCTCGCAGTCGTGAAATTACCGATTGCACGCTGTATTGTTTCCAACTGATCATGGACGTCTACCATGTGCACGAAGGCAAGTACATTTCCAAGACGCTCTGGAGTGCCTGGGAACGCGAAATCAGGCACATTTTGGCGGGTCGAATCTTTCGATTGGAGTGGGAGGAATTAGCCGTCGAGTTTTCACACAACCAGGAATTCCTGCAATATATCAATGCGCTGATGGCGCCGGATGCGGCGATGAGCTCTGCTCCGGAACCTTGCGGTCCTTCGGTTGACGGATTCTAACCAAACTCCACGGCCGGTCTTTTAGGCCGGTACTCAGTTGCGCCAGACCCTCTGTCGCGACGCGCACATTTTCCATCGTTTCGCGAATATTGCCATCGTTGCTTCGGACAATGGTCTGCATGCTCGCCATCAGGCTCCGGGCTTGTTCCATCGTCGATTGCATCTGTAACAGATCCTGGTGAAGCGACTCGCGGGCTTGCTCGATCGTAGAGTTCACATTCCCTACGGTGGCGTCGACACGATCCAGAAGCGGCGCGACCCTTTTGACCGCTATGTCCGCGTCTTGTGTAGCGGTCAATACCTGATCCGTGATGCGGTCGATTTTAGACGACTGCTGGGCAATCATCTTATTCGTATTGCTCAGAATCTCGGCAATTTGCCTGCGATTCGTGGATCCGGTCGTTTCGTTCAGGTTCGCGAGCAGCGTGTTTGCTTGCTCGCCGACTCCTTTGAGTTCGCCCTGAACCTGGGCGATTAATCCTTGAGCCGTATCCGCGATTCCCGAGAGCTTTCTTGCCATTTCGTCTATGCTGACGGTTTCCTCAGAAGAGATCACATCGCCCGGTTTCAGGCGCGACGCATGGTTACTCCCCGTCGTTATCGAAATGGCAGGGCTACTCATAAGACTTAAGGCGCCCAATCTTGCGGTGCAGTTCGCGTTTATCGGGGTGCCCTCTTTCACTTCGAGCAGGAGTTCAATCTCGGTCGGATCTTCGTTCCAGGCACGGACGGCTGCGACTCTGCCGACCGTGATTCCTCCAAACAGAACCGCCGAGCCGGGCTCCACGCCGCCGGCATAACGGAGATACGTTCGATACGGGATCACGTGATGGCCCCATTGCTCGTTGCCGACATAATAAACCGTTCCGATTAACAGGACTGCCGCGATGACGACAAACAGCCCCACCTTCGCCTCGGTGCTCATAGAAGCCTCCCTTCCAAATAATGTTCAATAGATTCGCGGGTTGACGCAGTCTGGAAAATCCGATCCGGCACACGATCCAGAAACTGGCGAATTCGAGGGTGGGAACTGCTTTGCAATTCCTCCTTGGAGCCGACCGCAATCAGCGAGCCATTGTAAAGCATCGCCATGCGATCGGCGATCCGGAAAGCACTTGCCATCTCGTGGGTCACCACCAGGACCGTCATATTGAATGCCTTTTTCAGTGCGAGAATCAGCTCGTCGAGTTCGGCTGCGACGATCGGATCGAGTCCGGCGGATGGCTCATCGAACACCAGGAGTTCCGGATCGAGCGCCAAAGCCCGCGCAACCGCAGCGCGTTTCTTCATACCGCCGGACAATGCCTGCGGCGTTAACTTTCGAAAATCCGCCAAGCCAACGACGGACAGCTTCATCCAGGTCATTAAACGTATGGTCGAATCATCAAGTCGAGTCAACTCGCGGAGTGGTAACGCGACGTTTTCTTCCAGGGATAGAGAATCGAACAGTGCTGCGTTTTGGAATGCTACGCCCATCGAGCGATGGAGTTTTTTGAGTTCCTTCTGATTCCTGGTGCTGAGATCAATGCCGTTTACGATGACTTGCCCGGACTCCGGCCGTCCCAGACCGATAATCTGACGGAGAAGCGTACTCTTGCCGGAACCGCTTCCTCCGAGCAGGACCATTGTCTCTCCCCGCGCGACTTCCAGGTTGATTCCGTCCAGTACGCGCCGGTTGTCGTAACTAACGACGAGGTCACGAACGGAAATGGCGGGATCATCCACGGTTCAGTGACCTCCCGTAAAATAGAAAATGGTAGTAAAGCCAACGTCCGCAAGGATGACGAGAAACGTGGACTTCACCACAGCGGAAGTCGCGGATCGGCCCACGGCGTCCGGGCCGCCGCGAACCCGGAGCCCTTCAAGACAGCCGACGTTCACAATGATGGCCGCGAAGGCAAGACTCTTTACGAGTCCCGTCATCACATCTTGGACAACAATGGAATGGGTCACGCCGCTGAAGTAGACTCCGAAGGCCATGCCAGTGGCGATACGCATGAATGCTCCACCGGCGAGAATCCCGCACGCACTGCTAACCACCGTCAAGCAAGGGAGCATGATGAGAGCTGCCAGAAATTTCGGGGCAATCACGAATTCCACCGGATCGATGCCCATGGTCCGGAGGGCGTCGATCTCTTCGGTGACCACCATCGTGCCCAGTTCGGCGGAAAATGCCGATCCGGAACGGCCGCTGACAGCGATGGCAGTGAGCAGCGGCCCCAGTTCACGGGTAAATCCAAGAGTCACCAGATCGATCACATATTGTATTGCGCCGAAGCGGCGCAGTTCGGACGCCCCCTGCATAGCCAGGATGAATCCGCTACATACGGCCATAATGCCGACCATCGGGATTGCATCGACGCCGACAGCGAGCATCTGGCCAATCGCGGATCGCCATCGAGTCAAGTTGCCAATCAGCGGGAACGTTCTTGGGAGCGCCCGGATTGTTCTCCCGGATTGGATCACCAGGCCGCCGACGTATTCGAGGTAGCCCAGCGTGGAATGGCCGACTTGATCGAGCATAGAGTAGTTCATCCGTTGGAAGGAGCCGGCGCCTCTTCAAAGAAGCTCAACAATCCGGTGGATTCGAGAAGGTAGCGCGGGCGGTCGCGCAAACCGCTCAATTCGAGCTTCTTGCCGAGATGTCGTGCGGATTTCAGAGCTTCAACCAAGACGGCGACACCGGACGTATCGATGTAGACGACTTCGCAGAAGTTCACTTCGAGACTCTGACAATCCGGCACGCGAAGCAATCGAAGAAGCGAGGCTCGAAACTCAGGGGACGAATCGATCGTGATTCTGCCCGAGAGCTCGGCCCGGGACTCCTTGCCGTGTTCCTCGAATCGGATTCGAAGAATGTCCTCGCTAGCTGGGTTGGTCACAGTCTTCGCCGATGAGGAGCGCGCGAGGATGCGCCTTGTTTGGCGAAAGTTTCGCCGGCGGCAAACAACGGCCGAGGTCGAAGGATCGCCGAGAGATTCCTTGACATTCCAACAGAACAGATGGTTCCAGTCTCTTCCGTGGCAGGGAACACCGCCTTCATGAGCCCAACGAATATTTTTGCTCCGGCATCAACACCTGCAGAATCGATATTCGGATTATCCATCCTTGTGCTCGTTACGGTGGCCGCCATCTTCGTTGTGGTATTCGGATTACTCGCCTATGTGATGGTGAGATTCAGACGCCGATATCATGACCATAGCGAACCCCCTCAGACTTACGGGAACACCCAGGTGGAACTGGCTTGGACAGTGATCCAGTCTTGGTTGTCGTCGCGCTTTTCCTCGCGTCGGCCCGCGTGATCGCTTTAGTTCAGAACGCGCGGCGCCCGCCCGGCGCGCTGGAGGTGATCGTCACCGGTCATCAGTATTGGTGGGACTTTCGGTACCCGCGCTCGGCGCGACTTACCTGCTTCTTGTCGTAACTTATCTAGCGAGCCTTCTGGCTGTTGCCACCTTGGGGACTTACCTATTTGTCTACACTCCCCTTAAACGGAGAATACCGCTATCTACAGTCGCTGGGGCCTTTCCAGGCGCGATGCCACCGCTGATTGCTTGGGTCGCGGCGCGAGGGTCCATAGCAAGCGCCAAAGCCTGAATATTATACTCACTGCTTCCTTTGGCAGTTTCCTCACTTCATGGCGATCGCGTGGAGGTATCGCGAAGACTATGCTCGAGCCTGGTATTTCTTACTCCCGCAAGAGCACGATCGCACCCTCCTCGCGTGGCTCACGGCAGTTCCTTCTCTTGCGCTGTTCGTAGTCAGCGTCCTCGCAGTGGACGGAACTACCGAAAGCATTCTCCCATCCTGCAAGGTTGACCTCGGATCGGGTCTCCTCTACTACGCGGCACGGCTCATTCTCTTCCGCTCGAGAATTGCGGCGCGGCACCTGATGAAAGCTTCGATCATCTAACTCCCGTTAGAATGTTTGATTCTGATAGTCGGGAAGAAGTGAGCTGAAGGAATGTATCGGCCGAGATTGGGCTCCCTCCCATCTGAGCCTTAGATCTCGCGGGAATCGCGAATTGACAAGTATACGCCAACGTCGCATCCACTGCTCGGCGCCATTACAGGCGCATTTGCTGTTTCCAAAACACAGTGCGGAAAAGCGACGAAGGCAATTCTAGTCCGGGCGACAGGGCGACCGGAGGTTCTCGAATTGCGCGAACTCCCGACTCCTATTCCCCATGGCGGAGAAGCGCTCATCCGTGTGCACACGTCCGGCTTGAACTTCGTGGATGTCTATTTTCGAGCAGGAAAGTATAAAGTATAAAGCTCCGCTCCCATTTATCCCGGACGGGGAAGGATCGGGACATGTCGAAGCGCTCGGCGAGGGCGTGGCTGATCTCTCAGTCGGCGACGCTCTGGTCTTCGAGGCCGTGGACAGCTCGCCCTCTGTGGCGCTGCAAGCGGTCCCGTCCCGTCGTTTGGCCTGTTGCGGCTCTCGACGATGGGATACCTATTCATTACGCGCCCGATATCTCTTGACTACGTTAGGACGCATCAACTCGCGTCTGTTACGGGAAGCGTATTCGGGATGTTCACCAGGGGACAACTCAACGTGCCCATCAGCCGCGTCTATCCACTCAAGAACGCTGCAGATTCCCACAGAGACATCGAGAGGCGGGAGACGACAGGAAAGCTCCTTCTCTCGATTAGTGCGTCGCGAGCTGCCACGCCTAAGGCACTCTGCAATGTCTGCCTAAAGTGCGCCCGGCCGGCTCGCGATCCGTGAGTCTCATCGACACTTACGCGCATTACGCCGATCGCCAAGACGCTAACCGAGACGCGACCGGTCGACTCCGGAAGGCCGACCTGAAGCAATCACGGTGAGCCGGCTTTTGCTTGCCTATTCAAATCGGCACAACGCGAGCAATATCCCACTTATAATAGGAGACATCAATGAGCAAAGACAAACCTACAGAAGGTCGGATGACGGGTTCACGAAGCGACCTACAACCTCTTGCGTCGTCTCGGCATGACGACCATTTTCAGTAACCGAGGGTCGACTTTGAATACGCCTTCCAGCCCGCCCCGAACTGCGATCTCAGTCGAACGTGCGGAACGGCGTGGGCAACAGCATCGCAACGAAGCTTGCGATAGTCTGATGCTATACAAGCCCGACAGAGCGCTCCGCGCCGGCCCGGAACTGCTCGCGAAGAACTCGCTTCAGCACCTTGCCCGAGGCGCTCTTTGGCAGGTCCGTTTCGGAAAACTCGATGAGGCGCGGAACCTTATAGTTCGCCAGGAACTGCCGGCAGTACGCGATCAGCTCATCCGCGGTGAGCTGCGTCCCAGCTTTCAAGACCGCGCAGGCCGCTACGAGTTCTCCCCACCGTGCATCTGGAATACCAAACACTGCCACGTCTCGGACGGCAGGATGATTCAAGATCACGCCCTCCACCTCGCCCGAATAGACGTTTTCTCCACCGGTGACGATCATTTCTTTCAAACGGTCTAGTATGTAGAAATAGCCGTTCGAATCCTGGTAACCGATGTCCCCCGTTCGAAAAAAGCCATTGCGAAAGGAGGCGGCGGTCTCCTCTTCGTTGTTCCAATAGCCGGCCATTACATTCGAGCCGCGTGCGACCAACTTACCGGGGTTCGGAATCTTGACTGGGTTGCCTGCGTCGTCCACAACTTGCACATCGACGCCAGGGCAGGGCCGCCCACAAGACATTAACTTGTCGCCCGTATGTTCTCCATCCTGTAAGCCCGTGAGGAAACCGGTTTCACTCAGCCCATAAACCTGTACGAGTTGCGTGTTCGGCAAAAGTTCCCGAGTCTTGCGGATCAGTTGCGGAGCCATTGGAGATCCGCCGTACGCGAGCATCTCAAGGCTGGTCAGATCGTGCGGGTTAGATTCGGCGAACTGAATCAGAAAATTGATCATGGTCGGGACGAGAACAGTATAATTCACTCGCTCTTTCGAGACGACCTCGCAGAACACTTTCGGTTGGAGGCGTGCGAGAGTAACCTGGCTCGCGCCAAACATTGGCGCCGCAAACATCGCGGGAAAGTCGGCGATATGAAAGATGGGCGCGGCGTGCAGATATGCGCCGCCTTCGCGATAACGCATCCAGTAATTGAAATTGTTCACGTCTGAAAGAATATTGGAATGCGTCAGCATGACACCCTTGGGCCGGCCTGTGGTCCCGCTGGTATAGATGAGCGCCAGGATCGCATCCGGATCGTAGCAGGCGTCCGGACAGAGACCATCGCCACTCACCAATCCGTCGCGGTCGAGCACGATATCCCAGGAGAGGGGCGTATTCGGCTGCGGCAGCGTCGAATGACGAACGATTCCGCGCGGGCTGGAGTCCGCCAGTACGTTATCAATCTCGGGGATGGAAAGCCGGACGTTGATCGGAACTGCGATCACGCCGAGCCAACTGCACGCATAAACCAGTTCGATATACTCGGGCGCGTTGGGAAGCAGGATCGCGAGGCGATCTCCCTTCTTGAAACCGGTACAGCTCAGTCCGGCGGCGAGCCTCTTCACACGATCATGAAGCTGGGAAAAAGTCAGGGTCGATTGGTCTAAAGAGAGCGCCGGCCGTTCGGGATAGTATCGGATTGCCCGACCCATGGAATGGACATACATCATCCGACAAACCTCGCAACGGATGCATCGCCGGCTCGTCGCGCAAATTCCCTTCGATACAGGGCCAAATCCGGAACGCTTACCATCTTCAGGGCATACTTACTGCAGAAGCATGCCGTGGCTCCATCATCGTTCGCGATTTCGTAGATTACACCCGAAGGATCCACCCCACCGAGACGAGCGAGATCGACTGCCGCTTCGGTGTCACCTTGCCGCTCCAGAACGCCATTCCTGCGAGCGCGAAGCGGAAGAGTGTGCCCCGGCCGGGCCAGATCTTCAAGGCGTGTGTGTGCGGCTACTATCGGGAGCACCGTTTGGGCACGGTCGTACGCCGAGATTCCCGTTGTGACGCCTCGTCCCTTCGCGTCGACCGACACTGTAAAGGCTCTGCCGCCCCACGTAGTATTTCGTAAGACCATCGGGCTCAGTTCAAGAGCATCCGCTCTCCCGCTGGTAATCGCCATGCAGATCAGTCCGCGTGCGCGAGTTGCCATTAAGTTGATGGCATCTGGGGTGACCATCTCCGCGGCGATCATGAAGTCGCCCTCGTCCGCGCCGTCTTCATCGTCGACAATCACAATCATCCGTCCCGCTTGGAGTTCCGCGAGCGCATCACGGATGGATGTGAAACTCGGCGATTCTTGGGTTGGGTCTGGCCCCGCAAAGACATCGAGACTTTCAACATGTTCAAAACTGTCGGCAAACATCCGGCGAACTCCCTTGCAGTCGATCTTCTTCGGGCTCTCATCGGAGAACAAGCACATGACTTTTGTCCAGGGGTTGTCGTCGCTTCGGTGAGGAACCACGTTCTTCTCTCTGTCTCATCGATCCATACTTCGATGGGGCCAGTAGTGGCGGCGTCGTTGTAAGTTGCGCAGATCTCATGAGTTTCGCGCATGTAGCCGCCAGCAGAGAAGTGTCGTCGCGGAATTCTGAGAGTAATTTCTGCGGAGTCGACCTCTCTTCATCATTATCGTGTAATCTCAGCCGCCGCGAAATCTCACCTATCGATCGGAGAGTGTGGCCTCCAATCTTACGCGCGCGTTCTGCAATGACCTCCGTCATCGCGAACACTTGATCCACTTGCTCATCAAGAAGAAGGAGGTAGTCGAGGAAACGGCTGCCAGCCATATGTCAATGAAACGTCGTAGTCTCCAGGCTTTCCGTACCGCTGAATTGCTCAAGGCACCGCTCTTCGCAGCGGCATTAGTGGTCACGCTTTGTCCATGGCTTATCATGCATCGCGATGCTGTGATGTATTCATTCAGATAAGTGTGAGCGTATGGCCCATTCTGTGCTTTTTGATTCCTAGATACGCAGTGGAGTACGAACTGGGAGGCGCCTCGCACGGAATCTGCTCCACGACTGCAATACCAGCCTTGGCCAGCGCGCAGCACTTGTCAGGATTATTGGAAAGCAGGCGAAGTTCACGGATACCGAGATGGTCTAAGATCGCGGCAGGCAACATAAAGTCCCTGCAATCTGCTTCAAATCCAAGTGCGTGGTTTGCAGCGATAGTGTCCAGGCCCTCATCTTGGAGGGCATAGGCCTGCAATTTCGCCATTAGACCTATGCCGCGGCCCTCCTGTTGTTCATAGATCAGGAGACCGCTTCCTTCCGCGGCGATCGCCCCCATCGCAAGTTCCAGTTGTTCGCCGCAGTCGCAGCGGAGGGATCGCAAGACTTCACCTGTGATGCACTGGGAGTGAATTCGAACGAGGGGCGCCCGTAGTGAGGGATCGCCAAGAACGAGCACGAGCGCCGTTTCCGATGAGCGCTGACCGGGGCGCCAGCGCTCAAAGCCAAGCGCTCGAAATACACCCCAGCGTGTTGGCAGTTCCGTAGCGGCGATCTGTCGTATCGGGCTGGTCTTCCGAGGCTCTCTCATAAGGGGTCCGTTTGGGCAAGCTTCCGCTTCAGGAGGCCTTAAGTGGCGTCAGGCCTGCCTTCGGACTTCTAAAGTCCGGCTTGTGCTTCTCGAGAAAAGCCACGAAGGCCTCCTTTGCTTCAGCGGATCGGACTCTGGCGGCGAATTCGCTGAGTTCCCGACTTACGGCCTGATCCATGGACTCCCGGTCTGGAGCCTTGAGGAGTTTCTTACAGGCTCTGAGGGCCTCGGCCGGTTTCCGCGCGAGGTTCATCGCGATCTCGGAAGCTTTGGCCCAGACGTTTTGATCGGGAACGACAGCCGTCACGAGGCCAAGCTGGTCTGCGCGAGCCGCACTGAATGGCTCACCCAGGAAAATCAACTCGGCCGCTTGCAGATATCCAATCTGTCTCGGCAGCGTGTAGCTTGACGCCAGTTCGGGTACGAGGGCGAGGTTGATAAACGGGACCTGAAATCTGGTACTTTCCGCGGCATAGACAAAGTCGAAATGCAGAAGCATTGTTGTGCCGCCGCCGACAGCGAAGCCGTGCACGGCCGCAATCAGCGGCTTGCTGAATCGAATGAGCGCATCGAGGAATCGAGCCTGTGGGCTATCGCCAGGTCCAGGAGGATGGTTCGTGAAATCCACTATGTCGTTGCCGGCCGTGAACGAATCGCCCGCGCCGTGCACCAGCACGACGCGGACGTCATCGTTCTTGTCGGCTCGGTCGAGCTCTTCTGCGAGGGCTGCGTACATCGCCACGGTCATCGCGTTCTTCTTAGACGGGAGATTGAATTGAACGCGCAAAACGTTGCCTGAAAGTTCGGTGATGATCTCTTCCATGACCGTTACCCCGGAATTTCCGCGTACGCAATGCCGCTCAAGTTTCCTTGCACCGTCTGGAGCGCCTTCTTGTCCGATCCGTCCAGATTGCAGCGATAGACGGAGCCGCCGAGGTCAGTTAAGAACATCCGAGAATGTTTCAAATCCAACGCCAGACCAATTCCCTCCATCAGATGGTTGAAGACAATCTCGGGATCTTCGCGGCGACCGGACGGCGCATCCATCTGCGCGCGATTTACAGTGTTGCCGCGCGGCGGATCGCCACGGTCGGTCCAGTACATCACGCGGTTTGCAAGATCGAGATCCAAGTCGATCGGCTCGGGGAGACTGTCGTAAAGAAGTTCGATGTCTTTTCGATTCTTGGGATCTTGGCCCTTCGGGATTTCGACCCCGGCTCGGAAGATGCGGCCCTGGCCCGCGTTGTCCGGACCTTTCTGGGTCCAATAGACATGGCCGCGGTCCGTGTCGAGAGCGATTCCAACGCACCACTTGGTTGCGTCCGGCCCTGGCCGAGGATCGCCCTGGCTTGTATCGACGAGAGTTTCGAGCTTGGAGCCATCGAGATTGCAGCGCATGACTCGCATCCCCTCGCGATCCGACCAATAAAGCTTGCCGTTCTTCTTATCGAGCTGCAGCTGTTTTGCAGTATGGGTACTGCCCTCAGGAACAATAGTCGTCAGATTATTCCCGTCGAGATCCGCGCGCATAACGGATCCGTCATTTGCGCTCGGGATTCCCATGTTGGTCCAGTACATGTGGCCTGCAGCGGCATCGACAACGATGCCGTCGGGAAGCTTTCGGCCTTCGCTCACGATCGTCTTCAGGTCCGAGCCATCGGGATTGCAAGACATCACGCGTCCGCCGGCCAGATCGAGAAAAAACAAGCGCGCAACCGTCGCCATCGGCACAGGTTTTGAGACTTTTGATTTCTTTACAATCGTTTCACTCATCGTTTACCTCCAACAACCGCTGCATCGTGACTTGTCTGTGGAATCGTCGCACTGGCTCGAAAGCCTTCAATCTGATCGGCGGTGAATCCGAGCTCACGCAGCACCTCGTCATTGTGCTCGCCCAGTTCCGGCGCGCGGCGCGCCGCTGCCTTCGCCACGCCGTGAATTCTGATCGGGCTGCTCACGGTCCGCGTCAAGTATTCGCCGCCGCCTTCGATCGGAACGATGATATCGTTGGCGAGAACCTGGGGATCCATGGTCACTTCGGCCGGCGTCTTGACGATTCCATAAGTGATGCGAGCGCGTTCGAAAACGTCGTGCCAGTGTGCCAGGGGTTGCGCGGTGAAAATCTTGTCCAGAATTTCCGTGAGCTGCGCTGAATTCTTTGCGCGCCCGCCGTCATCGGCAAATCGAGGGTCGGCCGCGAGTTCCGGCTGGCCAATCGCGGCCGTGAGGGCCGGCCAATCCTTGCCGAGAACCACGATCAGAAACCAACGGTTGTCCGAGGTCTGGTAGACGTTGAAGATTGCGTTAGGCGGGTTCTTTCGATCGTGAAGCGGATAGAACGTCGCGTTGCACAGAGCAGCTTGAACCAACACCGCCGAGGCCCAGATTCCTTCGCCGATAAGCGAGGTGGTCACATAGCAACCCTCCCCAGTGCGCTCGCGCCGGTACAGACCCGTAACAATCGCAGAATAAAGGCCCATCGCTGTCGCGTGGTCTCCACTGGCTGCTACAGGCAAGGTAGGCGGAGCGCCGGCATCCCGGGTCATATCCAGCAGACCGCTCCGCGACCAATATGCGGTGATATCGAATCCCGGAAGATCGGCGTCGGGACCTTCGTCACCGTATCCAGTGATGTCCGCATAGATCAGACGCGGATTCCAAGGCGCGATGTCTTCATAGGTCAGTTTGAGTTTTTTACGCACCGGATGCGGGAAGTTAACGACTAGAACGTCGGCCCATTTGACTAGGCGTTCCAGAATCTCTCTGGAGCGTGGCGATTTCAGGTCGATTGCCACTCCCCGCTTGTTGCGATTGGAAAGATGCCAGCCGTAGTTCTCTTTGGCGCTCGGGAGAGGTGGAACCTTATACGTCATCCGGTGCGGATCGCCGATTCCCGGCGGCTCCACTTTGATGACGTCGGCGCCGAAATCGGAAAGCACTGTCGCCGCGCCAGGGCCCGCCAGGAAACTGGCCAGATCCACAACTTTTAAGCCCGTAAAAATATGATCCGTGTTCATGTGACTCCTTAGCGTCCCTTGAAGTTGGCCGCACGCTTCTCCAGAAATGCAGCCGTACCTTCCTTCTTGTCCTCGGTTGAGGTGCATATCGCGACCATCGAAGATTCGAGAAGGAGGCCTTCCGAGAGGCTCGTTTCAAGGCCTTTATTCACTGCCTGCAAAGCGTATCTCACCGAGAGCGGAGCGTTGCCGGCAATCAGTTTCAAAATCGCTTCGGCCCGGCTAATCAGCTCCGGCGCGGGGACAACTTCATTTACCAGTCCAATGCGATAAGCTTCCTGCGCATTGATCATTTCGCCGGTGAGAATCATCTGCAGCGCGCGGCCCTTTCCTACAAGTCGCGGAAGCCTCTGCGTCCCGCCGTAGCCCGGGATGATTCCGAGCTTCACTTCGGGCAAACCGAACTTGGCATTTTCCGAGGCGATGCGAACTGTGCACGCCAGCGCGGTCTCGCAGCCTCCGCCGAGGGCGAAACCGTTCACGGCTGCGACGACGGGTTTGCCCAGGCTCTCGATCAGATCCATTACAGCCTGTCCTTCGCGCGTCTTCTGCTCCGCTTCGACGGGTGTGTCTGTCGCGACCTCATTGATGTCGGCGCCGGCGATGAATGCTTTTTCTCCGGCCCCGGTAATGATGGCGCCGCGAACTTCCGGATCGTCTTTGGCGTCCTGAAATGCCAAACGCAAATCGGCGAGTGCTCTTCTATTAAGGGCATTGAGGACCTTGGGACGATTCATTGTGATGTAAGCGAAACCACCCTTCTTCTCGTACAGAACGGTTTCGAGCGATAGCCCTGCTACGGCCGTTTGACTCATCTCTTTCTCCATGACTTCTAAACGAACGCCCCCATGCCGGTAATCGCTTTGCCGACGATGAGCGTATTCATTTCGCGAGTGCCCTCGTAGGAATAAATCGCCTCGGCATCCGCGACGAAGCGGCCGATGTGATAATCAAGCGAGATGCCATTCGCTCCGAGAAGTTCGCGGGCGTACCCGACGGTCTCGCGCATTTTCACGGTGCAGAATGCCTTGGCGAGCGACGCGTGCTCATCCTTCAGCTTTCCCTCATCCTGGAGCTGCGACAATCGGACGACCATGCAAAGCGACGCCGTAATATTGCCGAGCATCTTCACGAGCAAATCCTGTATGAGCTGAAATTTCGCGATCGGCTTGCCGAACTGCTCGCGCGTTTGCGCATAGGCGAGCGCGTGTTCATAAGCCCCGATCGCGCAACCGACCGCTTCCCAAGCCACGAAAGCGCGAGTCATGCGCAAGACCCGCGCCGTGTCACGAAAGGAGGTGTCCAATTGCAGACGGTTTTCTTCCGGGACACGGCAGTTCTCGAGTGTGATCAGCGCGTTTTGAACCACGCGCAGCGCCATTTTGTGTTCGATTTTTTCAGCTTTGAAACCAGGAGTCTTGTTCTCGACAATGAATCCCTTCACCTGGTTGTCCGCTACGTCGCGCGCCCAGATAATCGTAAGGTCGCCCCAGGTGGCATTGCCGATCCACTTCTTCTGTCCATTCAGGACCCAGGAATCGCCTTCCTGCCGCGCCGTTGTCAGCAGCCCGCCCGAGGCGCCTGAACCGACCAACGGCTCAGTCAAGCCGAAGGAACCGATTTTTTCCAGGCGGGCCATCGGCGGCAGCCACTTCTGTTTTTGTTCTTCGGATCCGCACAGGAAGATCGATCCCATTGCCAATCCGCTGTGGACGCCGAAGAAGGTCGCGAATGAGCAGTCTACGCGTGCAAGTTCCATCGCGACAAACCCCGCGAGCAATGTGTTACCGCCCGCGCATCCATAGCCGTGATAGCCCATACCGGCAATCTCGAGATCCCGAATGCCTGGCACTAATTCGAATGGAAAGGAGTCTTCTAACCAGTATTTGTTGATGACTGGCGCGACCTTACTTTCCATAAATGCACGGACCTTCTGCAAAATGGCCCGTTCGGAATCGGTCAGGGACTCGGTCACTTGATAGAAATCGCCGTTTGGTTTGGGTAACGGGGCATCGGGTTTCGTTGTGGGTGACGACATATCTTTTCTCCTGAGTTCTTATTTGCTCATTCCGGTTAATACTGAAGAGCTTTCGGATTTCGGTTTTATTGGGTCGCCACTGCGATGGTTGACAATGAGCCGCGACCCGCGCTGCCCGGTGAGGTAGGTCCAGACCCATTGAACGAACACGCTCACGCGCAGGCTCGATTGGGCGAGAAAGTGGAGATGAATTTCCGCCCAGGCAAGCCATGCCACGAAACCGGTCAGCTGGAACTTCCCGCTCTGCACGACTGCGAAGCCTTTTCCAACGACGGCCATGTTGCCTTTGTCGAAATAGCGGAAGGGCGGTGGGGCCGGTTGACCGGCGATTTTGCGGTGAATCAGCTTTCCGGCATATCGACCTTGCTGGATTGCGACCTGCGCGACGCCAGGCAGAGGCCGGCCCTCTTGGTCGAGCGATGCGGTATCTCCGATGACGAAAATCTCCGGGTGGCCGGCTACGGAGAGATCGTTTTGAACACGCACGCGGCCAGCACGATCTGTTGGCGCTTTTAACCACTTGCCAGCGGCCGACGGCGCAACGCCGGCGGTCCAAATCACCGTTTTGCTGCAAATTCGTTCGCCCGCGACGATCACACCATCGGCATCGATTTGATCCACTGCATGCCCCAGCCGGACCTCGACGCCGAGTGACTCCAGGCGCTTCCTGGCGACCGCAGAAATTTTCTCGGAGAACGTTCCGAGGACGCGCGGCGCTGCATCGAAGAGAACGATTCGCGCCGACGCCGGATCGATTCTGCGAAATTCCGATTTCAATGTATTGCGGACCAGCACGGCAATCGCGCCGGCCATCTCAACTCCCGTCGGGCCCGCCCCGACCAGGACGAATGTCAACAACTCGCGGTGACGGCTGGGATCCTCTTCGGCTTCGGCCTGTTCGAACGCTTGTAGTATTCCGTTGCGGATCGCGACCGCGTCGGCGAGAGTTTTCAGGCCGGGCGCGTGCGCGGCGAATTCGTCGTGCCCGAAATAGCTGTGCGTGACGCCCGTGGCCAACACCAGAAAATCGTAGGGAATCGGGACTCCCGACCTATCGGCGCCGTCCGCGAATACGCACCTCTTCTCGACATCGAGTCCGGTCACCTCACCGAGGACGACAGTCGTATTTTGTTGCTTGCGCAGAATATTGCGTATCGCGGAACCGATCTGCCCCGGCGTTAACACCGATGTTGCGACCTGATACAGCAGGGGTTGAAATAAATGGTGATTCGATCGGTCGATGAGAGTGACGTGCGCGCGTGCGTTCTTAAGCGCCTTGGCTGCCGCAAGGCCGCCAAAACCGCCACCGACGATGACGACGTGAGGTATTCGATCGCCCATTTAGTGCGCCTTCCCTATTTCGTAAGCATCTGCGCCTGAAGCGTCCGGAGTTTCACCAGTTGCAGCAGTAATTCGTCGCGCATCTCCGCCAGTTCATCGATGCTGCGTCCATCCGCCTCCTTGAGGACGCCATCAACAATTGTTTCCTTACTTCGCTCGGGCCATTCGGTGAAACTTCCCAGGTCCTTCCACCACGACGCGACGGGGCCGGACAGATGCTCCATGAAGTGCTTGATTCCGCCCTCGCCACCGCCAAGATGGAACAACATACTTGGTCCCATGATTCCCCATCGCAATCCGGGTCCCCAGCAGACAGCGGTGTCGGCATCGGCCACGTCCACAACACCCTGATGAATGAGATTGACAACCTCCCGATATACCGCAGCCTGCAATCGATTGGCGACGTGCCCTACTACCTCTTTGCGGACGTGGATCGGTTTCTTTCCGATGGAGCCGTAAAACTCGATTGCGCGCTTGACCGTTTCCTCCGACGTCTTCGATCCGCCCACCACTTCAACGAGCGGAACCATGTGCGGAGGATTGAACGGATGCCCAATGACGCAGCGTTCGGGGTGCTTGCAGGCGGACTGGGTCACGCTCATGGTGATGCCGGACGAACTCGAAGCAATGAGCGAATCCGGCGGTGTCGACGCGTCGATGTCGGCGAAGAGTTTGATTTTGAAGTCCGGTCGTTCCGGTCCATTTTCCTGAACGAAGTCGGCGTCGGAGACAGCCTTCCTCATGTCCTGCGAAAAACTTAGCCTGTTCCGCGATGCGCTCTTTGCAAGGCCCTTCTCGGTGAGAGCGGGCCATGCCGCGTCGACGAACTTGCGCAAGTTCTGTTCGGCATTCGCCGCGGGGTCGGTGGCGACCACGTCAAAACCGTGCGCAAGAAATTCGGCCGCCCAGCTGGCGCCAATTACGCCTGTCCCGACAATCGCAATCTTCTGTACAGGTTTGTTCAAAGCCATTCTTCTCCCTTCGGACTCCGTGGCATTGAGGGCCACGTGCTTCAACCGGGAAGAGATTGGACCAGGCTCTCTTGTTGGAGCTTTTCGAAAGAATCCTGCCAAGTTTTGAACCGAAGGGCCGCGCCGCTTTTACAGGCGTGCTGTCGCTGCCACCGGTCAGCGCCGCAACGCCCGCTGGCGGAGCCACTTCATTACGTGAGCATCGTTGTAGCAATACGCGAGGTTGTGATTGAGAGTCGAGAAGCAGTCTTGCTGGCAGGTCCTTTTCACGCCTGCGAGTTGGTCTTGATTAAACCGGAGAGTGTCGATGTTCCCCAGTCGTAAGTGGCGCCGTACATCGGGAGCATGGCGCTACAGTGCGGTCGGTCCGTATGATGACGTTATTCTGACCGCCGCGACAGTTCCGTTCCGCGAACTGAGTTCGCCATCCGGCCTTTCCACAATTTCCGGTATTCCCGAGAGCAGCCTCGGTCTGGCTGGTGTGCCTGCCGGCGCCGTCTCCGTTCCATCCGTACTCTTTTAAATCGAGGCCGGACGACATGCGGACGAAGGCTTTGATCTCCTTCAGCCGTTGCACGGAATTGACCATCTGGTAGCCGGCCCGGTTCTTTCCGATGAGCCAGTCGACCAGCTTGTCGACGGAGCGCCAATCTTCCGGCCGGATGTACGTGGGGTTGTCGTAGAGGTGCTTGAAATTGTCATCCTGCACCGCCGCCGCGGACCGGCCACGCGTGAATGAGCTACGCGAACGGGCTCCGTTTCAACGCGTAATCCACAGCCGCCTGCGGCACGCTGAAGGTGGACATCGCCGAATTGCCGATATAACCGACTTCTTTGATCCCCACCGGACTGGTGTAGTAAGCGTCCACCACCAGCCGCCGCGCCCAGTCGAAAAACTGAATCCCCGGGCCAAGCTCCGGCGAGTTATTCTCGCGGAATGCGATCAGGTCGAGCATCGCCTTCTGCTGGTCCTGCGAGGCGCTCACGAAATCCTTGCCGTCCGTGCGGCGCCGCATGGCGTCGTCCAGCCACCCCACACCGCCGGTGAAGATGATCTGCATGTCGTCGGTGGCATGGCACAGGAAATCGATGAATGGCGTGACGCCGGCCGCGTGTGCGCCAGGCACGATCCACTCGGCGAGATTCTCCATGGTGGCGTATTCATGCGCGGTGAGCGCTTTCGGCGTATAGGGCGTCGCCGACGCGGCCGCTGTGTGCGCCTGCTGGGCCGAAAGCACGCTCTCTCCCGCCGTAGCCATGCCCACGCCGGCGGCGATCTGCACCAGCCAATCGCGCCGCGAAAAATCCAATGGATTAGGCTTTAATGGATTAGACATTGCCCTTCCTCATTTCTTCCGCCAGATATTCGGACGAACGCCACGCAAACGCCACAATGCTCAACGTGACATTCTTATCGGGCTGGCTTACGAACGGCGCCGCGTCGCACACAAACAGGTTCTTCACATCGTGCGCCTGGCAGTATTTGTTGAGCGCGGAGCTCTTCGGGTCGGCGCCCATACGCACCGCGCCCGCTTCATGAATGATGAAACCGCCGGGGGAAATGCCGGCCGTCTTCGGATCGGGCGGCGCTCCGGAGACGCGCCCCCCCATAGCTTCGATCATCGAAACGAACGTCTGGCGCATGTGCCGCACTTGGTTGATCTCGCTGTCGCCCCACTGAAAGTGGAAGCGCAGCACGGGAATGCCCCACTGGTCGACGCGCTTGGGGTCGATCTCGCAGTAGCTGTCTTTGTTGGGGATCATTTCGCCGCGGCCGGCGAAGCCCACGCTGGCGCCGAACTCGTCCCAGATGTGGTCTTTGAGCTGCTTACCGTAGCCCTGATGGCGCTCACAGACGCCCGAAAACATGCCGAGCTGCGGCATGCTGAAGCCGCCGCCGATCTCAATGTGGTACCCGCGCGGGAAATTCTTGTTCTTATCGCCGTAGAGCCACCACGGCACGTAAACGTGCATGCCGCCGATGCCATCCGAGTTGTGGCGCGGCATCCCGGCCAGCGCGGGAACGCTGCCGCCGAGCGAGTAGCCCACCGAATCGGTCAGATAGCGACCCACCACGCCCGAAGTATTCGCGATTCCATTGGGGAAGCGCGGCGATTTCGAATTCAGCAGCAGCCGCGCCGATTCGCACGCGCTCGCCGCCACCACCACCGCGCGGCAGCGGATCTGCTTTTCAGTACGCGTGGCCTTATCGACATAGGAAACGGCGGTCACCTTGCCCGAGGCGTCCGTGATCAGCTCGCGCGCCATGGAGCCGGTGAAGACCGTAAGCTTGCCGGTCTTCATTGCCGGAAAGATCATCGCCTGGCTCGACGTAAACGCCGACGCCGTGAAGCACCCGCGCCCGCACTGCCCGCAATAGTGGCATGCCGCGCGGCCGTTGATCGATTTCGTCAGCATCGCCATGCGTGAGGGAATGCACGGAATATTCAGCTTGCCGCAAGCCTTCTGCACCAGCACTTCATGGACGCGCGGCGCGATGGGGGGCAGGAAATTGCCGTCGGGCGCGGTGCGCAATCCTTCCTTGGTGCCGGTGACGCCGATGAAGCCCTCGGCCTTGTCGTAGTAGGGCGACATCTCGTCGTACGTCACCGGCCAGGGATCGCTGAGGCCGTCTTCGGGCTGGAAATCGTAATCGGAAAAGCGTAGTGAAATGCGCCCGTAGTGGTTGGTGCGGCCGCCTAGAATGCGTGAGCGGAACCACTTCCACTCGTCGCCCGGCGCCACCGTGTAAGGCTCGCCCGGCACGTCCCAGTAGCCAACGGGCGCGGAGAAGTAGCCCCACTGCTGGCGCCCGAAGTACATTTCAGCTTGCGAACCAGCGCCGCGATGATCCACCTGATAGGGCCAAACGTGTTCCTTGAAATCTTTCGCCGGGTTCAGCATCGGCCCGGCTTCCAGCAGGGCGACGCGGATGCCGGCGTCTGTCAGGACTTTGACCGCAGTGCCGCCGCCGGCGCCGGAGCCGATGACGACTACATCGAAGGTCTGGGGAGTTCGGGAAACCTGCAACATGGCTTTCCGTCCATTCTACGACGTTAGCGTATGCTATAGCTTGCTCTCGTTCGCCGCGACCGGAGTACAATCGACGGGGATGGCAATCTTGAACCGGCGGCGGCTGCTGCAGACCGCGATGGCGGCCGCGGCGTATCCAAGCGCGGTGCAAACAGCGGCGGCGCAATCCAAAATGCGCCTGGGCGTGATCACCGGCATTTCACCCGATCCCGATGCGGCCATCCGCCACGTCCACGACCTTGGTTTTCCCACCTGCCAAGTGTCCATTGGCGCAACCGACAACGGCACGCTCGCGAAATTGCGGGATGCTCTGAAGCGCTACTCGGTGGAGGCCACCTCGGCCGTTGCCGGCGGACCGGGTCCTGAGATCTACAACTTCTACGACGGGCCGTTGACCATCGGTCTGGTTCCGCGTGAAACCCGCGCGGCGCGCATCGCGCACATGAAGGCGGTATCGGATTTCGCCAAGAAGGCCGGCATTCCGGCGGTGCAGGGGCACTGCGGCTTCATCCCGGAGAATCCCAACGACGCTTTGTATAAGGAAGCCGTGGAGGCCATTCGCGAGGTGGCCGCGTACTGCAAGACCAACGGTCAGAACCTGCGCTGCGAAACCGGCCAGGAGACGCCCATCACGCTGGTGCGCGCCATCCGCGACGTGGGCACGGGCAATGTGGGCGTCAATTTCGACGCCGCCAACCTGGTGATGTATGGCAAGGCGAATCCCGTGGACGCGGTAGGCATTTTGGGCCCGTACATTCAAGGCGTACACGCGAAAGACGGCCTGTATCCCACGGATACGAAGGAACTCGGCGCGGAAGTCCCCATCGGCCAGGGAGTGGTGAATTGGCCGGCGCTGATCCCAAAACTCAAAGCGGCCGGCTACACAAATCCGCTGACCATTGAGCGCGAAATTCGCGGCGAGAAACAGACTGCCGACATCCTCGCGGCAAAAGCTTTCCTGGAAAAATTGATCGGATAATCACATGAGCGATCGGCGTAAGTTCCTACAATCGGCGGGCGCGTTGGGCGCGTTCGCCATCTTGAAACCGCAGACGGTGCGCGGCTCCGCGGCCAATTCGGCGGTGCGCGTCGGGCTGCTCGGCTGCGGCCATCGCGGCAGCACGCACGCCGCGAATATTACGAAGTACACGGATGCGCGCATCCTCGCGCTGGGCGATCTTTATCAGGACCAGTTGGATAAAGCGCGGCAGCGGTACCCGGATGCCGGCGCCAGTTTCGTGGGCCCCAAGGCCTACCAGCAGATGGCCGAATCGAAAGACGTGGACGCCATCGTGATTGCGACGCCGGCGTATTTCCATCCCACGCATCTGGCGGCGATAGTGGCGGCGGGCAAGCACGTCTATTGCGAGAAACCCGTGGCGGTGGATGTCGCGGGCGCGAAGCACGTGCTGGAGATCGGCAAAAAAGCCGAAGGCCGGTTGAGCCTCGACGTGGGTTTCCAGATTCGGTCCGCGCCGCCGTTCGTCGAGCTGGTGAAGCGCATCCATGCTGGTGATTTGGGCGACATCGTTTGCGGCGCCGCGCATTACTATTGCCCGCTGCCGAATTACGCGGACTTCCCCGGCGCGGCGGGGCAGGATCTGCGCATCCGGCGGTGGCTGCAGGATCGTGTGCTGTCGGGCGACATCATCGTGGAGCAGAACATCCACGCCATCGATATCTGTAATTGGGCGCTGGGCGCGCATCCTATCCGGGCGATTGGGACCGGCGGGCGCAATGGCCGTGCGGCTGAAGGCGAAGACATCTATTCGCATTTTGACGTGGTCTACTACTACCCGAACGGCGTGCATGTGAGCTTCAGCTCGACGCAATTCGGCAAGGGCCAGTTCGACGTTAGCGAGCGCTTCTTCGGCACGAAGGGACTCTCGCAATCGCCCTACTCCGGCGCGCTGGGCATCACCGGCGACGCCCCCTGGACGTGGGGCGGCAGCGAGAGCCAGCACGAGGCGCAATTCTCCGCCAGCGGCTCGTTTACCGACAATCTCGCCGAGGCCGATTCGGAAAAGCAGCGGGCTTTCATCGGCAGCATCGTGAGTGGGCAATTTCATAATCAGGCTGCTGCGGGCGTGGAGACGGCTCTTACAGCGATGCTGGGCCGTGAGGCCGCTTACCGCGGGCGGGAAGTTACGTGGGATGAGCTAGTCAAATCGAACCAGCGCTGGGATGCGGGCCTCAAGGGCGTGATCTAAGATTCGAGACGCCGGCGGCCACCCCGCGCTGCTCCCCGTCGTGGCGGCTTCGCGGATCGGGTATATTTATTTAGTGAAAGCTAAATCGCACGGGCCGTCCACCACTGAGGCGGTGGACGATTACCTCAAGGCGATCCTCGAATTGAGCGGTCCGGACGAACAACGGGTAAGCAGCAACGCCCTCGCGGGGCATCTGGAAATCCGCGCTGCCTCGGTCACCGGAATGCTGCAAAAGCTTGCCAGCCAGCGGCCCTCGTTCGTCAAATACGAGAAGCACCACGGCGTGCGACTGACGGAGAGAGGGAAGCGCCGGGCTTTAGAAATTTTGCGTCACCATCGCTTGCTGGAACGATTTCTGCACGACGTGCTCGATTTTTCCTGGGATGAAGTCCACGATGAGGCGGAGCGCCTGGAGCACTATATCTCGGAACGCCTGGAAGACCGGATTGCCGCCAGACTCGGCGATCCGGATGTCGATCCGCACGGGCACGTAATTCCGGAAAAAGACGGAGCGGTTACGGCTCGTCAGGAGGTCGCTCTTTCGAAGTGGCCATGCGGCGTCCCCGCGGCGATCAGCAGCGTTTCGGATCGGAACGCTACAGCGCTCCGGGAGATGAAGCGCCTGGGGCTGACGCCAGGCGCCGGCTTAGTGGTGCAGCCCGGACGGCGGAACGCGTCGTTGTTGGTAAGCATTGACGGAAAACCGGCATTCCGGGTGAGCCATCAGCTCGCTTCTGAAATCCTGGTGCTCGCCGGCTCGCCGGGTTGACAGACGAAGCGTCCTTATCATAGATGTCCCACGTGGGGCGCTACCACACCTCAAACACGCCAAATGACAACCCCAGCTCGCGCGGATCGTCCGGCGGCCGGAATGTCCGGCTCACTTCCACGGCCACCAGCATCTCGCTCTTTCCCACTACCGAATCGGGCAGCGGAAAGACGGCTTCGAACGGACCCGGACGAACCGTGCGCGGCGGCAGCGGCGCGCCATCTACAGTTACGGTGATTTCCACCGCGCCCAAAGCGTCCGGAACGTAGCCGCTCAGGTACAGGTTTTTCCCCGGCTCCGCGGGCGCGCCGATGCGCAGCGTGGCGCGCTTGGGCATCCAACGGTGATCCACGTCGAGTTTGTACCATTCCGGGCCGAGCAGATAAGCCGTCAAGGGCTCGCCGGCGGAAACGCGCAGGGGCATCCCGCTCTCCACGAGGGTAACGCCGTAATCGGTAGTGATGTTTCGCAAAACTTTGCCGCGAACGTCATACACCTGGAGCTCGCCGAGGTCCAGCGCCCTGGCAGCGATGGCCGGCGCGAGGATAAAGTCTTCCACGCGGCCCCAGCCCGCAGGCTCCGCGATGTGCTTCTCGCTGCCCGGCGCCAGATAGACATTGTTCATGCCAATCAGGGGAAACGCCTTGTGGCGAATGGCATTAAAAAATTGCTCGTCATCGGCGCCGTATAGCAAAATCGCCTGGCCGGGATGGAGCTCGTGCGCGCGCGCCACGCCTTCCACCAGGTCGCGGGCTCTGATGGAGATACGGTGGTTCCATTCCGATGCGCTCACCGTCCGCGGCAACACCATCGCCGTATACAACGCCGCCAGAGCAACGGCGGCAGCGCGTCCACCAGGGCCGCGGCGCCATACCTCAACCAATCCCCAGCCGCCAAGCCACGCAAGCCCGATCAAGGGAATGTATGGATAGTATTCCGTTATGTGATCGCGCAACGGCAGCATCGGCGCCAACGCCGCCACGTACCACACCACGCAGAATAGCGCCGCGCCATAGCCCGCCCGCAGCCGGAGAGCCAGGAATCCGAACAACGCCACGGAAACGGCGGCCACACCGGCAATCAGCATCCACCGCCTGACGTGCGCCGGGGTTTCAAGATACGCTGGGCCGATGGACCACGTCCAGTATATTGCCAGCGTGCGCAGCGTGGACGCTCCGAAGCGCATCGCATAGTCGCCGGTGGAAGGCGGCGGCGCGGCCAGCGTATGGACTACGGTATAGGCAACGGATACGCCCATCATCGGCAGCGTGCCGCGAAAAAGCTTCCGCGCGCAAAGCAAGGTGTAGGCCGCCGCCATCGCCGGATACACCACGTTCAGTTCGAGCGCGCCGAAACCTAACAGGAAAACCACCCATTCCCACAACTTGTAAGGCCGGGTTCCGGTTTCGACGTAGCGTAACAGAAAATAGAACGCCAGCAGCAGGAAGAACGCGCACATCACCTCGTTGTACACGCAGACCCAGGCGAGCGGTTCGACCGAGGCGGTGTTAATGGTCCAGAGCAAGGCAGCGCAAAAACCAGCGGCGCGGCTACCGGTCAGTTTGGCTCCCACTAACGCAACCAGCGCCAGCGCGGCGAACTGCGTCGCGAAAATCACCATGTGGAAAGGCAGCGAATCCAAGCCGAACAAGCCGTAACCGATTATGAAGAACGCCCGCTCGCTGAAGGGGCGAATGGTACCTTGCGCCTGCGGACGGAACAGCGCTATCAGCAGGTCGTGAAAACTATGAATCCTGTCGAAGCTGGAGAGCCAGGCGAAATCGTCGGCGCGGAACCAGGCCGTGAAGCCCTGCCAGTGAATCAGCAGGCAGACCAGCGAGGGGACCGTCCAATAAGCCACGGTCCGGGCGCGCTTCATTTCGATTCGAGCCCTATGGTTCGCGCCACCACGCCCAATTCGCGCGCGTCGCCGCCAGAGGGCGGCATGGATTTATCCAGGTGGAACGCCACGCGGACTGCGCCGCCTTTCAGCGCGTCGGGCGGAACGTCGCGCTTGTATTCGTACTGGCCGTCGTGCGCGTAGGTTTCCGGCGCCAGCGCGGTTCCATTGATGGAGGCCGAGAGCGTGACGCTCTTCAATTTATCCACGGTCACTTGCGGGATGGAAAGCGCGAAGATGAGCGTGGCGCCTTGCGCGGCCGATCCGGCGGGCGGCCGCAGGGAGACGGTGAAGTCCTTGGCCGTCCAGCGCCAGGATTTGGCCTCAATGGCGTAAAAGCCGCTGACGAGTTGCTTTTCCTGCTTGGGGTCGCCCATGTTGATCGCGATGGGAATTCCAGTCTTGTCCGGCGTCTCTTCCACGGTCTCCACCACCGTGACTTTGTGCGCTCGGTTGCACCCCGCGAGCGCCAGGACCAAGCCCGCGAGCAGGGCCGCGAGCATGGCGGCGAACGGCAATCGTACGTTGCTCATCAGTCTCCGATTCTCTCCACTTGAACGAGGCAGCTATAGAAGGTAGGTCCGCCGCCCGCGTCGGTGAGGCGTTCGGACGTCAACGCGTTCACGCCGCGCTTGCCGGGCGCACGCTTGCTCCACCGTACGGACGGCGCGCAGACCACGCCAGGGCGCACGGCGCCATCCATCGACGCGCTGTCGATGGAGGCAATCAGCACGCACGATCCGCGGTCGTTGTGCACGCGCACCTGATCTTCCGCGTGGATACCGAGGCGGGCGGCGTCTTCGCCATTCAGATGGAGCGTGGCGGTTTCGCGGTCCACGGCGTCGCGGTGGCCGAAGGTCGAGTTCATACTGTCGTCGTTCTTGGGCGAAATCAACTCAAAGGGATACTTGCGGCGCAGACCGGCGTCGCCGTGGCGCGACTCTACCGGCGGCGAATAGTCCAGCGTTTCGGCGTTGAAGTGGCACTTTCCGTCGGCGGCCCGACCGGGGCGCGCCCCGAAATTGCCCTGGGCGAAAGGCTGGAATGGGTCGGGCATACGCAAGCGCACGAAATGCTCACGGTCGAGCTCTTCGATGGTGATGCCCTTGATGAACGGATGCTCCGAACGGAGCAGCGTGCGGATCATGTCGTCTTCGGAATCGCGGAAGCACGGGTCGTCGAAGCCCATGCGTTGGGCGAGAAGACGGAAAACCTCCACGTTCGATTTGGTTTCGCCGGGCGCCGGAAGCGCGGGCCGCGCCAGCTGCAGGTAATAGTGGCCGTATGCGAAGTAGAGGTCGGTATGTTCCAGAAACGTGGTGGCGGGCAGCAGGATATCGGCGTAATCCGCGGTATCGTTCTGGAATTGCTCGAGCACTACGGTGAACAGGTCGCCGCGCCGCAGTCCGGCCAGCACGGCGTTCTGATTGGGCGCTATGGCGGCGGGGTTCGAGTTGTAGACTATCAGCGCCTTCACCGGGGGTTCGCCGAGCTTGGTGAGCGCGCCGCCGAGCTCCGTCATATTGACGATGCGCGCTTCGCGGCCGAGCGGTATCTGTTGCAGATCCTCGCGCTCCAGGCCGGGCTTGTTCAGATGGAACGCCTGCGACGTGGAAAGCTGCAAGCCGCCGCCGATCTCCTTCCACGATCCGACGATCGCCGGCAGCAGCGCGATAGTGCGCACCGCCATGGCGCCGCGCTCGCTACGCTGCACGCCGTAATTGAGGCGGATGACCGCGGGCCGCGTGGTGGCATATTCGCGCGCCAGGGCCGCGATTTCCCCGGCGGCGATGCCCGTCAGCTGGGCCGCGCGCTGCGGCGTCCACTCGCGCACGCGTTCGCGCAGAGCGTCGAAACCCTCGGTATAGCGCGCAATATAATCGGCGTCGTGCAGGTTCTCGCCCACAATGACGTGCATCATGGCCAGCGCCAAGGCCGTGTCACTGCCGGGATTGATGAAGATGTGCTTGTCTGCGGCGGCGCCGGTGCGGTTGCGGTGCGGGTCGATCACATAGAATTTAGCGCCGTTGCGCCGGGCTTCCACGATGAACGGCCACAGGTGGACGTTGGTTCCTAATACGTTCGCGCCCCAGGCGATGATGAGCCGCGCGTGCCGGAACTGCTCGGGCTCGGTTCCGTAACGAACGCCCAGCGCCTCGGTCATGCCGGCCATGCCGGCAGTGGAGCAGATGGTGCGGTCGAGCCGCGACGCGCCCAGGCGATGGAAAAAGCGGCGGTCCATCCCACCATAGTTCAACAGCCCCATGGTGCCGGCGTAGCTGTAGGGCAGAACGGATTCCGGTCCGAATTCGGCGGCGGTGGATTGGAGGCGCGAGGCGATGGCGTCGAGAGCCTGGTCCCAGGAGATACGCTCGAAGCGCCCTTCGCCTTTGGCGCCGATGCGGCGCTGCGGGTAGAGCAGCCGGCCGGGATGATACTCGCGTTCGAGGTACTGGGCGACCTTGCCGCAGAGGAAGCCGCGCGTGACCGGATGCGCCGGGTTGCCGCGGAGCTTGGAGCCTCGGCCGTCCTCGACGTTGACCAGCAGCGAGCAGCAGTCGGGACAATCGAGCGCGCACACGGAGTGGCGGACTTCAGGCATTTGTGACGATTATAGCGGCTTAGCTCCTGTGCTGGCCAAAGCCAACGGTTTTTCAGTGACTTTGCGCTCTCGGGTCACTTTACGCCGTGCATATCCGGAGTTAGGTCGAACGAGCGCGCGGCGCTCTCTCACTAGAAGAATCGTTTGCAGCGGCTGGCCGCCGCATCGGGACGGCTTATAATGGCAGGTGCGCCCGATGACGAAAGCCCGTCCGGCATTGGCTTCCGTACCTCTGCTAACGGCACGAGGACTCCTGAGCCTCGTCTTGGGAGCATGCGCTTTTTCCCAAGACGCTCGCCCGCCGGATACTCCCAATCCGTCTCTTTTCCAGTTACACCATACCGCGTGGACGGAGCGCGAGGGCGCGCCTCCGCAAATTAACGACATCGCTCAAGCCCCAGACGGCTCGCTGTGGCTGGGTTCCGGCGAGGGCCTCTATCGCTTCGATGGTTTCGGTTTTGAACGGGTACGCTCGATTGATGGAGACTCGCCGGCGCCGACGGAAATCTTTTGTCTCCTCGCCACATTGAATGGAGACTTATGGATCGGTACCACGTTGAATGGCGCAATCCTGCTTCGGAAGGGAGAAGTGAGGCGCTTCCCAAAGTTTGAGGGGCTTCCACTCAATACGACCGTATAC